>JACDJB010000711.1_pt1 | contig 31046 bp, 20 predicted proteins | sample 7454121 | NCBI WGS metagenome assembly JACDJB01 (sample SAMN14253290, study PRJNA609438) | sludge metagenome | isolation source: sludge after 25d culture with pyrite | collected 2018-12-20
ACATAGGTATTGCGCAATTGTGCCAAATCCTGCCTTGCATCTTCCCTGTATCGAACTACCAAATCGAACCGGCGCTCCCCTTCGAATACCGTTCCTGCCTTGATTCCCGCAAAGGCCGCGGATACAACACGGTTCAGGTCGGCCACGTTGAGGCCGTATCGTGCCACATCATTTCTGCGGTAGCGAACCGTCATCTGGGGCAGACCGGTGGTTTTTTCCATCACGATATCGGCGGCACCCGGCACCTCTTCCATCAGTTTTTTGACCTCTGCCGCTTTTTGACTCAGCAGTTGCAGGTCATCACCAAAGATCTTAATGGCCAGGTCGGCCCTTACCCCGGTTATCAGCTCGTTGAAACGCATCTCGATGGGTTGGGTAAACTCCAGTTCAACATCGGGTAATTCCGCCTGAATACGCTCCTTTATCTGGTCAGCCAGTGCATCCTTTGTGGCAACAGTCTTCCACTCTTTTTTCGGGATAAGCGTCACAATTACATCGGTCTCTTCCATCGACATAGGATCGGTGGGCACCTCAGCGGCCCCAATGCGGCTCACCACCTGTTTTACTTCGGGGAACGTTTTTACGATTTTTTCAATTTGCGTCATTGTTTCGATGGTTTTACTCAGGCTGGTGCCGGTTTCCAAAACCGGTTGAATCACAAAATCACCTTCATCGAGTACGGGCACAAATTCGGCACCCATCCTGCTAAAAATCAGGATAGTAGCCATCACCAAGACGCCTGCAAATAAAATCACCGCACGTTTATTCTCCAGAGCCCAGTTGATGGTGGGCTGATATAATTTATAGATAAACGCTAAAAGTTTTTCGGACCAGGTGGCTTGTGTTTTTCCGGTAGGTTTAATAAAAAGGGCCGATACTGCGGGCACATAGGTAAACCCTAATATCATGGCGCCAATCAGGGCAAAACTAAAGGTTAGCGCCATAGGCCTGAACATCTTGCCTTCCACGCCGGTAAGAGAAAGAATCGGGATAAATACAATGATAATGATGATTTGACCAAAAATTGCCGACCTCATCATCTTAGAAGCTCCCGTGGCCGAAATCGTGTCCAGCTCTTCCTGGCGCTCCTCCTTTCCCAGCTTCAACAATCCGGTTTGATTTCTATGTATCTTATAAGCAATATATTCCACAATAATCACTGCTCCATCGATGATAATCCCAAAGTCGATGGCGCCCAGGCTCATCAGGTTGGCATCTACCCCAAAAATATACATCATGGAAAGGGCAAACAGCAGGCTCAGCGGGATGATGGAAGCCACCACCAGGCCCGAGCGCCAGTTACCCAACAGCAACACCACCACAAAGATCACAATTAAACTACCCAGTATCAGGTTTTCGGCGATGGTAAATGTGGTTCTGGAAATCAGTTCGCTTCTATCGAGAAAGGCATTGATATAAACCCCTTCGGGTAGTGAGGTACTCACTTCGGCTACCCGTGTTTTCACGCGTTCAATCACATCGTTCGAGTTGGCATCCTTGAGCATCATCACCTGCCCCAACACTTTTTCGCCTTCGCCATTACCGGTGATGGCCCCAAACCGGTTGGCATACCCGAAGTGCACTTCACCCACATCCTTTACATAAACAGGAATGCCATCGCGATTGTCGAGCACAATATTCCCGATATCTTGCAGGGATCCCACCAGACCCTCGCCCCGCACAAAATAACTCTGCTCATTTTTTTCGATATAGCCGCCACCCGCCACACTGTTGTTTTTCGATACGGCCTGCCACACCTGCTCAAGGGTAATGTTCAAAGCCCTCAGCTTTTGTGGCGAAAGGGCTACTTCGTATTGTTTCAGATAACCGCCCCAGGTATTTACCTCCACCACACCCGGGATGCCCGAGAGCTGACGCCGCACGATCCAATCCTGAATGGTGCGCAAATCCATGGGAGAGTATTCATCCTCATAACCCGGCTTTACATCGAGGGTGTATTGATAAATCTCGCCTAAGCCGGTAGAAACCGGCCCCATGAAGGGTGTGCCAAAGCCTTCGGGAATATTTTCGGAAGCTGAGGCAATTTTTTCGGCAATCAACTGACGGGGCAGATAGGTGCCCATGCCTTCATCAAAAACAATGGTCACCACCGACAAGCCAAACTTGGAAACCGACCTGATCTCCTGTACCCCCGGCAAATTGGCCATCTCTATCTCAACCGGATAGGTCAGAAACTTCTCCACATCGGCCGTGGAAAGGTTTCGTGAGGTGGTTATAACCTGAACCTGATTGTTCGTAACATCGGGAACCGCACCGATGGGGATGCGCGAAAGAGAAAAAAGGCCAAAACCAACAATGGTCAGTGTAAAGAGAAAAACCATCAGTTTGTTCCGGACACTGAATCGAACAAGGGATTCGATCATGGTAAAGGAGTTAGTAATATTGGAAAAGTGTAAGTTATAAAAAAAATAAACACTGTTTAGACAGCCTAAATAGAAAAATCATTCGCTGCCTCCACTTTTTACTACCGGGCATACTTTAAACCATGCCGGGTAAACCTTAATCCTTTTGAATCCTGAGAGCAACTAATTTCCGAATCATCTCGTTTACGAGCTGTTCATCTCTCATCAACAGCCGAAAGCTTGAAAGAATGCCTTCAACCAATGATTTGGTAGATTGCTTTGTTTTAAAAGTAGACTCTCTTTTGCCCTCGTTTATTAATTTGCTGAGATAAATCACGGCAATGTTTCTTATTCGTGAAAAGGACTTTTTTATCTGACCATCTCTACCCATTAAATCATTGTCGAAAACAAGGGAGAGGTAATAGGGCTTTAGTTTAAACAACACGTAGAGTCGCTTAAACAGACCATGCAGTCTTATGTCGGGGGGGTGATTTTTATGGGTGAATTCACCCACTAATTTATTGAGCTCATTCTCAAGCTCATGGAAAAGCATTAAAAAAATGTCCTCATCCCTTATAATGATAGGTGAAAGCTCGGCTTCACTCACATTTAATTCCTGCACAAGAGTTGTTACAGTAAGTGCTTCTGTTCCGGAATGTTCTACAATTTTTCCGGCTTTTTCAATGATTACCCTCCTTTCTATTTCCATGATTGTTGCGGTTTTATTCAATGAAACGGTTTCTACCATATTGCCGCTCCGCTGGTTTCTACCATAATGCCGCACCTCCGGTGCTCTTCGGAACGGGAATACATATCCGGTTTCTACCATAATGCCGCTCCGCTGGAGCTGTTCCCCATCTAAAGACATCTTTCTGCCATTTCGGCTTCGCTCAATACATCGCTTCGCATAATGCATCGCATTCCATCAATCCATCAATCCATTATTCCATCATTCTTCCATCAATCTTCCATCAATCTCCTTCCTTCAATCTATTCACTCTCCCCTTCCGTCTTCCGTCTTCCGTCTTCCGTCTTCCGTCTTCCGTCTATCCCAACATCTCCCTCTTATACTCATAATCCTTAAACTTCACCTTATAAAGTATGCTGTAAAATACAGGCACGAAGAACAAGGTGATGATGGTGGCAAACAACAGTCCCGATATGATGGCCAGTGTAAGGGGTTCCCACAGCAGACCGCCGCCAAAATAGAGGGGCAACATGCCCAGCGAAGTGGTGAAGGTGGTAAGCAACACCGGACGGAAGCGGTTATGGACAGCCAGCAGGATGGCATCCCGCCGGTCCACCTCCGGGTTTTCGGCTATCTCCACATCTATGCGGTCGATGAGTATAATGGCATTGTTCACCACTATGCCGGCCAGGGCGATAACGCCTAAAATGCCGAAGAAGCTCACAAACGAGCCGCCGATGAACCAGCCGGCCACCACGCCAATCATACCCAGGGGAATGGCCAGCAGGATAATGGTGGCTTTGCGCAGGGAGTTAAATTGCATGACCAGCAGCATCACGATAAGGAAAAAGGCCAACGGCAGCCGTGAAAAGATGGCGCCCAGATTTTCGTTCGTATCTTCATCTTCGCCCCCAAACTCGTATTCGTACCCGTTGGGCCACGAGGCTTTTTGTTCCTTCATCCAGGGGCCTATGGCATCAAAAATGTCGTCGGCGTTGTACCCCGTTTGCAGGTACGCACCCACCGTCATGGTGCGTTTCAAATCCTTGCGGATGACCTTGGCAAACTGCCACTCCACCTTTACATCGGCCACCTGTGCCAATGGCACATTTTGCCCGGTGGCTGCCGAGTAAATGTTGAAGGCTTTAATGGTGGCAATGTCATGTTCGGTGCTGTTCATGTCCTTCATGAAGATGGGAATGCGTTCATCCTCTTCACGGAAGTCGTCGATTTTCATCCCCGACAGACCGGTGTTGAGTGCCAGGGCAATCTCCATGTTGGTGAGGCCAGAGCGTTGAGCCTTATCGGGATCGATATCCACCATCAGCATTTGAATTTTTGGGCCCCAATCGTCGGTAATGTTTTTTGCCCCGCGGATGGTTACCAGTTTCTGCTTCACCTTATCGGAAATGGAGGCCAGTCGCTCCGGGTTGTTCCCCGAGATGCGTATCTCAACAGGCGTACCCGAGGCACCTGCACCCGTGAGGCGGTTCACGCGAATATCGGCGTCGGGGATATGGTTGAAACAGAAGCTGTCCACTTTGGCGACAATATAATCGTTGTCGGCATCGCCGGTAGTGTTAAGCAACATGTGGGCGTAGTTGGAGTTGGCTTCATCTTTAAAATAACCCAGGTCGTAAGGCTCGGGGCCTTCGCCAATAAAGGATGAAAAGTCGAGTACGCCGGGTTTTCCCTTTTGTTTTTCGGGGTTTACCAGCAGTGAATCCAGGATATAATCGCCAATGGCATTCACCGCCTCTTCGGTGTATTCAATTTGGGTACCCGAGGGGAATTTAATGTCTACTGTTACCAGGTTTCGGTCGCTGTCGGGCACCAGTTTAAAAGGCAGAAGAGGCATGAGCAGCAGCGAGAGGACGAACAATCCCAGAATAAGTCCGATAAAGAACAAAGGTTTTTTCAGCACCCGGTAGAGCACCCCGTTGTACCACAGGTTCACCTTACGCGTGTACCGGTTCACTGCATTCTCCTTTTTGTCTGTGTCGGGGGGCGTTGTTTTTACAATCACCAGGGCCAGCAGGGGAATAAAGGTAAAGGCAAAAAACCAGGAGCTTAGCAGCGTTACGCTCACCACCCAAAACAGGGGTGAGGATATTTCGCCCATGGGTGTTTCGGCTAATGCAAAGGGCAGAAAAGCCGATGAGGTAGTAAGCGTGGAGCTCAGCAGGGGTATCATCAATACCCGGCAGGAATGAATGGCCGCCTTGGCGGTACTCATCCCTTTTTCCATGGCCACCATCATCGACTCCGACATTACAATGCCATTATCCACCAGCAGGCCCAGGGAGATGATGAGTGCAGCCAGTGATACTTTGTTGAAACCCAGGTCAAGCACTCCCAGGAAGAAGAAGGTGGAGAGGATGACCATGGGCAGGAGAGCTGCCACCAGAGAACCCAATCTGAAACCCATGAAAAAGAGCATCACGGCCAGCACAATAAGCACACTTTGCAGCAGGTTTATCAAGAAGTCGTTCACCTGCTCGTTTACTACCCTGTCCTGCGAAGCCGACCGCACCACCTCCACGCCCACCGGCAGGTTGCTGTTGATGTCTGGCAGTGCTTTATCCACATCTTCGCCCAGGCGCACAATATTGGCACCATCTTTTAGGGAGATAAAGAGCGCTATGGCCGGCTTTCCGTTGATGTTCACAATTTTTTCGCGGGGAGAGACATAATCGCGGTAGATACGCGTGGTGATGTCCTCTAAAAATACGGTAGCTCCTGACGCTGTGGGGATCAACATTTTTTTCAGGTCATCCAGCGTATCAAAACTTCCGGAGGGGGTGAGCGCAATTCGCTTCCGCCCAATATTTATCTCACCGCCCGGGTAAAGGATATTGGTGGCCGAGATGATGTTTTTCAGTTTTGAGGCATTGAGTCCGTAACGCGACAGTTGCTTGTCGTCGAACTCAATAAAGATGCGTTCATCCTGCACGCCGCCATACTTTATTTTGGAGGCATCGGGCAGCAACAACAGCTCGTCACGCACATCTTTGGCATAATCTTCCAGCATATTGTAGGGCACTCCGTCGCCGGTAACGCCCAATATGATGCCGAACACCGTCCCAATATCTTCATCTTTCACCACGGGGCCATAGATGCCCTGTGGGAGGGAGGGCTTCAGGTCTTCCACCTTATTCCTCAGGTTTTGCCACACGGGCTGGAGTTGCTTTTCGCTCACCTGCACCACCAGCTCTACCGTGATGACCGACAAACCGGGACGCGATTCGCTCTCAATGGTCTTGATTTCGGCCATTTCGCGGATTACCTCTTCCAGCGGGTCGGTAACCAGTTCCTCTACCTGTTGGGGATTGGCCCCCGGGAATTGCGTAACCACCGTGGCTAACCGGATGGTATAGGGCGGCATACTGTCGCGCTCCAGCTGAAAATAGTTTATAACACCAACAGTAGCCACTATTAAAAATACAATAATGGTAGTTCGTGTATTGTTTAGGGTGATATTTGTAAGATTCATAGCTGAATGGATGATTGGATTAATATCATTCGTTGCTGTCAAGCAGCTTCACCTCGCGTCCATCGTATAAAGAGCTGAGGCCGGCAGTAATTACAATGTCTCCTTCGGAGAGACCTTCCACAACGGGATATCCCTGCGGAGTTAATTCCCCGGTCGTAATTTCGCGGCGTGTGGCCACGTAGATGCCGGGCTCTTCACTTTCGCGGGCTGTATAAACAAAGTCTCCTTCCGCGTCGTGGCTTACCGCGTCGGTAGGTACGATCACTGCCTTCCGGCTGTCGTTGGCCACGGCCAGGGGTATGTTAACGGTTCCCGTCATGCCCGGCAACAGTTGACCCGTTGGCCCGGTGAGGCTTACTATCACCGGATAGGTAGAAGCATTGCCTGTGCCGGTACTTACCTCCGACACGGTTCCGCTGAACAACTGATCGGCCATGATACCAAAGCTTACCGTCACCTGTTGGCCCTTTTGCACCCGGCTGATGATGTTTTCGGGAACGGCTGTTCTCACCTCGATGCGGGCGATGGAAGAGAACGCCGCTATGGGTTGCCCGGCTCCTGCCATCTCGTTTTCATCGGCCATTATGGCCGTTACGGTGCCATCGTAGGGGGCGGATAGAACGGTATAGTCCAGTTGATTTTTTGCAGCACTCACCTGTGCATCGGCTGTATTGGCCATGGCCAATGCCGACTCGTACTGGGCTTTGGCCTTCTCAAAATCGCTGAGAGAGGCGTTGTTGTTGGCGTACAGGTTCTCAACCCGCTGGTAGGCCGACCGGGCAGCGATCAATTGCACTTGCGCATTTTTTTGCGACATCACGGCTTTGTTGTAACTGATGCGGTAGTCGGTGTCGTCTAACCTGGCAATTAACTGGCCTTTTTTCAAGGTGTCGCCCAGCTCAACGGGTATCTGTTCGATATTTCCGCCAACTCTGAAGCTCAGCTTCGCCTCGTTGTGGGGTTGAGAAATGCCGGCAAAGGAGCGTACCTCACTCACCGCTTGCTTTCCTACTTTCTGATAAAAAACCGGGCGTATCTGCTCCTCCGGTTCTTCTTTGCCGCCGCAGGCCGCGAGCAGCAGAGCGCTTAAAATGATTAGATGGGATTTCATGGTTATGTTAGATATTTAGATTTAAGATGATAAGATGCACGAAGCACGAAGCACGAAGCACGAAGCACGAAGCTAAGAGGCATCAGGCATTAGGCAATAGGCAATAGGGTAAAGGAGTAAAGGGTTGGTGAATTAGGGAACGGTTCTGAATCTCATAGTCGGTTATACAGAACCGTTCCGCAACTGATTACCGATTACCGATTACCGATTACTTGATTACCGTTCACCTCCTCCAATTTCTACTCCCTCTCCCAAATATTCCACCATCTCGCCGATATATGCAGTCTGTTGCGCCTCATCTTCCAAAAACGAAAATCGACCCTGCAACCGTTCGGTATGGATGTAGTCAAGAATGTACTGATAGTAGGCATTTTCGGCCATAAGCCGGGTTTTTATCATCACGTTTTGCGCGTCGATAAGCTGCACCACGGTGGCCATGCCCTGCGAATATGCATCCTGAATCACCCCGAAGTTATCGGCGGCGGCTTGCGCGGCGTTTCGCGACAAATCCAGATCCCGGTACGAAGCTTTCAGCAGCTGCACATTCGACCGTATGCCCTGCTCCAGAGTGCTGAGCAACTCCTCTTTTTGCCAGGTTATCTTATCCTGCTCTATGGCGGCACGTTTGGCTTCGGCGCTTTTGCGGCCCCCTTCCAGGATGGGCAGGCTCAGGCGCAGTCCCACGTTCCAGGTGATATCGTCGGGCGGAGGCGGAATGGGCAGTTGCGGATTGCTGATGGTGCCGTCGCGCACGAAAGCCTGGTCGGCACCGCCAAAGAGTGCCAGCTCTGGAATGAACATTTGCCGGATGTGCATGGCTCTTTTGCGGTCCACAATCTGGCCTGCGGTGAGCAGTTGTTGCAACTCGGGCGACCAGGCATGCATCCCGGCAATCAAAAAGTCGGCATACTTTTCGGTGAGCCGGGGGCTCTCGAAAAACGAAGAGAGTAACTCCTGATCCAGCACCACCGATTGGTCAATAGTCGCCGAGTCCACCGTAGCGATGGTGTTGGTGATGGAGGTATTGAGCATCTGGTTGAGCTGGTACATGGCGGCTTTATATCCGGCTTCAGCATCGTTCAGCTCCATTTTGTTAAGGTTTAGTTCACTGGTCCAGCGGTTTACGTCTGAGATGCCGCCTTCGCCGCTCCTCTCTTTGGCTTTGGCCATTTCAAGGTTTTGCAGGGTAGCATAAACGTTGTCGTTTTTTATTTGCAGGTTGCTTTTGGCAAACAGCAACGATATGTATGCCTGAGAGACATCGGAGACGATGTCGAGCATGGTTTGCCGGTTGTATTGCCGCGAGTTTTCGGCAGCCAGCTTTTTAATGGCAATATTTGCAAAGGCTGCCTCCGAATAGATAACCTGTTTTAGTGTGGCCGACCCGGTAATGGTGAATTCGCCTTTTTGACCCATGGAGGCTTCCACCAGGTTGTTGCTGAGTTGAACCCCGCTTCCCGACACCTCTACCTGCGGCAACACGTTCGACCGGGCAATCTGCACATCTTTTTGGGCCATCAGCAAATCCTGATCAGAAATCCTGCCCTGCAGGTTATTCTCAAGAGCCAGCGCGATGACCTGCCGCAAAGTCATAGTCTCACCGGGCATCTGTGCCACATTCATCAAAATGGCGTTGGCCATGGTGTCCCACTTTGGGAATCTGTTCATTTCCCGCAGGCTCTGCATGTTTATTACAGGCGTGCGTGCCTTTCCGTCGGGTATCACCGGGATATCCTTCAGATTGGTGCCTTCGGTCACCTTCAGTACCTGCAAAGCTACCTGCCGGGCCAATTGCTGAAAGGTGAACTGAGGGGTAAGGGTCAGTGTGGCGCCCGACTCTAAATATTGAGGTCCGCTTATTGCCAGAGAGGGAATGCCCCTTTGGTTCAGGCCGGTAAAAAGTCTCTCAATCTCTGACCCGGAGTGTTGAACCAGGGGAAATATCAGAGCCGCGTCGGCATCTTCGGGCAGCGATGAAAGAGGGTCGCTGTTTGCCTCTGCCGGCACAAACGAAATCCCGAAACCGAGCGTATCTACTGTTAAAAATTGTCTGATGTCTTCAAACTCATCCAGCAGGGGGCGGGGTATCATTATGGCCAGCTGGTTGAATTTAAACATCTGTGCAAAGGCCAGCATATCCTCCTTAATGCGTACCCACGACTCGATGTAGCTAAAATTTGAAATGCCGGTGCTATTGTCCGATTGCAAAGGCAAATCCTGAAAGGTTCGGTCGAGAATGGTGGCCGCAATCAGAGGCTTGGGATAGGACGGGAGTTGGGTTGCAGCCTCCGAGGAGAGAAAACCCAGTGTGACGATGATGTCAACCTCCGGATCGGTAATAAAACTCTGAATATTCTCACTCACTTTTTCGGGTTGCCATTGTGCGTTCACCTCTTTAAAAGTTACTTCATTCCGGGCCGAGATTAAAGCATTAATTTCAGCTTTCACCTGGCTGCTAAGTGCTTCAAACTCACTGGCCGAGGCATCTTTTACAATTCCTACCCTGAGGGACGGTTGGGAAAAGAGAGTTACCGGAATGATCAAAAATGCGGCTATTAATATTGTACGTATGGTGCTCATCTCATTAGTGTCTTAACAGTTATATTCCCCGTAGAACGGGGCAGGCATTGCTTTTTGTCATTTGTCATTTCTGGTTTATCCAGGTTAGGTCTTTTAGTCTTCAATCTATTTTCTCCCAGGTAATTGTTTTGCTGAAGAGAAATTTGGAGCCTTCGGCGACAGCGCCCGAGTCACTCACCGATTTCACCTTCAGGTTTACAGTCATCCCTTTTTCGGGGGCGTACATACTCGCGCCGCTCCATTGCCCCGAGGCGGCGTCGTAAGTGAGTCCTTCAATAATCACTTTGCCTAAGAGGGGTTTCTCCCGCTCTTTCTTATCCGGATTATTCACATCTTTTGTCTCACCGTTTTCAAAGTTGTTGAGGGCCACAATTTTTCCTTCATAACCTTTCCCGGCCGGGTAAATTTCAATTTCAAGTTGATTGGGGAGCCGGTAACGACCCACAATTTCCCTGCCTGTAACTTTATTGTCGGCCCGGATGTTGATCACTATCAGCACCAAGAGCAATATGGTCATCGCGTACAGCATAATCTTTTTCATGAGGGGTTGTTTTTATAAATCACATTAGTTAGCACTCGCTAATTTGAAGTGTATAATCGGTGCATTTACAGCAACGGTTCGATAAATTGCATGATTCACTTTAGTGGCTTTCGGGTAACACCTGTTCCGCTTTACAGCAATCTGGTTTTGCCCACCGGTTTGGGTGCCTTGACCACTAAAATCCGGGCCACCTGATTGGAGTTATTGCTGATGAAATGAACAATGTCCCTGGGGCTTTCCACAAGGGAATCGGCCTCAACGGTTTGTTTCTCATCGCCAATATGTATATCGGGCGAACCTTCCAGGATATAAAAGAACACATCTGCCGGGGTGATGTGTGGCTTTAAAAACTCTCCCGGCTGAAGCTCAATGTGCACGGCCTGTGCACTCTCATGGTCGTAGAGCAGACGGGTGTCCACCTTGTGTGGCGTCTCTTTGATACTCGTTTCGCTTACTTTCGTGATTTTCATCTCAGTAAATTTAAAATGGTGTCAATTAATTTTTCTCCTTTCTGCATCAGATTGAAACTGTAGTTGCTCATTTTCCATTTTCTTACCAGTAATCTCACCGATCCAAATAAAACAATCGTGAGTATCTCGGGTTCAATATTTGACAGTTTGGAATTCAGAGACAAATTTTTAAGCATCTCTTTGATTATGGTTTCATTGGTCTCCTGTATCTCTAATACTTTTGAGGTAAGGGTAGGTTCGTTTTGGAATATCTCTTCGGCAAAAATTACCGAAACCAGCGCCGGGTTGGCGGTAAAAAATCCAAATATCATAGTGAAGAATTCAATGATCTGTTCTTCTGCGGGGATGTCCTTATTGTTTTCCGGGGATTTATAGTACCCGTTCATCTTTTGCTTAAAGGTATCCAGGATGGTGCTCAGTATCATAACTTTACTATCGAAATGGCGGTAAATTCCCGGCTCGGAAATACCGATCTCCCTGGAGAGATTCTTTATGGTAAAACCTTGAATGCCTTTTTCATCAATGAGTCCAACGGAGGCTACTATGATTTGCTGTTGTCGTTCGGAGAGCATCTTACAAAATGGTTAGTTAGTATTCACTCGCAAAGTAACGACATTATTTTCTAATGTGCAAATTTTTTTCAGGATTTCTTTTTTTTCTCAGCCACCACACAAAAAAACCACTCACCAGTACCAGCAGCAGCACAATGCCCAGTAAAGGCACGTACAAGATGTAGAATGGGCCGGTGAGGTGTTGAAAAATGCGTCCGGTATGCACCTCCAATGCCACATTCCACAGCGACATGGGGCTGCTTTCGATGATGCCCTCCGGCATTGGTGGCATGTTGCCTTTGCCCGATAATTGTTGCATGCCATGCTGGTAATCTATCAGATAACTTCCCTGGGCAGTTTTAAAATAACCCGAAATAAGATGGTCGGAGATCGGGGAAGTGACGCGCTGGGGTTTTTGCCAGGGGTGGTGTGTGAGGGCATTGATTATTTGGCCTGTGGCGGGTTGCCACAGAAAAAGTCCTGTAAACGACCCTACCATATAAGTGGTGGGAGCACTGTTGATGGTTTCCAACACGGTGCATCCCATCACGCTCACAGGCGGTTGGTTGCCGGCCGGTTGTGCGGTTTCTTTAAACGCTTTGTCGAAATAGTAAAAACCTTCGCTGGTGGATAGTAAAAAAGCGTCACGCTGCCGGTCGTAGGTGATGCGACGCAGCTTGTCGAACCAGGGATTGGGATCGTTGAGTGTGGTATAAGGAATTTTTGCAGTTTTGGCCCCGGCAATGGGTATAAGTAAGGGGGGGCGCAAAAACATACCGGTGATGGTGGTGATTATCAGGAAAGGAATCAGGATATAGCCGGGCTTGTTGTGCCATTTCAGGTTGGTTTTCATGGCGCGCGCGATAGGTGCGGTTGGTTTGTTTTTGCGCTTTCGTTTCTTTATCCATGTGGGGGCCAGCCAGTGAAATAAACCCGTTATACTCAATATTATCAATGCAAGCGCCATCAGGTCCACTACAATTTTTCCCCAGTGCCCGAAGAGTTCACCACTGTGGAGCGTCCATAAGGTTTTAAAAAGACTCACCCGGTCATCGTAATCAGCACCTGCCGGCAGCCTTATGGTTTCGAATGTGGTTAAATCAGTTGTTGTGTATAGATGTGAGCGGGAGAGAACGTAAACTTTACCATCAACTTCGGTAATATCGGTAATTCTCAATTTGTTTTGCGGAAGCTGAATGGTTTCCCATTCATTGCCATTGTATTGGTACAACCCAAACAGGGTGCCTGCCAGGAGCTCCCCTTTTGAGGTGTAGAGCATCGATTCAATTTTCCGGTTGTCAATTCCCTTTTTAAAGCCGGCATTAAAATCGGTAAAGCTGCTTAAGTCGCTGTTGGTAAGCCATGCACCTATATTCCCATAAACCACAAAATCGGTGGGGGAAATATGTACCGCTCCTTTTATGGCTGCCAAATTCCAGTTTTTGTATTGATATCCGGGTGGTAAAAGGTGGCGGCTGATGTCGGTTTGTGAAAACCAGTCGCGGTGATTCATGATGATTCCCGACACAGAGGTAAGCAAAACAAAGAAGGTTATGACGATTCCCGGCCATTTGTGGTATTTTTTGAAACGCCTAATCCAGCCCTGTTTGGGAGTGGGTTTCCTGCCCGGAAGAGGTGCCCGCGGGGCCTTTTTCTTCGGTAATGCTTGCGGCGAATTTGCAGGGGGCGCTATTTGTGTAGTTGTATTCAAGACATGGGTATTTTTGAATTTTCCGGAGGTCAAAAATAGGAATTTGTTATTCAAAGACAAAAAAGTCCTTTATTTTTTTTGTAAATTCCGGGGTGCCTCACATCTTCTCTTGATGTACACAAAATCCACGAAGTCCAAAAGTCCTGTTTCCCCGGGTATGGGGCAATTATTTTGTCTAACGTTAAACAAACTTGATTTTGTTTAACGCATGGGTGTAATTTAGAGGATGTAGTCATCCTATTTATTAACGTGCTGGCTAAGTGGCTACAAAAGGTTTTGTTATTTAGAATGATTCTTATTTCGTAAAAAAATATTGGAGAAAAAGTTTGCACGCGTTTATTTATTCCGTATATTTGTTAGACAGAAAAATGTAAAACCATTCAACCAAACAACCATGACAACCATTCAATTTAACGACAGATTGCTGAGCTTACAGGACAAGTTATTGTACTTTGCACTCAGTTTAACGGCCAACGACGAAGAGGCTCGTGATCTTGTTCAGGAGACCACTCTAAAGGCACTTACTTATCGTAATCAATTTGTGGCCAATACCAATTTTAAGGCCTGGTTGTTTACCATCATGAAAAACACTTTTATCAACAATTATCGGCGCAATCAGAAAACGCGCAATACTTTTGATGCCACGGACAATGGTTTTAGTAATGCTTATCGTAAAAATTACGCGCCTGAGACCCCTGAAATGGTTCAGTCGGTCACCGAAATGAACGGTTATATTGAGCAATTGGCCGATGATTTTCGGATTCCTTTCAGAATGCACACCGATGGATACAAATATAAAGAGATAGCCAAAGAGCTGGAACTGCCCATTGGTACTGTAAAAAGCCGCATCTTTTTCACCCGAAAAAAGTTGCAGGCTATGCTTAAAGACCGTGAAGGAAGCTATGCCATTCGATAGGTGGGATAGGTATAAATGAGATCGCTTCGGGTGGAGCCCGAAGCGATCTCATGTTAATTTGTCGTCTTCTGTCTTCCGTCTTCTGTCTTCTGTCTTCTGTCTTCTGTCTTCCCACTTCCCCATTTTTGTGTATATTTGGAGTTGAACAACACCTCTAATCCCATGAGCAACACCTCCAAAAATGCCCGATACCAACGCCTTTATCAACAGGTGGTGAAATTATTAGAAGCCACCCCCAATCCATGGTCCAGGATGAGTACCATCGCTGCGCTGTTACATCACAAGATGCCTGGTTTTTATTGGACCGGGTTTTATTTTCTTGATGACGGCGACCTTGTGGTGGGTCCGTACCAGGGCCCCGTGGCTTGCCTGCTGTTAAAAAAGGATACGGGTGTATGCTGGGCAGGCATAAACAGCGGGGAGAGTGTTATCGTTCCCGATGTGGAGCAGTTCCCTGGTCACATTGCCTGCTCTTCGCTTACCAAATCGGAAATTGTAGTGCCCGTGCGCGATAAGAGCGGGCAGGTGCTGGCGGTATTGGATGTGGACAGCCGCGAATTGAATGCTTTTGATCAAACCGACCGTCAACATCTGGAAAAGTTGGCAGAATTAATTTACATGGCCTTATGAGGCCCATAGTTCTGGTTACGGGAGCTGCCAAAAGGGTAGGGGCAGCCATTTCACGCCATTTGGCTGATGAAGGGTGGAGCGTGGTGCTGCACTACAACCGCAGCGATGAGGAGGCACTCCAGTTGGCGGCTCAACTTAAGAAGAAGTATCCCGGACAGGATTTTTCCACCGTTCAATGCGATCTTTCCAACACCGGGGAGGTGCTCCTTTTATTTGAAAAGCCTGCTTTTAAAGGCCTGGAATTAAATGCTTTGGTTAATAATGCCAGCATCTTTATGCCCGGAACTCTCGAAGAACTTTCGCCCACCTTTCTGAAACAACAGATGGGGGTTAATTTTGAAGCACCCCTGTTTTTGATGCAGGCTTTTATGAAAACATTTGGCCGGGGAAGTGTGGTGAATCTGTTGGACACGGCCATCACGGGAAATTCCGATACACATGCCGCATATTTGCTGGCCAAAAAAAATCTGGAAGCTCTCACCCGCATGGCTGCACTGGCCTGGGCGCCTGCCATCAGAGTAAACGGAGTGGCCCCCGGACCTGTGCTGCCACCACCAGGCAAGGGTCAGGAGCATCTTAAAAAAGTGATTGATAAAACGCCTTTAAAGCGTCAGGTCGATGTCATCGATATAGCCCAAACCGTCAGTTTTTTATTAAACAATCCATCCATCACGGGTCAGGTAATATTTTGTGACAGTGGTGCTCATTTAAAGTGACTATGGAAATCATTCGTATCAAAAATCTTCTTTTAAGAACCCAGATTGGATTTAATGAACATGAACTGGGAAAAAAACAGGACCTTTTAATCAATGTGGATATCTATTATTCAACTGCAGGTGAAGAAGAAAGTGATAATCCGGCCAATGCACTGGATTACCGGACGATTTGCAAAAAAATCATTCATCTGGTGGAAGGCAGGCGTTTTAACCTGCTTGAAAAGGTGGCCAACGATGTCTCCAACCTGGTGTTGGAGATGGAGCGTGTAGAGGGAGTGAGAGTGGAAGTGGACAAACCTCATGCGCTCCGGTTTGCCGAAAGTGTTTCGTTCACCTGTTCAAAATCCAAAAATACCGGCAACAATGAATAAAGCGGTCATTGGATTGGGTTCAAACATCAATGCTTCGGTGAATATGGAGCGCGCTGTTGAGCTTTTAAAAGAGTTGTTCGACGTAGTGAAGGTATCGCAATGGATGCAAACTCAGCCCATTGGCATAAAGCAACAACCCGATTTTTTGAATGGGGCGTTATTGCTAAACACCTCCCTGGAGTTGCAGGCTATAAAAGATGAACTTAAAAGACTGGAGGACCGCATGGGACGTGATCGTACCCGGCCCAAATACGGTCCCCGTGAGATTGATATGGATGTGATTATTTGGAACAACCAGGTGGTTGACGACGACTACTATTCCCGTGAATTTCTTCAGTTGCTGATAAAAGAAGTATTGTAAACTCTACGTAATTTGTTCCAGCAAATGTTCCTCACTGGTCACTTTTCCCTGAGAGAGCAACATAGCGGTATCGATAAGCGCCAGATGAGAATAGGCTTGCGGAAAGTTGCCCAGTAGCCTTTTGGATTCAAAATCAAGGTCTTCGCTGAAGAGCCCTAAATGATTAGAATATCTTAACAGTTCGTCAAATTTTCTCCTGGCTTCCTCTTTTTCGCCAATCATATAAAGACTTCTCACCAGCCAAAAGGAGCAGATGGTGAAAGCGGAGGTGGGCTTCCCGAAATCGTCTTTGTTCTTGTAGCGATACATCAGTCCATTGTACTCCAATTCTTTCTGAGTGGCTTTAACCGTGCTTCTGAATTTGGGGTCTTGCGCGTCCATAAATCCGTACGACTCCATCTGCAGCACCGAGGCATCCAAATCTTCATGATCGTAAGCCTGCGTAAACGATTGTTTACTTTCCGACCATCCTCTGGTCATGATGTCCCGTTTAATCTCCCGGCGTAGTCTCTCCCAGGGCTTAAAGTACTCGGTTTGTTTTAAGAGTTGTGCCACCTTTAGAGCCCGGTCAACGGCTACCCAGCACATCAGTTTGCTAAATGTGAAGTGTTTGTGGGATTGGCGCATCTCCCAGAGGCCTTTATCTGGTTTTTGCCAGTCTTTTTCAACCATTTTAACTATGTTGCGGGAGATGGTCCACAACTCCTCGCTGTGGCTCAGCGAGGAGGAGTATAGCTGGAAGTGTTGCAAAATAACCTCCATCAGAATGCCGTAAATATCGTTTTGCTTTTGCTTGTAAGCCGCGTTCCCCACTCTTACAGGGCGGCTGTTTTCGTAACCCGACAGATGGCTCAGTTCATATTCGGTTAATTTCTTCTCCCCATTGATGCCATACATGATCTGTATTTTTTCGTCTTTATCGGGCAGCAGGTCGATGATGAAATTAAGGTAGCGGTGGGCCACGTTATAATGCGAAAGGAGGGTCATTATTTTTATCACCATAGAGGCGTCCCTTATCCAGCAAAAGCGGTAATCCCAGTTACGTACCTCCCCAATGGCTTCGGGCAGTGAGGTGGTGAGGGCTGCCAGGATGGCTCCCGATTTTTGAAAGCTCAACAGCTTTAGCACCAACGCGCTGCGGGTAATCTCCTTGTTGTATTCTCTGTAACGGGTGGTTCGCTCCGACCAGTCGAGCCAATATACGCGCGTACGCTGAAGTTTTAAATAGGCTCTTTTGGTGGTTTGCGCCAGCAGTTTCTGATTGTAGCTGATGAGAATGAACTCATCTTTTTCGATGGTAATGGGCACCTGTCCCGCCACCGATACTTTATCCATGCTGGTATAGAGATAGAGAGAGTCGTAATTGCCTTTTGAAGTATAAGCTTTTACATATTTGTGGTTGATGAGATAATGGGTGTCGAATTTGGCATATTCAAGCCGTGGATTAAAATCTATTTTTATTTTTGGCTTTCCTTCAATCCATTTTATGTATCTTACCAAATCGGGAGGTGCATAATAGCCGCCATCGTCTTGTTTGTATCTTGGCATAAAGTCGTGCAGCTCAAAAATGCCATCGGCACAATCAAAACGGGTCACCAGTACGTTGGTTTCCTCCTCGTACTTTTGTGTTATGCTGGCCCCGGGTATCGAAACGATTGAAAAATGGCCCCCCCGCTCCTGGTCTAAAAGGCGGGCAAAAATCGAGGGGGAATCAAATTTGGGCAGGCAAAACCAATCCACCGATCCTTTGCGGGAGATGAGCGCTGCGCTCTTGCAATTGCCTACAATGCCATAATTAAGATCGTCCATAAAAGTGATTTCTTCAACAATAAGTTGTAAAATAGGTAAAAAACACGTATACTTTAGCTTTTATATTTAATACATAATTGCCATGAAAAAGTTACATATCGTATCCAATCGCCTTCCTTTCAGCATTGAAGAGGAGGGCCAGGGATTTTCGCTTCAGCCCAGCGTAGGTGGTTTGGCCACAGGGATGAAATCGGTTTATAAAGATTTTGAAGGCCGTTGGATTGGCTGGCCGGGGATTGCAAACGATAATTACTCAGGGCAGGATGTACAAAAGATAGAAGGGATGCTCCAAAAGGAGGGATGTGAATCTGTTTGGTTGAGCAGCGAAGAGATAGAAACCTTTTATGAGGGCTTTTGCAACCGCACCATTTGGCCTCTTTTCCATTATTTTAGCCAGTATGTTGATCATACCCGGGAGTTTTGGGAATCGTATGTAGAGGTGAACCGCCGGTTTGCCGACAAAACCCTGGAGGTGGTCGAAGACGGCGACTTTGTGTGGGTACATGATTATCAGCTCATGTTGGTGCCCCGCATGATTAAAGAAGAGCGCCCGAACATCACCATTGGATATTTTTTGCACATTCCATTCCCCTCTTACGAGGTTTTCAGGATTCTTCCCTGGCGCAACGAACTGTTGAACGGTCTTTTGGGAGCCGACCTCATTGGTTTTCATACCTACGATTACGAGCGTCACTTCCTCAGCAGCGTTCGTCGCCTGTTTGGTCATGATATTACATTTAATCAAATTAATGTGGACGAGCGCATCGTGGTGGCCGATGCTTTCCCTATGGGCATCGACTACGATAAGTTTCACGATGCCGCATTGAAAACTGTTGAGAAACCGGAGCAAGAAAAATCGGAAGTTCACCGGTCGCTGGAGCAATACTTTTCGATGGTGCCCGATGGCAAATTGTTGCTCTCCATCGACCGGCTCGATTATTCCAAAGGCATACCGCACAGGCTGCGGGCTTTTGAGCGGTTTCTGGAGAAATACCCTCAATACCAAAACAAAGTCACCCTGGTGATGCTTTCGGTGCCATCGCGCGACTCGGTGCCTCAGTATCAGCAACTTAAAAGTGAGGTGGATGAACTGGTAGGCCGTATCAACGGGCTTTATGGTTCGGTAAACAATGTGCCGGTGTGGTACTTTTACCGCTCCATGCCTTTCGAGAATCTGGTAGAGCTTTACACAATGAGTGATGTGGCGCTGCTTACCCCTGTGAGAGACGGCATGAACCTGGTAGCCAAAGAGTACGTGGCTTGCCGTACCAACCAAACCGGTGTTCTTATTTTAAGCGAGATGGCCGGTGCCGTTAAGGAAATGGGCGAATCGTTGGTGATAAACCCCAACAACCTAAACCAGGTGGCCGATGCCATTCAGCAGGCGTTGGAGATGCCTTTGGATGAGCAAAAAGACCGAATGGAAGCTATGCAGGATCGCTTGAAGCGATTCGATGTGTTTGAGTGGGCCGGGCAGTTTGTGGCATCGCTTACCCGTGTGGATAAAATTCAGAAAGCTTTTTTGGCCAAAAAAGTGACCCCTGCTTTAAGAGAAAAATTGATTCATGCCTTTGAGAAGAGTCAAAGCCGGGCCATATTTCTCGATTACGATGGCACCCTTATCCATTTTAACAAAAATCCAAAAGAGGCCGCTCCCGATGAGGCATTGCACAAGATATTGAAAGCACTCACTTCGGATGAACGCAATGAGGTGACTCTTATCAGCGGGCGCGACAAGGAGATTCTGAGTGAGTGGTTCGATGGGTACGATGTGCACCTGGTGGCCGATCACGGGGTGTGGATGCGCCGAAAAGGCAGTGAGTGGGAGATGCTAACCAATGCTACCAATGACTGGATGCCAATGGTGAGGCCCATTTTAGACAGTTATGTGCTGCGCACACCGGGCACTTATATCGAAGAGAAAAACTATTCGCTGGTTTGGCACTACCGAAACGCCGAAGCCGAATTGGGCGAATTGCGTTCAAACGAGCTGAGAGATGAACTCACCAATATGGTGGCCAATCATAATCTGGAGATTATGGATGGCAATAAGTTGGTGGAAGTAAAAACAGGCGGCATTAATAAAGGGGTAGCCGCCAACCGGTTTCTCCTTAACCGCAATTTCGATTATATAATGGCTATGGGCGACGACTGGACCGACGAATATTTGTTCCGTGAAATGCCTCCCGAAGCCTTTACCATACGGGTTGGCATAAAGCCCACGCAAGCCTCTTATAAGCTGGAGACAGTAGATGATGTGCGGAAATTCCTCGAAGCTATGGTGAAAATTAAATAGTAATCTTACTTTTACCGTTTTAATCCTTATACATACACACAAAATTTTATTTTTATGAGTAATTACCAATATCAGGGGTCTGAAATACCCCCGATTATGCAAAAAATTTTGAACAACCTGCGAAGTATTTTAGGTGGATTGCTGGTTATCATACTTTTATGGAGTGGGTTTTTTCAGGTGGAACCTGAAGAAGCAGGCGTCATTACCCGTTTTGGGAAGTATTCAAAAACAGTGATGCCAGGTTTGAATTTTAAAATGCCTTTTTTAGAGAGCGTCTATAAGGTGCCTGTGGAGCGTCAGCAAAAACTGGAGTTTGGGTTTCGCTCCACCCGTGTCAACATCCGCTCCGATTACACCAAGAGTGGCACCCAGGATGAGTCGCTGATGTTGACCGGCGATCTTAATTTAGCCGATGTGGAATGGGTGGTGCAATATCGTGTGAACGATCCCTACAAATACCTCTTTAAGGCGCGGCAACCCGAGGCCACCTTGCGCGACATATCCGAAGGCTCTGTTCGTCAGATTGTGGGCGACCGTACCGTGAATGAGGTGCTTACCGTGGGGCGTACCGAAATAGCCAACAGCGTGGAACAGTTGATTCAAAAGCTGTGCGACGATTATTCACTGGGGCTCAAGATAGACCAGGTGGTGCTGCAGGATGTGAATCCCCCCGATGCCGTAAAAGCTGCATTTAATGCGGTAAATGAGGCACAACAGGAGAAGGAGACACTCATTAATCAGGCCAAGTCGGAGTACAACAAAGTGATTCCCAAGGCCCAGGGACAGGCTCAGGAAACCATTCAGAAAGCCGAAGGCTATGCCACCGAACGTGTGAACAACGCCATGGGAGAGGTAGCCCGGTTTAACGAGCTTTACACCGAATACGTGAAAGCCCCCGAGGTAACACGGCGACGTATTTACCTGGAGACTCTTCAGCAGGTGTTGCCCAAACTGGGTACCAAGATTATTACCGATGAAAAAGGCAATAACGTGCTGCCACTTCTGCAGATGCAGATGCAAAAAACCAAAAATCCCGATCAGGCCGGAGGCTAATTTCGTGAATTTGCAGAGTGGACCAATCGTTAAATTTTTAAGAAAGTAAAACATTCAAAATGAGTCAAAAGAAGATTATATTATACGTTATTGCTGCTTTACTGGTGCTTATTACCCTTGTAGACAGTGCTTTTATTGTAAATGAAACCCAGCAGGTGGTAATTACCCAATTTGGCAGGCCGGTGGGTAATGCCATTGTTGATCCGGGTCTTCAGTTTAAGGTGCCTTTTATTCAGAGCGCCAATTTTTTTGAAAAACGCTTCCTGGAGTGGGATGGCGACCCCAATCAAATTCCCACCAAGGATAAGAAATTTATTTTTGTGGATACCTATGCCAGGTGGCAGATTTCCGATCCGTTGCAGTTTTTCAAACGCCTTACCAATGAGCGGGGCGCACAGTCGCGCCTCAGTGATATTCTGGACGGGGAAACCCGCGATTTTATTGCCAACCACGATTTGGAAGAGGCTGTACGTACCAGTAACCGCACCCCTATATCATCGGGCGTGATCGGCGAAGTGATCGGCGACAGCCTGACCCGGATTTCGGTAGGCCGTGAGAAAATACAGGCCATGATTCTTCAGTCGGCCAATGAGCAGACTACCGACCTGGGAATTAGGATTTTAGACTTTCGCTTTAAGCGTATCAATTACGTGGAAGAGGTGCGCACCCAGATATACGAACGTATGAAGAGTGAGCGCTATCGCATTGCCGATAAATTTCGTTCCGAAGGCCAGGGAGAGGCCTCGCGCATCAATGGTGAAAAGGAGAGGGAGCTTAAAGTGGTGCAGTCGCAGGCTTTTAGAGAAGCCGAAGAGATTAAAGGACGTGCCGATGCAAAAGCCGCCGCCGTTTACGCCGCTGCCTATGACAAATCTGCCACATCGCGTAAATTGTATGCTTTCATGAAGTCGATGGAGACCTTTGAGAAAACATTGGACTCAGGCACTTATCTGATTCTGTCAACCGATAACGAGCTGTTTAAGTATTTGAAGGATATGGAGTAGGAGGAAGGGGGGAGGAGGAGAAGCCTCCCCCTAACCCCCTCCGAAGCAGGGGGGAACTGGAACAGTTCCTGCAGAGCGACATTATAGTAGACGGAAGACGCCTGCCTGCCGAAGGCAGGGAAGATGAACGGAACGGTTCTGTATGCAGGTTTTGCAAATCAGAACCGTTCTTTAAGCGGTGGGAAGCAAGTAGAGACGCACGTCACATCTTCGGCGCTCCGTCGCTGAAGCTTTGAAGCGTAAGTGACAAGCCTTTGGCAGCCGAGGGGTAAAGTTTCAGCGTACGCGGACGGCGACCGAAGGGTCGTGCGTCTTTACTAATGAAAATACCGCATTGCGCATTTGTTGCATTTCACCAGGTTCGGGATTTCACCATATTATGATAACATATTGACACCAAACACCCCAATTTGTTGTTAATTTATTATTTTTGCGACGATAATTGTTGTATTTAGAACTTGATCATCTCTGTAATCATGCAAATTGAAGGAACCCCTAAAATATTTTTGAGGAAAGAAGCCCGCGAATACATTGATCTCTATTCCTCCCTGGGAGAACGGGCCGAGGTGTTTTTACCCGGTTATGTGTTCGACAACCTCAAAGCATTTGTTCGCTTATGTTACGAGGAGCCCGTTGATCCGTCACGCCAACAGGCGGAGATTCAAAAGTTCCTGCTCAAGTTCAGAGAGGAGATACCGGGTTATTCCGACGTTTCTCTGATGCTTTACCCGCATGAGGATTCCAAGGCGTTTATTTACAGTTCGCTGAAGAAGAAATTTAACCGCCGGTTGAGCTATTTTGCCGATTATGACATTATTGGCAGTAAAGAGAAGGAATGGGTTCAAAATATATCCAATGTCCACGATTTTTCGGTGGGCACCCCTCCGGTTACCGAACAAACCATCAACTTCCTGGCCCGTGTGATTATTGGCGATGCTCCGCTGGAACTGCGCCGGTTTAGAGATGTGATTGGGGTGATTGGCGACATCGACGAAGCTCACTGGAACTACCTGATGGATACCCTGGAACAGATGATTAACCAGAGTACCCATTACACCACCCTTGCCGAAAAAAACAACTTTTTGCACCGCACCGAATGGGCCGTTAACTTTAAAGGGTTGAACGGCCTTATCCGAAGCGTGGTTTCGGGTAACAGCGATATGGCTGTCGAGCTGCTTAAGGGTGAGGTGTTTGGCCGCAACTGTGTGAAGGTGGTTGAAGATATTAAGGGAGAAGAGCTCTTTAAACTGATGCAGGAAGACAGCTCTTCGGTTTTTGTGGTGAAGGTGAAACACATGCGCAAAAACATGTTTGCCGGCTCAAAATGGTTTCCCCTGATAGCACGCATCGTGGTGGTGGACGACTCACCCGAGTCGCAGGCGTCGAATACCTGCCTGGTATTCAGTTTTCACAACGGTATTATCAATACGCTTAACAAGGTACACACCAAAAAGCTGGGTGCTCCTGCCAATACGCAGCTCAACCTGAGGCTGATATTGGAGAATGTGAACGGCAAAAACCTGAATGAGTTTAAAGTGCTGCTGGATAAAAAGATAGCCGACTACAACGAGGAGTTGGATGAGCTTAAAAAGGAGCAGTTGGGACAAACCGGAGACATCATCAAGAATACCAATCTTTACAAGTTTGATTCCTTTACCCGTCAGATATTGAAGGATCGTTATTCACTGGCCCGGCTTCGTGACTTCATCCAGTTTATCCAAAACTGTGCCGTTTCCGATAAACGCCAAAAGCAGAACGAGGGACTCATCAACCAGTTTGAAGCACGCATACGCAAATATTTTTACTCTGATACCCCGGCACTTCAAATAGCCACCATCCTCGAAGGCGGGGGGCGCAATCAAATCAGAACCTATGGCGAGTATCTGCTTCAGCGACCCATAAAGCCTATTGACGACAAAATTGTGGAGCGGTGTAAAACCATCATCAATTTTATCCCCGACAGCTACAAACGGACTCTTCACAATCATTTTCATAAAAACTTTGGCGTAAACCTGTTTTTAGAAAAGTATCAGAAATACATCGCCAAAGTGGATAACGAATCGGACAATAAGGGCCGGTTCCGCAATGTACTTATCGACCTGGGTGTTTACAAGGATTATGAAAAGCTGGGCAGCGATGAGCAAAAAATCATCAAAGAGTTCATCAGTGATTTGGGGAATCTCGAAAAAACCTCTATTGCCGATGATGTGCAGATGATTGTGCGCGATTTGCTCTTTTACCGCGATCGTTCCTCCCGCCCATACATCATCTACAATAAGGTACTGGCCTGGGAGTACACCGACCTCTTTGGCGATGATAAGTTTTACATCAATCCGTTTGATATCGAGATTGAAAACCTTGATAACCAAAGAATTGATTATGAGCGTATTACCACCAAGCTGTTGCGTATTAAAAATACGCTTCAATTGTTCGATGCTTCCGGCAACCTGTGGGACCGATTTTGCGAAAATGTGACCATCATCATCAACGACCCTTCCAATCCCACGGGCTACAGCGACTTTAACAGCGAAAATCTCATAGCCTTTTTAAGATTTATCAACCACAGCAAGATCACCTTGTTGTTAGATGAGGCCTACACCGACAGCGTGAAGGTGGAGAACCGTATGTTGCCCAAATGGCGTTCCATTTCGCGATATGTGTTCAACAACGAAAATGTGTATTCCAAAATACGGGTGGTTTCGTCGCTCTCAACCACCAAAAACCTGGCGGGTTCCGGCGACCGGCTGGGCGCTCTGGTAGCTACCCCTGCCATGCAGGAGGTAATTGGTTATGCCAGGCAACGCAATACTTCCGTGCGGGGCAATAACAGCTCTCTTTACTTTTTGAACAGTGTGCTGGATACAGCACTTATGGCCAAGCAGTTGAAGGATAATATGGAGTCGGAGTTGCCCAAAAACGCCTCGCGTAGCAAAATACGCGAGATGATTGAGCAGTTTGTGGTACAGGCAACCCAAAAGGACGGTACCACCAAAACGCCCACCGGCGAAGCCATTGTGTCGGGTTTCGAGGGGAGCCCGCTGCACCTGTTTTTGCTGGATGAGCTGGTAGCACTTTCCAAACTCGACATACTGGGGTTGCCCGACGATTTTAAATACAAAGAGGTTCCCTTCTTTATTTACTATTCGGCCGAGTTGGTGAAGGGACTTAACCGCTTTAGGGTAAATAAAAACTTTAGGGACGAATCGAATCGTCGCCTAAAAATGGCCATCAAAGTAGCCGGTGAAGTGATTGACAGCCTCGGATTAACCGATGTTGAGATCATTCCCTCCGATGGTTCTTATCTTTTTAATCTGAAATTTAACCGCTTTGGAGCCTTTAACGATCTTGAATATTTTGTGCAACGTGTAGCCGAAGAACGGGGTGTATCGGCACTACCCTACCGCACGGGAGTGGTGCGCTTTTCATTAGGTGGGTATATTGAAGGCACTTCCCGGAGTTACGAAATTTTCGAGAAAGAGATGCGTGCCTCCTTCACCTTGTTCCTGAGCTACTGGAAAACCCTGCAAGCCTCACGGTCGGCTCGCCCCGGGGTAGAATCGAATGCACTGGTGGATGCATTGTTGCATTCAGCGGGCGATCAGGGCTTTCTGGATGCAGTTTTTGCCGACTATACCCTGGTGCGTACGCTCAAAAAGAAGGTGAATCAGTCGCTGCGAATCAATGAAAACCGTTCGCTCTATCATGCATCGCCTCAGGTGAGCGGGGTATCCATCACTGCCATAGGCGATTCAAAAAACTCCGTGATAGAGTTTCAGGGCGACGTGGGCGATTGCCGCGATGTGGAGGAGTTTATCAGGAGCCGGGCTTTCACCAAGATTTACGAGAACCTGCTTCCTCAAATCTATAAAAACATTCCGCAACTGCGCCATCTTAACTTCAACATCGTGGCTTCCCGTTTCAGTAAGGCCACCATTCTGAAGTACATCAACAACAAAAAGACCTTTCATCCCAACCATTTTGTGTTAGACGATCCCGAAGAGAAGAACATCATGCGCGAGATCCTCATCGAGATGGAACGGCTGATGTTTTCGGACACCAAGATGAAAATTCTTACGCTTCAGGCCAGTGGTGATTACTATATGGATGTGGCTCGCCTGGAAGGTGTTAACGTGGTGTTGAAGAAGCATATACAGGAGATATTGCTCCATTTTAACCTGCCTTTTGAGCAACCCGGGATCGAACCCAGCCGCCGTGAAATTATCACCACCGCCTGTGAGCTCTTTCAGGAGGTTACCGGCCTCGACCTAAGTGAACTGAACCTGGACAATTACCTCAATAAATTTATTGAGACGCTGAGAAACGATGAGGTATTTGCCGGCATTGGAATAGCATCGCGCAGCCTTGGCTATATAGCCAATGTGGCAAAAAAGCGGGTTTTTGGCAGCGAACTTTCGGTGAGTGATCAGATACTCTATCTGTTTTTGCTGCGCAACGACAACAGCTTCTATAATTTGGTAACCGACAAGCTTAAATACCTGCAGCAAAAGATTGATACCACCGAAGATGCCGATCTGAAAATATTTACCGAAAATATCCTCACAGAGATACTTCCGCAGGAAGTGGAAGACATCATGAAATACATCATTCGTAAAAAGGACATTAAGGTGAATCAGCAGCAGCTGGGGGACGTAACACATAAAGTGGCGGGCTTTCTGGTGCTGCTACAAAATATCACCCGCGGAACCGACTACTATCACAAATACAATCACATCCTGATAAAGGTGGTAGAGACGTACTTTCGCCGGCAAAACTCCGATGTGAATGAGCTGATTCAGCATGGGGTGACGCTTTACCGCAACTTTAAAGTGAAGGATAAGTCCCTCAGGGAATACAACAATGGTTCGCTGCAGTGGATCAACGAGGTGATGACCAAATGCGGGGTGATCTCCGTTGAGCAGCCGGTTCAGCGCCACACCCGCATTGCTACCGATGCAAAAAAACGGGAATATCCCTTTCAAAAGATCGATCGCACCGGGGATGAACCCCTCTATTTGTTGGTTATGAACCGGAGCAAGTCTAAAAACGACTATATCAAGGCGCTCTCCACCAAACCCGACTCTAAGTTTTTTGAAAGACGGGTGGCCCGATTCGTGGCCAACATGGACCCCGATGACTATCGTTGTAAGATTTTACGCAGCGGTGTGGTGAATCAGCTCATCATTTTTCAGAAGGGATACATTAAGTACCTCACCGACTTTTTCCGGCTGGCCCAATACAAAGATGTATCACTGGAGGAGGCCGAGACGTTTGTGCCCGATGCTCTGCTCTTATTGGGCGCCCCCGAAAAGGTGATTTCGTTTCCACAGGTGGGTTATTTTGACATTAAAGGCCCTCGTGGCAACATTAAAACCCTGGTGACACCTTTGCGTCAGGAGGCCGACTACTTTGGAAATGTGAAGAAGCCCTGGCTCACCATGATGAATGAAAAGGTGAAGGAGATGGGCGGCATTCCCAAGCATGGTTCTCTCTTTGCCATTGAACTTGAGGATGGTTCCATCTTTGTGGTAGAGGTGGACGGCGACAGCGGGGTGGGTAAATCGGAGATGATTGCCGCCCTTATTCTCAAATGGTTGCAGCAAAACCTGCCGGGTGTGCGTTCGGTGAAGCTCATCGCCGGCGATATGTTTCACGTATTCCGCGATAAGGAAGGAAACCTTTATGGCTTTGGTACCGAGGTGGGTGACTTTTCACGCGTCACCGATTTCGACCCCGACTTTATAAAGTATTATAAATACCTCTTCGAGAGCAGCGCCGACAGCAATGTGGAGGACCTGAACTCGCGAAGCACCATCAGCGGGCTTTGCGAGATTCAAATGCCCTATAAGATCGACATCATATTAACCGCACACAACTACTCACGCGAAGAGGCGGGTATTACCCGGGTAAACAACCCGGAGAACTTCCTGCTCTACATCGACTCGCACGGCGAGCGAAAGGAGAAAGCCACCAGTCAGGATGGGCCTCACTTCCAGCGTACCCTGCGCCGCTATACCGGCGATAAAAATATTGTGGAGGTATTGTCGCAACATGGCAATTCCCTGGACGATGTGCTCGATTGGGAGTTGGATGCTCTGGACCGTCAATATTATCTGGCCTCATCGTATAAGATGATTGATAAAATTGATGTGGAGAAGATTGTGGGTCAAATGTTTATCGGGAAAAGTGTCCTGCGCGACGGCGAACAGTGGCAGGTTACAGACGTGGCGTTCGACCTCGTGAAAAATCGCTTTGTAGCCACTGTTCAGATCGACGACCGGCAGGATGAGTTGATCATTTCACGTTACATCTTCAGCTCTATATTCGATTCTTTAGCCAGCACACCCGCCGGACAACCCTTTATTGCCAAGGAGGGACAGATTGAGTCGCGTTATCATTTGATTGATGTGCTCAGCGGAGGGAAAGATGGAAAGGGAGAGGGGACCAGGGTGCAGTGCGGCATTGTCTCCACCGAGATTGGCAAGAAAGGGAAGGAGATATCGGGTCCGCAAACGGCGGCGCAATCGCTGACCAATCTGATTCAAGAGTTGCGCGCCGGAAGCAGCGGGATTAATGAGAAGAAAAATCAGGTGCGCCGCATCATCCGCGAAAAGTACGCCCATATTTTTAACAATGGACGAAGCAGCAACGAAATTTGGCGCTACAACTTCTATCTCTATCAGTTGGATAAGATGATGAAGGCACAGTTTGTACGTATGGACAATCCTGAAGTGCCGGTAGATTTGTCGGGGGTGAACATGTTTTGTCCCAAAGATAAAACGGAGGAGTTCAGCCCGCTGTTGGTCACTCCCAATCTGAATATCGAGCTCAACAGCTTTGGAGAGACCAGTAATGAGCTGATGAGTTTGCCTAATTATCCCGATTTTGCACAGGAATTTTCAGAGGGGGCCGGAAAGTTGTATATGGCCAAAGGTTACAGCCGGGAAACCATGGTTAATAACATGATTACTCAGCTGCTGCTGATGGACGACTACATCGAGTTTGACGATCTGCTAAAGGGTCGTATCACCGAAAAAGTGAATCGCGAAACCATTGCAGCCGCCAAATATGCGGTGTTGCAGGAGCTTGAGCGACGCGAAAAAGAGAGCCCAACAGATTCCGTTGTGAAAACAAAAACGTCTTCTGCCAAAGCAGCCGATAGAAAAAAAGATGGAGAAACAAAAAAAGGGAATGGCTCTAAAAGAGGATAAAGAATAAAACAGGTTGCAGTAAATCAGGGTTTCACTGGCAGTGAAGCCCTGATTTTTTTTAAACCGGGTTCGATATCTATTCGTGTTAATTCACGGCAAATAAGCAAAAAACAACCATGGGCAGTTGTCCATTTGACAACTATTTTGTATGTTTGCATGAAATCAAAACAGGATAAAGCGTTAGGTATTAAAAGTTGATGAATTATGCTACGACTATCGATCTAATTTTCCGGCAATGCATATTTTGAAAAGATCTACGCTTAAAGTTTTTTGGGAGAAATATCCTGATTGCAAAAACCAGCTCATTACCTGGTATAAAATATTAGAGAAAGGCGTGTGGAAAAATGCAAATGAATTGACAGAAGTATTCTCTAAATCAAGCATTTTAAAAAATAATAGAATGGTGTTTAGACTTAAGAGTTATCGGGTAGTCGTGAAGTTTAACTTTAGATTTCAAAAGGCCTTCATAAGATGGATTGGCACCCATGATGACTATGATAAAATAGACGCCAATACAATCTAAATTTTATTAAAACTTTAAGACTCAATCATGAAGATGAAATTTAGAATTATAAAAACCGAGAAGGAATATTTCAAAATTCTGGAGAGAATTGAAGATGTCTTTGATGCTGAACCTGAAACACCGGAAGGGGATGAATTGGAATTGCTCAGCCTTCTGGTTGAGAAGTATGAAGATGAATATTATCCCATGCCTGAGCCGGATCCCATTGAAGCAATCGAGTTCATAATGGAGCAAACCGGTATGAAACCAAAAGATTTGGTGGGTATTCTTGGAGATAAGGCGAATGTGTCCAAAATTTTAAACCGGAAAAGGAAATTAACCATCGGAATGATTAGAAATCTTCACGATAAGCTAAAGATTCCCTTTGATGCCCTTGTTAAAGATTATTCTCTTTCTCCATAGTCGGCCATAATGTTGCACCGCCCTCGGTCGCCAAAGGCTTGCCGCCCGCGTGTCGCCATAGCTTTAGCGGAGGCACACGGCGATGCTGGGGCTACCATAATGCCGCCTACCATATTACCCTTCCAAAACACTCTAGAACCATCAAAATCAATTACCTTTACCACGATTTTTTTTAATATGGTAAACTTCAATCCATTATGACCCGGATCGTCTCTTTTTCCATCCTCATCTTTGTATTAATTGCTCTTC
>JACDJB010000714.1_pt1 | contig 30958 bp, 28 predicted proteins | sample 7454121 | NCBI WGS metagenome assembly JACDJB01 (sample SAMN14253290, study PRJNA609438) | sludge metagenome | isolation source: sludge after 25d culture with pyrite | collected 2018-12-20
AAGGTTCAATTCAGGAAGTGTTAATAGAAAATTTCTCAGAAGATTTTCAAGAATTGAGTTTATCGGCGCTGCCCCCATTGTATCTAAAGGGCAAGTGCAGTATGCAAATTATTTTTCAGGAAGATGTTTCACCGAATGCTTGTTCTATAAAACCCATTGGCTAAATTTACATCTGTTAACGAATACATATTATGTCAGATAACTTCCACCTCAACTCCCTTAAAGGCCGCCTGGCAGAGCACCTGGTTCAGGATCTGTTTGTAAACAACGGCTACAATGTGTTTAACTATGGTCTGGAGCGGATACAGCCGTTCCTGAGCCGTGAAATACGAAATGACAACCACACCACCAGCAGGGCATTGCGGTTTATGCCCGATTTTGTGGTACAGAATGCCAAAAGCGGGGAGCTGTTTTACATGGAAGTGAAATTCAGGGCCAATGGCTGCTTTAGGTTTGATGATAAGTTTAAGGACTACCCATACAAAAATGCCTGGTTTGTCATCGTTTCGCCGCATAAGATACAATGCATGCACTTCAAACGGCTGTTTGCCGGTGATGTAATTACAGCTGAAACCCATTACCGCCTGAGCAGTGTGCGTTCGTTTCAGTTAACGAAGGAGAGCATTGAGGAGTATGAAGGCTATGCGCAGCAAATGTTCGCGGGGTTTTAGAAAAGCGGGCTACATCCCCGAAAGGATCAATTAATAAATGGAGAATGTATGAAAAAGCTGCTGCTGGTCTTAGTATCGTTTGTTGTATTTTCGGCTTTGCACGGCCAGTCGTACCTGGGTTTTGTAAGCAGGAGTGTTAACCTGCGCGAAGGGCCCGGGAAGGAATTCAATATTCTGCTGACACTCAATGCAGGCACGAAGATCTTTATTATATCTCAGCAGGCGGAAAATGAATTCCTGAATGTAATTGATATTGAAAGTGGAACGGAGGGATATGTTCACCGTAATTATGCAAAAACAGAAGAAGCGGTATATACACCTCCCGGCGGCATTTTCTCTTCCACCGGACAGATTACAGACGAAAACCCGGTGCTTACTATTACGAACAGTACTTCTAAAGTGCTCACGCTAAAGCTGAACAAGCTGGTTTTTACTTTTACTGCAGGCGAAACCCGTGCTGTAAGTGTACACCCTGGAATTTACCGGGTAATAGCTTCAGCCCCCCGGGTAATCCCCATGACCGGAACCGACAAGCTGGAAAAGAACCTCAGCTATAGCTGGAGGTTTTACCTGAAAGATGAATGAAGATTTTACCCTGATCAACCAAGGAGTTAAGTAAATTACCGGATTAGAATGTCGGTTACGACCTTACTTCAACGCTGGTAAAACATAATGCCCCCACAATGGAATACACACGGACAACAAATCCCGACAAATGAAAGAATTCCATTGCTGAAATATATCTGAGAGACCGGCATAAAAATGGGAATCTTTTGTAATAAAAAAACGCCCGACTTTTCAGCCAGGCGTATTGTTTTGTAGCCCCGACAGGGAATCCCTGCCCGCCTTATTTCTGACGGGGAGGTTGTATTTTCTCGTCACCCACGACAAGACTATCCGTTGAACTACGTTGTAAAGATGAAGATTATATATAAAAAAACGCCTGACATCAGCGTCAGACGTTTTCAGTAGCCCCGACAGGAATCGAACCTGTATTTAAAGTTTAGGAAACTTCCGTTCTATCCGTTGAACTACGGAGCCATATTTCGCTTAAATTGCGGTGCAAATTTAGGCATATTTGTCTGTATTTGCAAGAACCGAAGAGTTTTTAACTGGTAAACTTCACGCTCTTTAATTTTGAATTTTGGCGTAAAAGCAGCGGTTTCAGGAAAATAACACGGCATAATATTTGCAATATTTTTCGCTGATAAATTTGATTATTAACCTGTTATAAACTCAATACCATGAAAAAACTACTGACTGCCATCTTGTTTATGGCCATGTTTATTGGTTTCTGGTCGTGCAAAAGCACCCGTGAAACCACCACTGCTGAAGGTGTTGAAACTTCGGTACAAATAGATAGTACCGATTATGATATCATCATTATGGACAATAATTTTGATCGCTGGTATCTCACCCGTTTTTCCCAGGCGCAGGATCGCAGCAATTCATATTATCGTTCAATGAATAATCTGGCGGTATCTAACTGGAATCATTATTACAATACCAATCGTTATAACCGGGTAATCAATAACCATATTGCTTACAACCCTGCTGTAGATTATGGGATAGAAGTTAACCGGAGATTGTATTGGTATTTTAAATACATCGAAGAATCTTACCGGGTGCCTTTGTTGAGGTAGATAAGTTCTATTATTTAAGGCGTCTTTTTTCTTAAGGAGTCCCACATCATTATGGTTACCCCCAGCATGGTGACCACACCGCCTAACAGTTGCAACTGTGTAGGTAATATGGCAAACATTATTATTGAACCGGTCATGACAAAGAGGCCGGTGGTACTTAAAACCACGGCAGTTTTGCTGGCTTCTATGTATTTGAGTGCTGAATATTGAAAAATTGAAGTCAAAAAGGGCCCCACGAATGCACCTGCTGCCAGGTTTAGCATTGCCGGAGGGCTAACCATTATATTTTCGCCCCACCATATTAAAAAGATAAACGAAAACAGGAAAAGAAAGATTGCCCGGTTAATGGCCAGTATCAATGGAGTAATGGAAACAATATTTTTCTTAACCAATATGGTACGAATCCCATAAAAGGAAGTAGCACCAAGCATAAAAAGGGCTGTTTTAAGAGAAAAGCCGGTAAGGCCATCGTTGGCAGCAATTACAAAAGCCCCTGTAAAGGTGATGATGGCGCCTGCGGTAATGTATTTATTGAACTTTTCGTTCAGAAAGCGGATGCTAAGCAGGGCAACAAATACGTATTCAAGGTTTCGCAAGAAAGAGGGAACAGCGGGGTTAGGCGCAATTTCTATGGCAACATACAAACAAGTAGTAGCTGCCAGTTCAAATACGGCAATGATACCCAGGTTTCTGAAATCCTGCTTTTTTAATTTACTGATTTCCGCAAAACCATTCGTTTTCAATGCATACAGGCCATTCCATGTCAATGCCCAGGCAAACCACCAAAATCCAAACCTGGGCAGGCTAAGTTCGAGTAAGGCAGCCTTACTAAACAGGTACACCAGTGATCCGAAAATGGTTGCACCAAATGCAAACAAATAACCTTTGAAATGATCACTTATTTTCATATCCATTTCTTTCGGAGTGAATGTGTTGTCCGGCGATAAGACTTTCATTCACAGCAGTTACTGCATGCATTAAACGGGTTTCGCCCTCTCCGCGCACTATCGTAAAAGGGAAACCATGATGTTCCAACGCTTTAACATATAGAGCAAAAATTTCTTTTCTACGATGCGGATGTTCCCTGAGCGGATCCGGTTGCCAGGCCAAATCAATATCGCACAGCAAATAATGGTGATAGCGATGAGATTTCAGCTTTTCCATTATCCATGGATGCACTTTACCATATTTAACCTGACACCAGATGAAGGTGACCAGCAGATCGGTATCGGAAAACAGCAGGGGAGCATCGCTTTTTGCGGCCAACTCTTCCTCTGCCTTTAACTGTCCTTGTGCTATAGTAAGAATGTCGGGGTAGGTGTATGGCCTGCCAAGTTGGTCAAGATATTCGCGTGAGTATTCGGGAACAAAAGGTACCTGATAAAAGGCAGCCAGTTGAGCCGTTAACCAGGACTTGCCGGTTGATTCCGGCCCGGTAATGGCTATACGTGTCATTGATCTGACATTCTGTTTAGATAGCGCCGGCGCCATTCAATAAAACCCAGTATGGCCAGAATCAGAAAAACCAGATATTGAAAACTGGTGAAGACCAGGCCTTTTACAAAGTACATAGGTATAGAAATTACATCGCCAATGATCCAGTAAATCCAGTTCTCCACTTTTTTGCGGGCCATCAGCAACATACCAACCAAAAACACAGAGGTAGTAAACGCATCTACCCAGGGCACCCACGATTGCATGTATACGGTATCTTCCCGGTTAAATATCCAGATAAGCCCAATAATTACCCAATATGACCCAGCGGTTAAGGCAATGCCCGACCATTGCTGTCGTGGATTATTTACAGAAATGGTCAACACTTCACTTTCCGGATTAAGGCGGGTCCAGTTATACCAGCCATATACACTCATCAAAAAATAAAAGAAGTTAATACCTGCATCGGCATATAGTCTGGCGAAGAAACAGATATATACATAGATCAGCACGCTGACGATACCGGTAGGATACACCAGGATATTTTCGCGCCGGGCATACCAAACGCTGGCAATGCCCAATAGTGCGGCTACAGCTTCAAGCCAGGTAGTGTCTTTAACATTTTCGATAAAGACCAGCCAAAAATCATTCCATGCCATCTTAATGCATCAGGTATCAGGATGAAGGTCGGCATTGATTACCTTTAAAACGAAAACCGAATGTGGCAATTCAAAAGCCTGCTTCATACATTTTGCAAGGGTAGCCATTACTTCATCCAGCTCGCCAAAAACCTGAGTGGACATATTATTGGTGTAAACCTGGAGTTTATCATTGCTTTTTACATCGGCAATAAATGCTTTGATGGGTTTTTTATACGCTTCGGTGAGCGGATAATAGCTGATATCAACAGAAATTTTCATTCGTCAGGAGCTAAAATTAAGCGGCAAAGTTAAGCCTATTCCGCAAATACCTTATCTTTATGCCCAAAATCATTTAAACGGTAAAGATGAAATCAATATTTAAGATTACAGCTGCATTTGTTATAATGCTTATCCTCAACTCGTGTCTCACTGTAGAAAAGAAGAGTTATACGTTTGAATTTACGGGCGAAAATTCAGGTACACTTACCATTCATTATCTGAATATTATATCGGTTATGGATGATGGTCAGGATGTATCGGCCAAAGATTTTAAAGAGATGCTTGAGCAGTATATGGATGGAAATCAGATTGCTGAGGACTTTCCGGGAGCCACCAACATCCGCAAACGGCTCTATGAGGAAAATGGCAAGCTCAATGCCGAAGTTAAACTTGACTTTCCTTCATTATCGGCAGCCCGGCTGTATCAATATGATAAAAACAGCCCGCTGATGATGTGCATAAGTGCAGCCTATGATTCAGAAACATACATAGATTCCAATGGTTTGTATGGCAATGATTTTATGCCGGTGGTTTTTTGGCCGGCAGGTACAAGGAAACTCACTGTAATTACGCTGGTTAGCGAACAGGATGAAAGTGGAATCAGCCTGGTGGAAGAATACCGCAAATGGAAAGCAGCCAAATAGCCGGTTGCAGGAAAACAGCAGGTCAATGACTCACTGATATCCATTGCTGCATGGGCACAATTATTGTTATTCATGGATGATTACCTTTTCAATTTCAGTATTAACAAAAAACGAATAAAATGAAAAAGTTAATTTCAATCACAGGCATAGCAGTATTTGGTGCACTTATATTTTTTTCCTCATGCAGCAAAGACAAAGATGAAGCTGAGCAGAAAGCACCTATGATTCCTCCGGTTTCAACTTTTGCCATGGATTTTGACCAAATGGGGCAACCCTCAGATACTACCGGCTCTCGTGAAGCAACCTCTTTTCATAATTGGGGTTATGCTTATTTGAATGTGCTTGCATGGCATACTGCCGTTAATATAGCCATGTTCGTTCCTGTGGCCGCTTTCACGGAATCATTTAACCATGAGGCAATTTATGATCCTCAGTCCAACAACTGGAACTGGTCATACAATGTTACTGCAAACAATACTACCTATTTGGCCCGGCTTTCCGGTAAATATGTTGCCGATAGTGTGGAATGGGAAATGAGAATTACTCAAAGTGGGGCATACAATGACTTTTTGTGGTTCTATGGAACGTCGGCTGCTGATCAGAGTGGCGGATACTGGCTCTTGAACGAAAATCCCGCTTTGCCTCAACGCATACTCCGCATAGACTGGAAAAGGACCTCCAATGAATTTGGAAGCATCAGCTACCGCAATATAAAGCCCGGCGATGCCCAAAATGGAGCATATATTACCTATGGAGCCACTGCTGAAAATTTTAACCGTTACTATATTATTCACAATCAGGCTGCCGCAAATACCACCCATATTGAATGGCACGCTACTGATCTGAATGGCCGTATTAAAGATCCGGCTCATTTCAATGATAACGACTGGCATTGCTGGGATACCCATCTCAGGGATATTTCCTGCAATTAAATACCAACAAATAATAAAGCCATCCTGAAGATGGCTTTATTATTTATTTGATGCCTGAACTTACTTTGACCGATGATTTTTCGCCAGCATGGCTCGAAAACCCAACCTGCCGGCCATAAATTCAATCAAGAATCAATAAATTTAAACTCCCGATTTTATTTTTTATGAACTCTGTTTTCTTCCTGACTTAATAACATTATTTCATTTACCCACCGGACTTACCCTCATACTTTACACTTCAAAAATATTCAGGTTTTAACCTTACAAAAGGTTTCCCGGCCCTCTCCCACCCTATCTTCTCCAGTTTGAGATGTTCAGATGCCAGGGAGTGCGGTAGCTATCGGAGCGGATTAAACGGTAATCAGCCGGCAACCCGGGTACCACTTCAAGAATAAACAAAAAGCGCACACTCATCGGGTTTCCGGGTTCTCCATAGGTCCATTCTTCTGAGGTTGCGTTGTGGTACACTACCGTGGGTGGCCCAAAAATCGTAAAAATCATGCCACGGTCACTTTTCCAGCCTTCGCGCGACAAGGTAAACCACTGATTTGCCTTTTCGATGCGGCCATAATACCTTCTTATCTGACTGAGTGCCCTTTCGGAATGGCCGGTGAGCCTTATCCAGAAATCATCGATGGCTGCCCTTGAATCAGATTCCATTAAATCCCTGTATTCTGCATCGGTAGCTATATAGCGGGCCGTCTGTCTCAGTTGGGTCAACTGACCAATATTTGGAAAACCATCATAAAACCTGAAAATAGTAAATGCACGCTTGCCGTTTTCCACTACGTTATACCTTCCTTCATCGCTCAGTTGAATAATTTCACTGTAATGATTGCTGACTCTCCAGGCCGTAATGGAATCAGCGTAAGGAAATACAACATTTTTCGGCAGTGCATAAGGAGGTGGGGCGGGCGGCATAGACTGGGGATTAAAACCCAGCATAACACTTTCTTCATTCAACGCAGTCCTGATACGAAAATGTTCTTTGTTGTAAACATAATTTCGCATCAGCGGAAAGCCTTTCTCATCCGTAAGTATATAGTCTGTCGGGTTTACAGGCCCTTTTTTATAAAGATTTAACCACTGATCATATTGTTTGCCGGCATTTAAATCGAAAAACGAAAGAAAAATCACATAGTCACTGCCATTTTTAACGGCAATAGCAATAGAGTCAAATTTATAGCCAACAGTATGCAAAGAGTCCATACCCCGATAAGCTGCTGAATCAATCAGCTTACTGTTCTCAAAATCCTGAAATAACTGCCAGGTAAGTTTATACCGGGCCTCTTTCCGGCCATTAATTTCTGAATACTGTAACTTATTGTAAGGGAATCGGACATACAGATTGGTGATGCTATCGTTGAGATTAAACAAATCATAATTTAAGTCCTCAAGCACCAGTTCAGGATTATAGATGGCAGCAATGTTTTTATAGGCAAGCTTTCCCGATGACTTACAGCCCCCTGCCATCATAACAATCAGGGTCACGCAGCAAAAAAAACCAATTATTCTTTTACTATATGTTTTCATAAAGCCAGGTTTGGGTAAATAGTGATCCCAAAATCATATAGGATTATTCTTTTAAAAAAGTCCAAAGCGGAAAATTCAGCCATTTCAGGTTTTGAAATGTTTTCGCTGTTCAAATATACTAATTATCTTTCGGGGTTCAACCCATAGCCGGATATTTTAAGAATATATCCTCTATTCTACTGACAAAGGAAGACATGACGAGTTTCAATCAAACCTGATGTCTCCTGGTACTATTAAATCATGCATGATATAGCATTTATTTCAGCTCACCCGAATCCGTGTACCTATTTTAAGTATTTTATCTGGTTTAATACCATTCATCCGGCATAATTCCTTTACACTTATTTTATACTTTCGTGATATGGCCGATAGGGTATCACCACTCTTAATTACATGATATTTTTTAGACCCCGGTGAAGAGGCTACTTCCTTACTGGCAGCTATTTTCCAGAAGCTTTTGTTTACATTGAGCGTATCTGTGATGAGGGCAAAATTGTCAAAATCAATGATGCGTCGGGGATCAAAATGCTCACCAAGCAGCCTGGTTTCAAAGTGGAGGTGAGACGTAGTAGCCCTTCCTGAGCGGCCACCCAGCCCCAGGGGAGTCCCCGCACTCACTTCATCATTAACATTTACCAGAATCCTGGACAAGTGCCCATAAACCGTTTCCAGGCCATTGTTGTGACGCACCACTACCATCTTACCATAACCGTTCATCACCCTGGCAATACGCACCTTGCCATCAAAAGCACTTACTACGGTATCACCGGTTTCAAGTTTTATATCCATGCCTGCATGAAACCGGCTCCCCCGCGGGCCGTAGGGTGAAAGGAGTTTACCTTTGCGGGGAAAATGAAAAGCTGCTTCCAGCGGATTATTGAGCAACAGATGAATGGTATCGTTCCAGTTTGAAAAGTCATTGCGACCCGTCCTTATATATAAAGTGTCCCACCTGTTCTTGTACAGCACCTCGTTGGGGATGAAAATCATGTCGTCAGGCATATAATTGTCTTCTTCATCCGTTAAAAATTCATGAGGATACTCAAAATCATCAGGGCCGGCTTCCAGATCAGGCAGCAGGGTTTTAGAAGTAACTTCATTAAAAAACCCGGATGTATCAATGACGAATCCCTGGGCCTGAATGCTTCCGGATGTAATAAAAAAACTGATCAGGAAGACAATTACAAGAACAACAATCCTATGATCAGAAATGTCGGGCATGATTTTATGAATTAGAAAGCAGGCAAAAATAAACCATTCACATCAACATTGCAGTTTAAGGCCCGGATAAAGCTACTGGGATCCTGTTAAAAATTGTTAAGTGGCTTTAAAAGCGAGGGCTGGTAAAGACATCGTTCTTTACCGCTTCTGGCTCTCACTGCAAAGAGGAGCAGAACCATCTGAACATGAGAAGTTAGATTGCAATATTCAGCCATGGAGCAGATGCTGCTCCATGGCTGTTTAAGGCATGCTGAAAAATTCACAACCTTTTTATATTTCGGTGCTCTGCAGCTCTTTTTCAGGTGCAGAGCACCGAAATATAAAAGCATGGAATGTGGGCATATGCCGGGAAAAGCTTTGCATTTATCAAAAAAATAGCGTAATACCAAACTGGTATCCAATGACATATTAATTTTTCAGCAGGCTCTGTTTATGGGCAGCGTCGGGGAATAAACATCAAAGGCCATCCGCACTTTAGGGATGACCTTTGATAAAACTATTTTAAGAAGTTAAGGGTTAAAAACTAATATCAACACCAATGGCAGCGGTAAAATTGGTGCGGTTATAGGTTTCCGTATAAGAAGGATTTGCACCTTCCACTGCCGGGAAGTTACGCGTAGCTTCCAGGTATGAAGTATTCATCACACCCACGTTAATTCCGATTTTCTCTGTAGCCATAAAGCGCAAACCTCCTCCAATACTATTGGTGGATAAGCTGTGGCTCAGATCAGACTGGTATATGTCCATAACACCTGTTTGAGTACGAAGGTAACCAAGGCTCACCAACCATTTTTCGTTGATCTCATATTCTGCGCCAATGCCAATCTCAAAAAAGTTATTGTCCATTACCTTATCATTCTTAACAAATTCCCCGTTGAGCTTTTTACCGTATTCTGCACCCTTGTCGAAATAATAATGCAGTCCGGCACTCACTTTCAGTTTTGAAGTAGCGTCAAATGCGGCCCCAACAGACAGCATGGAAGGCATATCACTTGGCGTTTCTGCTGCATCGGGATACAGGCCGGTGTCGTCAGTGGAGGTGCTGTTTTTCACTTTAATGCTGGCTTTATGCTCATATTTGAGACCAATGTTAAGGCGTTCAAACTTGAGATTTGCACCAATGATGGGGACAATGCCTGAACCGGTTTGCTCAGCATCCACTTTTTTATCAGCAGTAGCCAGGGCATTGGCCGACATGGCATCCTGCTGTTGTAAAAATCCGGGAGTTGCCAGGGTATACCCCCCTTGAATTTGCGCCAGGCTAAGTGTCATGGGATCGGTGGCTGGATCTATCAGCCTGAAACCACCTGCAATGGAGGCTACCTGTTCTGAAGTAAGGTATCCTGCCTGTTGCGCCTGTTGCAGGGTTAAGTTTGCTCCGCCTCCATCAATCAGGGGTTGAAGCGATGCAGCAGTACCTGCAAGTGCGCCAAAAAGTCCGGCCATGGTGTTGAAGAAATCCGGTGCTTTGACCATAGCCCCTGAAAAACCGGCTGCGGGCATGGTGGGATTAATCATTATATCAGATAAATATCCCTCATAACTATTGTTGATCATCACATACCTCAGGCCCAGACTTACCGATAAGATATCGTTTACCTGGTAGCTGGCACCTGCCTGTATGCCGTAATAGATGGAACTGCCTTCGAATTCAGTTTCATAGGTATATTCGGAAGTAGGAATCCCTGCACGGTTCAGGCCTGCCGGAATGGAAGCCATCTGCATTTCAAAAGAGGGCAATCCATCTTCAAACCTGGCACTTCCGCCTCCACCTATGGGGTTAAATCCAAAAGAAAAAGCGAATTTATCCATTTTATATACGGCATACACCGATGGAAAGAAGGGAGCCACTACCCCACCCTCAAATTCTGAGCGGTTCAAATTGGGAAAGGTGGTTTTAATATTCCGGTTTTGAACAATATACTGATTGTTCACCGAAATATGAAAGCCCTGTTTGAGCCAGGTAAGTCCGGCTGGGTTGTAATAAACGCCATCCAGCCCCATGGAAGCATCCCGTGCCGGCATACGTATAAATGAAGCACTTTGGTTGGTATTGTGTACAATACCACCAGCCATTGAAGCTAAGGCCAGCGCGCTAAGCGATAAAGCGAGTAATGTTTTTTTCATCATTATTGTTTTGGTTTTCGAGAGCTAAAATATATCAAATATTAGATATAACAATACAATTATGAAAATTCACGCACAAAAACGGATTCCATGTTATGGAAAAATCTGATCAGGGCAGGTTCCAGTCAATGGGTTTAATTCCATTTTCAACAAGGAGCCGGTTGGCTTTTGAAAAATGAGCGCAGCCGAAAAAACCTCTGTAAACACTTAAGGGAGAGGGATGTGGAGCTTCGAGCACATAATGCCTGCTTAAATCAATAAGCGATTTTTTATTCTGGGCAAACTTCCCCCAGAGTAAAAATACCAGTTTTGAGCGTTGCTCCGAAAGTTTTTGTATTGCCCCATCGGTAAAGCTCTCCCAGCCCTGTTTCTGATGCGAACCTGCCTGATTGGCCCTGACCGTAAGGGTAGCGTTGAGCAATAGTACCCCCTGATCTGCCCAGCGTGACAAATTGCCCGATTTGGGATATGGAATATCCAGATCGGTTTGCAATTCACGGAAAATATTTTGAAGCGAGGGCGGAAATGCTACTCCACCGGGAACGGAAAAGCATAAGCCATGGGCCTGACCGGCACCGTGGTATGGATCCTGACCCAGAATAACTACTTTTACGTTGTGAAAAGGCGTTCGGTTGAAAGCTTCAAAAATATTTTTACCCGGAGGATAAACCAATACCCGCTGCTTTTCTTCCACCAGAAAAGACTTTAATGCGCGGAAATAAGGTTTGTCGAACTCTTCACCCAAAACTTTCTTCCAACTTTCTTCAATTACAGGATTAATTTCTGTCATTTACAGGATTACTTTTTAATTAAATAAAGATAAACAATAACTGACCGGTAATTGAGTTAATATACAAACCGGTTCTGCACAAACATTATTTGTTCATTACAAGGTAAAAGTATGAAAAAATTTGTAGTTACAATGTTGGTAGTAATTTCTTTGGGATTGATAGCCACTGCCTGTCAATCGAGCCAGAAATGTGCTGCCTATGGCGAAGTCAACCGATATCGGGTAGAACGCAATCACTAACAGGATTTTATCCTTTTCTTACAGCCTGTGTTCAATCATGGGCTTTTTTTGTTGGGTGGCATTGTCAATTTAATTAAATTTGCACCATGAAGTATCTGTTCATACCGGCCATCCTTTTGTTTTTGTCGCAACTGGCAGCACCTTTAAGGGCGCAGTCGGTAGAGACTTATGATACCATTGGCGACAACTTACTCTTCAGGAAAGAGCTTACCGGCAGTGCCATTATTCATACCAATGGCTGGGGGCTTGAGTTTCGTAAAGGTACCAACCGGAGCATCTTTACCAAACTGATGTGGGAAGTAAATTTGCTGGAGATGAAAGATGCCAAGGAAATAAAATCCATAAATCAATTTTTCACCAATACGAAGAGTTACTTTTACGGAAAACTAAATGCGGTATATATGCTCAGGGCCGGCATCGGGCGTCAGCATATGCTTAACCGAAAGCCTTATTCCGGGGGAGTTGAAATAAGACTCTTTTACTCGGGGGGTGTCAATGCCGGCTTTACTAAACCGGTATATCTGAATATTCTGAAGCCCGATAATGTGGCTTACCGATATGTTATTGTAACCGAACGGTATGATCCTGAAGAACATTTCCCTGACAATATTTATGGCCGGGCCAGTTTCTTTAAGGGGTTTAATCAACTTACATTTTATCCGGGAGCTTATGTTAAAGTGGGTTTAAATGTTGATTTCGGCACCATCAATCAACGGCCCAAAACTTTTGAAGTCGGGGCGGTGCTCGACGGTTTTCCGAAGGCCATACCTGCCATGGCATTTCGCAGCCCCAACAATCTATTCTTTACCCTCTATCTGAGTTTCGGTATCGGCAAACGTTACGATTGATTTCATCTGGCGGTGGAACGCGAATAAGGTGCAGCCGAAAGATCAGTGAAATCCTGTTTTAAATATTTGAAATAAGCCGCTATACCAATCATAGCGGCATTATCGGTGGTATATCTGAATTCGGGAATAAAGGCCTCTATTTCTCCATCAGCTTCCCTATTACTAAAAGCCTGACGCAAAACCGAATTTGCCGATACCCCGCCTGCCACTGCCACCTGCCTGATCCCGGTAAGCTCTACCGCTTTCATAAGTTTATCCATTAGGGTATCCACTATGGCTTTCTGAATAGAGGCACTTAAATCAGCCTTGTTTTGCTCAATAAAGTCCGGATTTAACTTAAGCTGATCGCGAACAAAATACAGAAAAGAAGTTTTTAGTCCGCTGAAACTATAATCCAGGCCTGCAATCACCGGTCGGGCAAAGCGAAAAGCTTCTGCGTTGCCTTCTTTACCCAGTTTATCAACCATAGGTCCTCCAGGATAAGGCAAACCCATAATTTTCGCTGCCTTATCAAATGCTTCACCGGCGGCATCATCTATGGTCTGGCCGATCACCTGCATGGAAAAATAATCATCAATGCGGACAATCTGGGTGTGCCCGCCCGAAACTGTCAGACAAAGAAACGGAAAGCCGGGATACCTGCTGTTGGGCGCTTGCTTTTCAATGAAATGGGCCAGGATATGTGCCTGCATATGATCCACTTCAATAAGCGGTTTACCCAGGCCCAATGCAAGTGATTTGGCAAAGGAGGTTCCAACCAACAGTGAGCCAAGCAGTCCCGGCCCACGGGTAAAAGCTATAGCATCAATCTGCTGCTTTTCGATACCGGCATCTTTCATGGCCTGATGAATTACCGGAATAATGTTGGCCTGATGCGCCCGCGAAGCCAGCTCAGGCACCACACCGCCGAAGCCTGCATGCACCTGCTGATTGGCTATAACGTTGCTTAATACCCGCTGATTATGCAATACCGCTGCAGATGTATCGTCACAAGAGGATTCAATGGCTAGAATATAAACTGACATTTTTAAGTTTTAGTTTAAAGTACAGATTGATAAACACTTGAAGTGCAAACAGAGAAGACTTCCCGGCAGGCAAAGATAAACATTAAGCAGCGATCGTAAGTTATGATTTTCCTTTGACGGTTAGCTGAATTAACCATTCAGTATCATACAGGTCCATATTCATTATCAATGTAATGAGAAATTAAGTTCTTTAAAAATCACCTTTGGGTTTCTCACCGTTTTTGCTGCTGCTTATCCGGGATCGGCTTCGCAGTAGCTAAATCTTCCAATTATATAAATAATTTGTCATTTTGGCAAAGGGTAAGCCTATTTTTATCAATTTTGCAGGTTAAACCCCGGCTGATAGTCATTTTGGAGTAATCAGCCCTAACTTGCCGCACCATTAAAAAGACATTATATATAACCGGTTTGACTTTGTTACTGCTGCTGGTAACACTTACCGGCTTGTATGGGCTGTTTCGTTCCTCTTATGTTCAGAGCCGCGTAGCCCGGATGGCTGCCGCTTATCTGTCGGACGAACTGCATACACGGGTTGTGGTTAGCGGACTGGACATCTCCTGGTTTATGAAGTTTAAGCTGGAAGGTGTAGCTATTGACGATCAGCGGGGCAATCCGGTTTTGGATGCTGAAGCCATAAAAATAAATATTGGCAAACTCAGTCTTCGCCGGAAATTTATCGGGATATACAATATAGAACTCAACAATGCGCACATCCGAATGGTTCGTTATGCTGAGGACAGCCTGATGAATTACGCCTTTATCACGGATTATTTTGCCGGGCCTGACACGGCTTCTTCACAAAAACCTTTTCTTCCCTGGGAACTAGGTTTTTCGGGCATAACCGTTAAAAACTCTTCATTTCTATATAACAATCAAACCACTGCCAAAAAAGAGGCAGGCCTGGATTATGATCATTTGATGCTGAGCGGATTAAACCTGTCGGTACGTAAACTGGTGATAAAGAATGACAGCCTCTCGGCCAGGATACACCAATTGTCATTTCAGGAACAATCAGGTTTCATACTCAAAGATTTTTCAACTTTTCTGAAGGTAAGTTCTGATTCCATTGTTGCCAACAAGCTACATATCATAACCGAAGGCAGCGACATCAGTATGGATCTCAAATTCAGCCATAGGAATTTCGGAGCCTACCAACACTTTACCGACAGTGTTTTGATGCAAAGTGATATTAAAAACAGCAAAATATTACTCTCGGATATTGGTTATTTCGCCCCGGAACTTAGCCAAATTCATGAAACAGTAGAGATTGATGGTCAGGTAAGAGGTACAGTATCTTCGCTGACGATAAAAAAATTAAAACTGTACATTTTACGCAATACCTGGTTTGAAGGAAGTGTAAGTATGAATGGATTGCCTGACTTTAATGAAACCTTCATTGATATACGGGTAAAAGACTTTCAATCCAACTATTATGATTTGACGGCCATCAGGCTGCCCGGCAATAAGCCACTGATCATTCCCGAACAAATAAAGAATCTGGGCAACATCAGAATCCGTGGGTTTTTTACCGGATTTATCACCGATTTTGTGTCCTCAGCCACGTTTACCACTGAAACAGGAAAGATAAATACCGACCTCAGTTTAAAGTCTCAGCCTAACCGTGCACTGGCTGCCGAAGGCCATCTCGATCTTAAAGACTGGTATCTGGGTAGAAGTCTTAATGCCAGCGAATATCTGGGCGCATTGAATTTAAATGCAGAAATTAATGGAATATTTTATCAAGATTCAATAAATATAAATTTGAATGCTCATTCTGACAAGTTGCAGTTTAAAGGGAATGAATTCAATGATATAAGCCTCAACGGACAGTTACAAAACCGGGAATTTAACGGGCGTTTGAATATTAATGATGAACTGGTAAAACTCGAATTTGATGGGTTGCTTGATTTCTCAGGGAAACTCCCCTTGTTTAATTTCAGGGCCGATCTGACAGATGCCAGGTTAAGTCAGCTCAATCTATGGAATCGTGATACTTCTTCGATGATATCTACGCATATGGATTTGAATTTCAGTGGAACCAACATTGATAATATTCTGGGATCACTTAAATTTTTAAACACGGTATATTACGAAAAGGGAGAACACTATCCGGTGGAACAGGTATTGTTGAGCATCAGGCAAACCACCCCTGAAATCAAGACCATTCGTTTACAGTCTGATTTTGCCGATGCTGAGGTTACCGGCGATTACGCTTTTACCGATTTTTATTCTTCCGTAATCAATATTCTGAATACTTATCTCCCCTCCTATCGTCCGGCAGAAGTAAAAATGCTGCAACTGAGCCGGGCACAGAAATTTGATTACAGCCTGCGGGTGAAGGATGTGAACGACATCACCCACCTGTTTATTCCTGATCTGGAATTAAAATCCGAAACCCTGCTTTTTGGCAACTTCAACTCCGCCAATTCGATTGTTAATCTTAAGGGAGATGCCAGCCTGATCATTTACCAGGGTATAAAAATATACGACTGGTATGTTCAGGCACAAAATGCGGGCACTGAGCTTGTACTCAATACCGGCGCCTCTTCAATCATCATAAAAGAAGGGGTGGAATCAGAAGACATCCCCGAACTTGGACTGGATCAATTCAAGATCCGCACTACACTCGAAGGCGACAGCATAACCTATGCAGTTACCTGGAAGGACACGGAAACAGGCAATAAAAATTCGGGAAAAATTTCGGGAAATCTGCATTTCGAGCAACCCCCCGTTATCAATGTGAGGGTAGATCCGACTACCATCAGGATAAATGATTCCAGCTTCGCCATAAGGCAGCAGGGCAAACTTACCATAGACTCTACAGCTATCAATGTGGAGGGATTAGAGATCGCAGGTCTGGATCAACAGTTAAAAATCAAAGGAAAAATTTCAGAAAATCCGGATGACAAAATTTCACTCTTTTTTGATGATCTGAATGTATCGAACGTGGACCTGCTATTAAAGCCTGACGGATTAGATTTCGATGGTAGCCTCGATGGTTCTTTAAATTTAAGTGACGCTTACAAAACCCGGAAATTAACTGCCAATCTCATGGTAAAGCAATTTGCTTTTAACAAACAAACGTTAGGAGATGCGCAAATACTTGCACAATGGAACGATGAAAAAGCAGGTATTGACTTAGACCTTAATATTATATACCAGGGAAATATTGCCCGGCACATCCCCTTTAGAGCCAGCGGCACCATTTTCACTTCATCAGAAGCTAAAAACAATTACAACCTGAACATTGAAACCCGCAATTATAATTTGTCTACCCTGAACCCATTTGTGTCGAGTTTCGCCTCAAATCTTAAAGGTTATGCGAGCGGTTTTTTCACCATGACGGGTAAATTTGACAAGCCCGTATTTGAAGGTTACCTTGATCTGATACGAACAGAGATGAAAATTGACTATCTGAATGTAACCTATTCTCTTGCCGACCGTGTAAAAATTGAACCTGAAATGATTTCAGCGTCCAACATCACCATCAATGATTCACTTGGCAATACGGCCACAGGTAGTTTTAAATTGCGACACCGTTACTTTGTAAAACCTGAGATTGAGCTTAACATTAATGCTGACGGGATTGCTGGATTAAACACTAATTTTAAGCAAAATGAAGTGTTTTACGGTTCGGCTTTTGGAAGTGGCCATGTGAGTATTAAGGGCCCTTTTGACGATTTACTTATGAATATCAGAGTCAGATCAGAGAAAAATACCAAAATTTTCATCCCCATTAATCTTGACATTCAGGCCACTGAAAGTGAATACATCCGGTTTGTCAATCCCGGTCAAACCACACCCGGGGTACTGCCTTTTGAACCCGAAACTTCAGGCATTGACCTGGATATGTTTTTGGATGTAACCCCCGACGCAAGTATTCAGTTATTTCTGCCCGAAAACATTGGAAACATCAGAGGTGTGGGCAATGGCAACTTGCAGTTGAGGGTGACCAAAGACGGAGACGTATTGATGTTCGGCCAATACATTATAACCCAGGGTACCTTTCTGTTCACCCTGCAAAATATCCTAAACCGCGTTTTTACCATTTCACCGGGCGGTAAAATCACCTTTAGAGGCAGTCCTTACGAAGCCGATATCAACGTGAACGCAGTTTATAAAGTGCGTGCAGCACTCAAGGGGATTCCGGAACTGGCGGGCATAGAAGAATACGAAGGCAGAACCATTCCTGTAGAATGTATCATTCAACTTCGCAATAATTTGTATAATCCTGACATTGGTTTCAGTATTCGCCTTCCCGATGCGGAAGAAACCCTCAAACAAAGGGTGTTTTCAGCCATTGACACCACCAATGAAGTGGCCATGACCCAACAAATGGTATCGCTATTGCTGCTTAAGTCATTCAGCTTTAGTGGGAATCCCAGCCTGGCCGGCAGTGTAGGCTCCTCTTCCATTGAAGTTATTGCCAATCAGCTCAGCAATATGCTTTCCCAGATCAGCGATGATGTAGACATAGGAGTAAATTATCGCTCAGGCGATGCCCTTTCAACGGAAGCACTCGAAGTGGCGCTTTCTACGCATTTGTTTGAAGACAGGGTAACCATTGACGGCAGCTTTGGTATGATGAATACCGGCACTACCCAAAACACATCCAACATAGTGGGAGATGTTACCATTGACGTAAAAATAACCCGCGACGGACGGTTTAGAATCAAAGCCTTCAATAAGTCAAACAATCCTTTTGAAATTACCTCTTTCAACACGCCATACAAACAAGGCATTGGTATTTATTACCGCTACGAATTCGACCGGTTTAACGAAATTTTCCGGCGAAAACGTAAAAAGAACAAATAAATACTAAATTTGTATTGTTTTCACCGGCTTTATTGCTTAACCCTGATTAAATCCAACCACCATGAGAAAAACTTTACTTTCCTTCATTCTTTGTTGTTCCGTTCTTGCGACAGCCTATGCCCAAATTACGGTTTCCCGTGATGATATGCCCGCCATTGGCGATACCATTAGGGTTAGCACTGCGCTAACTACACAAACAGACCCGGCACTGACCGGTGAAAATTACACCTGGGATTTTTCGGAGCTGACTCCGGTAAGCCAACGTGTAGTCTCTTTTGTAAGTCCCACTTCGACCCCATTTTTTTATCAAATCGTATTCAATCCAGCTACAGCCAATCTGGCTACTCCCATCGATGCACTGGATTTCCTGGCTCAGTTTCAAATGACCGATGCTTATGAATTTTTTAAAGCAACTGCTGAGAGTTATGTTCGTCCCGGCTATGCCGTAACCATATCCGGTATTCCGGTACCTATGAAATTCAATCAGCCGGAATCGCTGTATAAATTCCCCCTGACCAATGATTCTCCTAAAGATTCGAGTTTATCGGTGTACAGTATTCAATTCCCAGGACTGGGTTATTTTAGTATAGAGCGCAATCGGGTGAATGAAGTAGATGGCTGGGGGCAAATTACAACGCCACTTGGGACATTTGATGTACTCCGGGTGAAATCAACGATATTTGAAGCGGATAGTCTTTACCTGGACTCACTCCAGATGGGTACACCAATATTCAGAAATATAATTGAATATCAATGGATTGCAAACAATATGAGCTTGCCGGTGATGAGTATTTCCGTGGAAGAAGGCATACAAACCATCACCTATCCTGATCGCATTGAAAACTTCAACACACTGGTGGTTGATCTGGGTGCTGATATGGAAATATGTGAAGGCGAAGAAGTTGAACTTTCCCCGGCAGTTAGTGGTGGCACACCTCCCTATACTTATACCTGGAGCACAGGAGACACCTCAGCTTCCATTACCGTATCTCCTTCAGAAACCACTACTTATGTCGTGGGTGTTATGGACAGCGAGATGCGTTTTATGATGGATGAAATCACCATAAACGTAATCCCTTTTCCACAGATTAAACTGGGTTCCGATACCCTTATCTGCGCTGAACACAGCCTTACATTCACCGCTCCGGTGATTTACGATGAACTTAAATGGTATGTTAACGGTGTGCTTATTTCGCAATCAGGTACCTTTAACATTGATTCAACGGGCATAGGTCTTGGCCAAGCCACCATCCGGGTTGAGTTTTCGCTGGGACAGTGCGCGGCATGGGATGAAATAACCGTTGGCTTTCAATTGTGCAATGGCTTAAATGAACGCAGGCCTGAAACAGCCAGGGTATATCCAAACCCAGCCGGAGCATGGTTGGGGGTAGACCTCGACTGGCAGGATGGGGATCTGTTTTTCACCATCAGTTCCATGGAAGGCAAAACCATTCGTACCGGCAGCATCAATCTGAGAAATAAACGGGCAAATGTGAACATTGAGCATTTAAACAGTGGGTTCTATTTCATTACCTTTCATCAACACCATCGTTTGGCCTCAGCCAGATTCATAAAGGATTAATCGGTATACATATTCTATCATTTGGAGCTGCGTTTACTGTGATCTGTGATCTGTGATCTGTAATCTGTGGGTTTGTTGATTTGTTGAGACGTTGAGTCATTGATTTGTTGAAGCGTTGAGTCATTGCCTGCCCGCAGGCGCTGCAAGCGCGCGCTATCACCGTACATGAAGGCAGGGCTGTTAAAAACCAAACCTGTAAATTTTGAAAATCCTGTCTAAAACAGAGTTGATTTGTTGAGGCGTTGAGTCATTGATTTGTTGAGGCGTTGAGTCATTGCCTGCCCGCAGGCGCTGCAAACGCACGCTATCACCGGGCAATCTGTTGATTTTGTTGATTTGTTGATTTGTTGATTTGTTGAGACGTTGAGTCATTGATTTGTTGAAGCGTTGAGCCATTGCCTGCCCGCAGGCGCTACAAGCGCACGCTATCACCGGGCATGAAGGCAGGACTTTCAAAAACCAAACCTGTAAATTTTGTAAATCCTGTCTAAAACAGAGTTGATTTGTTGATTTGTTGAGGCGTTGAGTCATTGCCTGCCCGCAGGCGCTACAAGCGCGCGCTATCACCGGGCATGAAGGCAGGGCTGTTAAAAAACAAACCTGTAAATTTTGTAAATCCAGTCAAAAAGCGCATTGCTAAGGATTGTGATCTGCGGCATTTGCGGATGGGTGATTAATGAATGAATTCATTTTGTTCGCTTGTGCACAAACCCTGATCGGAAACGTACACTTTCGGTGTACACAATGCGCAAATTACTTTATATATCACTGCATATCAATGCGATATAACCTTTGGCATGTTTTTAGCATATTATGAGCAAGCAACAAAACCCAAAAACCTCATCGATATGAAAACGAGAATCTTTATCATCTCCATAGCATTGTTGATCATGCACCTGACTTACGGTTCACCGGTGAACGCAAATAAAAAATTTCCCGTCAGTGAAAATCGCACTTCTAACATTAACGACACCATGCAAAGCTCTCCGGAAGAATTAACAAAATCAGCCTTACTGCCGGATGAACCCTATGTTAATGATATTCCTTTTGAAACCAGTAGCATATCAGCCCGGTACACTCCTGAAATAAAATCTGTTTTAACGGAAGAAGGATATATTGATGACATTCCTTTCAACACCCGCTCAATATTTGAGGAACAGGCTCTAAAAGATGCAGGCACTTATGGGTTGGTGGCTGAACCCTATGTGAATGACATACCCTTTAATACTGCTCAGATTGCCCGGGATTACTCACAGGTGGCGGAATAATAATGAATAACTGATAAAAGTACTCGTTCTGACTAAATCTTACTACACTAAGCTATTGAGGCTGCCCCTGTATGGCAGCCTCAGTTATTTTTTATAAACGAAAGATCATCCCAGAATTACTCCGATAATGGTGGCTGACAGCAATGATGCCAGCGTTCCACCAAGGAGTGCCCTCATGCCGAATTCAGAAAGCAGCACACGCTTACCCGGTGCCAGAGAACCAATGCCACCAATTTGTATCCCTATGGAGGCAAAATTGGCAAATCCACATAGCATATAGGTGGCCATAATAATACTTTTGGGATTGGTGAGCATGCCGGATGATTTCAGGTCGGCCAGACTGATGTAACCTATAAATTCAGTAAGAATAAGTTTTTCGCCCAACAGTTGACCCAGCATGATAATGTCGTTGGAATTAACTCCAATCAACCACATAAGCGGAGCAAGCAGATAGCCAAGCAACACCTGTAGTGAAAGTTCATTGTATTGACCCGATGTAGCCTGTTCAATAATGGGATTAAGATTGAATAAGCCACCTATTCTAATCAGAATAAAGTTGGCCATGGCGATAAAGGCAATAAACACCAGCAACATGGCGGCTACGTTTGCAGCAAGTTTTAATCCCTCGGTGGTACCGTTTGAAATTGCATCCAACACATTGCTGCCAACTTTCTCTTTTGATATTTCCACCACATCGTCAATTTTTTCAGTCTGGGGGACCAGAATTTTTGATATTACCACTGCTCCGGGTGCTGCCATTACCGAAGCCGCCAGCAGGTGTTTGGCAAAGATAAGCCGTTGAGCAGGGTCAGATCCTCCTAAAAAACTAATGTAGGCTGCCAGCACCCCGCCGGCAAGCGTTGCCATGCCACCTATCATTACCAGCAAAATCTCAGATCGATTCATTTTATCAAGGTAGGCCTTGATCATAAGTGGTGACTCTGTCTGACCAAGAAAAATATTGCCGGCTACCGATAGACTTTCGGCACCTGAGAGTTGAAGTGCTTTGGTCATTAGCCAGGCCAGGACATAGACCACTTTTTGAATGATACCGAGGTAGAACAGAAGGCTGGTAAGCGCAGAAAAGAAAATAATGGTAGGCAATACCTGAAAAGCAAAAATAAAACCATAGGTGTCCACATTCATCAATCCACCCAGCAAAAATTCGCTGCCGGCAGCAGAGAAGTTGAGGATGGCAACAAATATTTTTCCAACAAACTCAAAAGCCACCCGCACAGGCTGCACATACAAAATACTTATGGCCAGAGTAACCTGAATTAACAATCCAATGCCAACATTTTTCCAGGATATTGCCCTTCGGTTGGTGCTAAATATCCAGGCAATAAGAATAATGGTGAGCATACCCAATAACCCGCGAAGTATGCCACCAACCGTAAAAACTCCTGTGGATTCAGTAAGTTTGGGCACTATGTTATTTACCGGCGCATCGGCAACAGCAACCGCTGTATCGGCATATACAATGGAATCAGATACAACAGTCTGGGCAGTAAGGTTCCCAAGGGACAGCAGCATTAATAGTAATGGCAGCCACAATACTAATACTCTCTTCATAGTAGCTTATTGAGATTTAAATGCAACAGGCTATTTACCTGCTTTTCGTTTTTTGATAATATCACGCAATTGAGAAGCCCTTTCATAATCTTCCTTTTCAATAGCATCATTCATTAATTCCTGCAATTCATCAACCGAGAGTTTCTCAAATTCCACACTATCATCCTGCACGGTAATTCCACCTGTAGCCAGATCGTCAATATCGGGCTCATCATCCAGCGAAACTCCTGCTGCAGCAAGAACAGGTTCAAACGCATAAATGGGGCAGTTAAACCTCACCGCAAGGGCAATGGCATCAGAGGTACGTGAATCAATATTATGTATTATACCGTTGGATTCACAAACCAGGGTGGCATAAAAAATGCCCTGGGCAAATTTACTGACGATTACTTCTTTGAATTGTATTGTGAAGATATCGGCAAAATTCTTGAATAAATCGTGGGTAAGTGGTCGGGGTATTTTGATCTGCTCAATGTGAAACAATATGGCCTGAGCTTCAAACCCATTGATAAGTATAGGTAAACGGCGTTTGCCTTCAGCTTCTCCTAATATTAAAGTATATGCTCCACTCTGTGACTGGCTGTTGATCATTCCCAATAGCTTCAGCTCAATCTTTTCCATTCAGTTTGCTTTTTATGAGGGGTTAAAATTAAAGATTTTTAATGGTTAAACAAGGGAAGATACTAAAAAGATTTTCAGGATACCTTTTTTAGGGCAATGCTTGCTATTTATTTTAAAGATATTAGCAATTATAAAATATAAACACCCGGATTTTGACAGTTTGATCCCAGCTTTGATATGAGAGGTAAAACTACCAACCATAAACCCGAAATTTCAGTGTAAATTTGCACCATGCAATTTGATGACCTTAGGACGCTCCTTGAGCAAAAAACACTTCAGTACCATCAACCGGTTTTTATTGAGGAAGATCCCATCAGCATTCCGCATCTTTTTAGCCGGCAGCAGGACATTGAAATTGCAGGTTTCCTCACTGCCATTATTTCCTGGGGGCAGCGCAAAGCCATTATTCAGAGCAGCCGTCTGTTAATAAAAATGATGGATGATGCTCCCTGGCAGTTTATAATGAATGCAGGTATGGCCGAACTTAGAGGCTTAAGTAAATTTAAATATCGTACCCTCAATGGCGATGATCTTCTTTTCATCATTGAAGCCTTGCGAAAACTGTATCACGAACACGAAAGTATGGAGAATGCCTTTGTATATGAAGCCGGTGAAGCATCCATGTTTGATTTTATTAATAAATTCAGGGGACGTTTATTAGAGGTTCCGCATATGCAACGTTCAGAGAAACACCTGGGTCATCCGCAGAAAGGCAGCGCCGCAAAACGCATCAATATGTTTTTAAGATGGATGGTGCGCAGTGCAGAAGGTGGTGTTGATTTTGGGTTGTGGAAAAAATTAAATCCGGCCCAACTTTGCGTTCCACTTGACCTGCATGTGGGCCGTGTTGCCCGGGAACTGGGTTTGTTGAACCGGCGGCAGGATGATTGGAAGGCGGTAGAAGAACTTACGGCTAAACTCAGGACTTTTGATGAAAATGATCCCATAAAATATGATTTTGCGCTGTTTGGCATGGGTAGGTACGAAAAATTTAAACTTTAAAAAAATCTACTTTTTTAAAAATATCATACATAACTTTTTATACAATGAAAAACCCCTCCTCTCCGGTTACAGATAAAACAACCATGGAAGCATTGATTCAGGCATCAGCAGCCTTGTTACTTTATTTTTATAACGACTCCTGTGCTCCTTGTGTAGCACTCAGGCCCAAAGTAAATGAGATGCTCGTTGAGCAGTTCCCATTAATGCAGCATGCCTATATCAATGCTGCGATTTATCCGGAACTGTCTGCCTCCGCAGGGGTATTTGCCAGCCCCACCATCATTGTATATTTTGATGGCAAAGAAAATTTCAGGGTAAGCAAATACGTGTCTGTTCAGGAGCTTTCTGATAGAATTCAAAGGTATTATTCGTTGAGATTTGAATAGACATCGCCGCTCAGATATCGGGAAATAATTCAGAGTAGGGATTAAAACCTTAAAATTTTGTTGATCAGCACATATAAACATCAGGCATCTGCGGGCAGGTGGTTATCCTGAACAGCAGATGCCTGATGATAAAAGCTAAAGCGACTTAAAATTTAAGAAAGCAGGCTTAAAGTAACGGTTAATCCGGCCATAACGACAGAAACCATCGTCATCAGCTTAATGAGGATATTCAGTGAGGGTCCCGAAGTATCTTTAAATGGATCTCCAACGGTATCGCCTACTACGCCAGCTTTATGTGCTTCGCTGCCTTTGCCACCGTAGTTGCCTTTTTCAATGTATTTCTTGGCATTGTCCCATGCCCCGCCTGAGTTATTCATAAACACAGCCAGGGTAAATCCTGAGGTAAGTACCCCTGCCAGCAAACCAACCACTCCGGCTACACCCATAGCTGCGCCAACAATAACCGGCACTGCAATGGCTACCAGCGAAGGCAAAAGCATTTCGCGCTGAGCACCTTTGGTTGATATCTCGACGCATTTGGCATAATCCGGCTTTGCTGTTTCTTCCATAATCCCTTTAATTTCGCGAAATTGTCTGCGCACTTCGTCAACCATAGCACCGGCAGCACGGCCCACTGCCTTCATGGTCATGGCACTAAATACAAATGCCATCATTGATCCAAGGAAAAGCCCTCCCAGAAATAATGGGTTGAATAAGGTAATATCGTAAGCTGCTCCAAAATCTTTAACGGAAGCAGTTGAAATTTTTATCACTTTTACGCCTTCGGCTACCACCGGAGCCACGTCGTGATAAAACACATAGCCGCCCTTGGTAACGAATCCTTCTCCACCTTTCGCAATTTTATCAAACCACAGCCGTATTTCTTCCATATAGGCTGAAATCAGGGCCATGGCGGTAAGTGCGGCAGAACCGATGGCAAATCCTTTACCGGTAGCCGCCGTTGTATTTCCCAGCATATCGAGGGCATCGGTACGCTCGCGCACCTGATGATCAAGGTGAGCCATTTCAGCATTGCCTCCTGCATTGTCAGCAATAGGACCAAAAGCGTCGGTTGCCAGGGTAATGCCAAGGGTAGAAAGCATACCTACCGCTGCAAATCCAATTCCATATACGCCCATGGCGAAATGTTGTGCCCCACCGGCAGCCCAGAATGCACCCATTATTCCCAATACAATGGTTACCACCGGAACCCAGGTAGAATACATGCCCACTGCAAGTCCGTCAATAATGGTAGTAGCAGGACCTTGCTGTGCATTTTTTGCTATTCCCTTTGTAGGATTATATTCATCTGAGGTGAAATATTCTGTGGCCTGACCAATGATTACACCGGCAGAAAGCCCTATTACCACAGCCCAGAATACTCCCCAGGTAACCCAGCCCATCATTACCAGACCTACCATTGCCAAAAGAACCAGCAATGAACTACCACCCGTACCGAGCAGCAATGCATTGAGAAGATTTTTCTGGGTAGCCGACTCTTTGGTACGTACCATATAAATCCCCAGGATGGAGAGTATGATTCCTATGGCCGACACAATCATGGGAGCCATAACTGCCTGATAAGCAGTAAGTCCGGTATCTTTAATAACCAATGCCGGAAGGGCTGCCCCCAGCGCAGCAGTGGCCAGAATAGATCCGGCATAAGATTCATATAAGTCAGCTCCCATACCTGCAACATCACCTACGTTATCGCCTACATTATCGGCAATGGTAGCAGGGTTGCGTGGATCGTCTTCGGGTATTCCGGCTTCCACTTTGCCTACCAGGTCAGCACCTACGTCGGCTGCTTTGGTAAATATTCCTCCGCCAACCCGGGCAAACAAGGCCTGAGTAGATGCACCCATACCAAAAGTAAGCATGGTAACGGTAATTTCTATCAACTTTATTCGTGTTCCGGCTTCATTAATCACTCCGTTTACCACATGTTCAGGATGTGCATGTACCAGATCCAGTCCGGCAAAACGAAGACCATTGGCCATGTTGTAGGGAGTGTAAACATACTCGTTCAAAATCCAGAACCACGCGGCGATATCCAGCAGCGCAAATCCAACCACTACCAGCCCCATAACTGCCCCACTGCGAAAAGCAACCTGCAATCCTTTGTTTAACGACTGTGATGCACCCTGAGCGGTACGTCCTGAAGCATAAGTGGCGGTTTTCATTCCAAGGAAACCGCAAAGCCCGGAGAAAAAACCACCTGTAAGAAATGCTACCGGCACAAAGGGATTCTGTACATTAAAATAGGCCATAATCGTAAGTAATATGGCCAGCACAATAAAGACAATAGTTACCACTTTATATTGTCTTTTTAAATAGGCCATGGCTCCTTCTCTTACAAATTGGGCAATCTCCTGCATGCGGGGAGTACCTTCGGAGTTCTTCATCATCGACTTAAAGAATATCCACGCAAAAGCCAGTGCCATTATGGAAGCCAATGGAACAATTAAGAAAATGTTACTCATAAAAAGGTGGTTTATGTAACAACAGTTACGGTTAGATGAATAAAATTGATAAGTTTTATTTATTCTTGTTTAAACCGGAAATCAAAAAACTTTTCCTTTCTCCGATAACTTACAGCAAATGGCACTCTACACCCATTTCCCGCACGACAAAGATAAAATATTGAATGAATAAACAATATCAATTCCAGGCTTTTTTTTCAAAATAGGGAATAATTTTATGAGATATTTTTTTATTTAATGAACAGGATTTAAGCGAATGGAACATCACCGGTGAATTACCTCTATTTAAACCCCTGTAGTAAGTGAATGAATATCAAATAATTAAAAAATAATTGCTTCTTATGTCAGCGGCACAGTAAGCATTATATAAATGGCTTTATATATTTTAAAGCTTTATGCGGTTTTGGTCTGTTTTATAGGACCAAATCATGACCACAACAGCCATTGCAAGCATTGCAGCTCCCATTGCGAAAGTAAACACGAAACCAAACTTCTGATAGAATAAAACTCCAAGCAGCGGTGCAAACAGCGAGCGGAAAGCAGTTAAAAAAAGGTGGACCGACTGATAATCCCCGGCCTCATCTGGCGTGCAGAAATAGGCCGAGCCAATACTCCACAGCAACGACATGGTAGCAGCAAATATGCTGTGAAAGAGCAAATAGGGAATGAGACTGTAAAATAAACTGAAATTTCCAAAAACTATTTTTTGAGGGAAATAATTGGCCAACACCAAACTGAGCAGATAACACATTACTGAAGCAAAGGTAATGGCTCCGAATTTTCGGGGATCAATCCGGCCAAGCACCCGCCCAAAAAAAGGAATAAGAAAAAGTGCGATAATATTATAAGAGTTCTTGTAGGTGGCCATGGTAAAGTAATTCATGGATAACTCCTTCTCAAAGAAGATAGTGATAACCGTTACGGTACTCATAAAACCAAAGCCATAAAACATGAATCCAAGTTCAAAGTGCCTGAAAGGAGTATTTTGTTTCATGATGCTGCGCATGCGCGCTATCGACTCACGGACAGAATCAAGTATACCTGATTGTGGAATATTTCCCGGTACAGCTTCATAAGGTATACGTGAGAGCAATATTACCGCTGCAACACCAGCCATAGCTGCGAGAAAAAACACCCAGGTATAGGCGTATTTATCATAATCAAGTAAAACTCCATATAAAAATACGACCACCAGCATGACCACTTTTCCCCATAGTGTACTGTAACTGTAGAGCCTGGAAAAGTGCTCATGCCGGTAGTTTTTTTTGAGCAATAGATTTATGGTTGGAAAAAGCACCGGATTGCCCAGATAATAAATAAAAAAGATGAGCAAAAAAGCGATATGATACCATGAATTGCTTAACATGGCTGCTTCGGAATGCGGGAAAAACAACAATAAAGCCAACGGTGCTCTGGTGATGATGCCTGCACGGCGTACCAGCCTGGGTTTATCGGAAACACGACTGAGCCAGGCTGAAGTAAAAATCAACAGCAAGAAAACAACCACGGAAAACTGAAACAAAAAACTTAGTTGTAGGGAGGTACCGTTTACGCTTCGCAGAAATACAAATTCATTAAGGGCCAGAACTCCCAAAACAAAATTGTCGAAAATAGTATACCACAGATGCAACCTGAAGGTACGCTTTTCAACAGGTAACAGTCCTTGTGTAGTTTTCGCGCGAAACGCAGAGGCCATAAAATTCATTGGACAAATTTAGAATAAAGACGTTTGTAAAGAACAGATTACTGAACATTTAAAAGATTATGACGTTAGTTTAAAACTAAAAAATACAACCATGAAAAAGCCAATCTTTATTTCCTTACTCTTATTAACCTTCGTCTTTGCAGCATTTGCACAGAAAAAGACACTTTATGATTTTACGGTTACTACCATTGATGGAAAGCCCCTCCATCTTTCAGACTTTAAAGGAAAGAAGGTGCTGATAGTAAATACCGCTTCCAAATGTGGGTTAACACCGCAGTATAAAGAACTTGAAGCCCTTTATCAGAAATATAAAACACAAAATTTCGTTATTCTGGGATTTCCATCCAATGATTTTTTGAATCAGGAACCAGGTACAGATGAAGAAATCAAGGAATTTTGCGAACTGAATTATGGGGTTACCTTCCCGATGATGAGTAAGATTTCAGTTAAAGGAGCCACTCAAAACCCGCTCTATGCCTGGCTTACCCAGAAATCACAAAATGGGGTGACTGATGCAGAGGTAAGCTGGAACTTTCAAAAATTCATGATAGACGAAAATGGCAATTTTGTTGACTTTGCCAGCCCACGTGAAAGCCCGTTTTCTGAAAAGATTGTTCAGTGGATTGAGGAATAATAATTCCGGGAACAAATAAACTTTAATAGTTCAGAAAAGCCACCTTAATGGGTGGTTTTTTTATGCACAATATTTCACGGCATGTACTAAAAACTTTATCTTTACATGACTAATTGTTAAAATAAAAAGATCATGAGCACAACAGAACAAAATGTTATATCACTGCTTGTTAATGTTTGGTATCTGGAAACAGCGCGCATACGGTTGTATGAAATTTATGCCAAACAGGCTGTTAAAGATGGTTATCAGCAAGTGGCAGCACTTTTTCTGGAAGTGGCCGAACAAAAGCGTTCGCATACCAAAACCATTTACCGGTTTTTGGAAGAATCATCGTCAGAAACCACCATTTCAACCAAAACAATGTCGTTTGAGCAAACATTAAAAAATCTCGAGCATGCCGTATCGCTTGAAGATACAGAATCGGAAGGGGTTTACGCGACATTGGAAGCTCAAGCATGGGATGCAGGTTTGAAGAAAATCTCTACCAAGATTAAATTGTTTCGTCGGATTAAACTTTTTTATGCTAAGCGCTTCAACGCCCTTGCCGAAAATATAAAAAACAACCGGGTGTTTGAGCGGGATGAACCGGTGAAATGGATCTGTCGAAAATGTGGCTTTATTTATGAGGGCGAAAAAGCATTAAAAAACTGCCCTGGTTGTGAACACCCTCAGGCCTATTTCGAAATTCTTGCTGAAAATTATTAAATTCACACCTCACCAAAAAATCGAGTAGGAAGGTAGGGATTAATTCCCTACCTGTCCTCTCACACCACCGTGCGTACCGTTCGGTACACGGCGGTTCTTCAATTTACACCGTAAACCAAACTGTAACGATACGAGAAGAAGACATAACCAGAGAGGC
>JACDJB010000716.1_pt1 | contig 30947 bp, 21 predicted proteins | sample 7454121 | NCBI WGS metagenome assembly JACDJB01 (sample SAMN14253290, study PRJNA609438) | sludge metagenome | isolation source: sludge after 25d culture with pyrite | collected 2018-12-20
ATTTAGTCGGTGGATATACTGAATATGATACGTTGATACACCCGGTCCTACAGTACAAATACCCGGTAAATAAAGATGAAACCTGGCAAGTGCCGCGCATGGTTTATAATTTATACGAAAACAGATTTTATTTTAAGGATACCTTAACTTATACCTGTGTGGACACTGATTTTGTCGTTAATACTAATATTGGAGACTTTAATACGTATGTGTACTTATACAAATTAAAACCTGCCGATGATGTTCTCGAATTAGAACGTTATTACAATTATTATTCACCAACTTTTGGGCTACTTCTAAACACTTTAACAGCTGATTATGATTCAACTCGTGTTAAAGCCAGGATAATCCTTTATGATTACTGTTTACAACCATGAATCCTTTACAAAATTTTTGGAGGTTGAAATGCATGTGAATAAAAATAATTGGATGGCATTAATATTTACTGTTTTAATGGTTACAACCTTAATCGGACAAAATTTGAGCGTCTATCAAATCTTCCTTCCTGTGGATTCAGAAAAGTTAACACTCGAGGCCGAAGAGCAAAGAATTGTAAACATTAACAAAAACGCTGAATCCGTATCGTCATTAAAAATTGTAACGGCGCCAACAATTGAAAACCTATCAACGGCCAGGAAACTGATTTTTGTAGATTTTTCCGGAATTTCTCATTCTTTTGTATTGGGAAAATTTGATGAGCAGGAAAACTCTCAATATTTATGGTATGGAAAATTGGAAAAGGGATTGGGTAGTATCACCTTAATTTATATTGATAACCGGATTACGGGTACCATTCGTATCAACGGTACATTATACAAAATTACACCCGTTAACGAAAATCTCAATATTATATCCTTAATTGACCAAAGCAGTTTTACGCCTGAAGATCCGATTGATAAAAAGTTTAAAACCGAGAATTCCCCCGAATTGAATAGTACCATATCACAAACTGAAACACTTTCCGAATCCACACCTATTATAAGGGTACTGGTTGCCTATACGAGTGTGGTTGCGGCCAATCATGACGAACACGGGCTGATTGCCACTGCTATCGCGGAAACCAATCAATCTTTTGCAAACAGCGGTATTGATGCTCAGGTTGAATTGGCCCATGAATACCAGGTGAATTATACAGAGACAGGAAGGATGGAAACCGATCTGAGCCGTTTCAGAACAAACGGAGACGGATATATGGATGAAGTTCATCAAAGAAGAAATCAATATTATGCTGATGTTTGTATGCTTATTACCGAAACCGGTAACTGGTATGGTCTAGCGTCAAAGATAAGAGCGGATTCGTTTAGCGCCTTTGCACAATCTCGTGCTGACGCAACTGCCGGTAACTATACTTTTGGACATGAAATCGGTCATTTAATGGCCGCGCGTCATAATATTGAATTAGATCCTACTCCAACACCCTACGAAGAAGGTCACGGTTATTTGTATAAAATCGGTACTACTAATGGACAATGGCGCACAATTATGGGCATATTAGACGTAAAGTTTTGTCCGAGTTGTCCAAGAATACAATATTGGTCAAACCCATCAAAATACTACGGTGACAATGCCATGGGAAATAAAATCTATGCCAATGTAGCCAGAGTGTGGAATATCGAAGCTTCTCGCTTAGCAAACTTCAGGTCTGATCCACCTGTTGATCTATCGCTTTTGATCTCCGGCCCAACATGGCTGGATATTTATGAATATGGCACCTTCACCGCCAACCCGGCCGGCGGAAGCGGAACTTATGTGGATTATAAATGGTGGTCCAGAAACGATGAAGGTATTATCACACCACTCAGTCTGACCGGAGGCGTGGAACCCGACGCGCCGCTTCCGGGACTATGGAATCAGGTGTCAAGCTGGGATGGTCTTAGCACGGTCACACCCGGATATAACTGGGATTTCTCTCTAAAGTGCGAAGTCACAGACTCAGAAGGACAAACCGCCACCGATATCCATTCGGTCATCGTCGGCTCGCCTTTACTTGCGGCCTCACGGCAAAACGGGGAAATGGCTATCAGCGCTGTACCGGCGGAATTTTCGCTTCAGGGAAACTATCCCAACCCCTTTAACCCGGTCACTACCATCCGATTCGGTTTACCCGAAGCAGCCAATGTGAAACTTGTTATCTATTCCGTTACTGGAGCAAAGGTAGCGACTCTGGTGGACGGCTACCTGTCCGAAGGTTATCATGAAGCGCAATGGAATGGCGTCAATCAGGCCGGAGCCCGTGTGGCCAGCGGAATTTATATCTACGAACTGATCTCCGGTGAAAAAAGATTTATTAAAAAGATGCTGCTGGCCAAAGTAGGTTTGTGGAAAACAGCAGCAGAATGTGAACGATACTTCACATAATATGAACGATCGTTCACATTAGAATGAATGAACTATATTTCTGTTTTAGAGCTTAATTCATTGTTTATAAATATCATAAGCCTTGTTAAATATTTTTGGCACGAAAAATGCCTCAATTATAGTAGAACATTTACTTTTATTTTTCAAATGCTATGGTTTTTTGAATCATCTTTTAAGCTGAACCCAAAAATGATTGTTGGTTTTGATGAAATTCATATTTCCTGATTTTTATAAATAAAAAAAAATTGTTTTAGAGTGTAAATTTTATCTAAAATTTTGTAAAGACGTGAGACAGAATAAATTATATCACAATATATTGAGGTTCTTATGCAGACTAAACTGTTTATTTCTTCACTTTTGTTGCTTCTTTTTTTTACCGGTTGTTTAAATGACAAGGGCATTCTTCCCTCTCATTTTTTTGAGCAAACTTCATGTGCTGACACTGACACCGTTGGAGTCTGGCAATATGTTGGACTGGATGGAGAAGATATAATCTCTATCGCTATACACCCTGATAAACCTCATGAAATTTTTGCTGGAAGTTTCAAGGATTTTAGCGCTGGTGAGACAGGCAAGCTGTACTTAAGTACTGATTGCGGCAAAACGTGGAGAATTATTTTAGAAGGCGAAAATTTTAAAATTACAACCTATGATCCCCATAACCCAGATATCATTTATACATCCCCTGCTGCCTTAGTTAAAAGTATTAATGGTGGTCTGTACTGGTCAAACATCTCAAAAGGAATTACTTTAAATTGGGAAACTTTTATTTCAACTTTTCAGATTGATCCCTTTAATAGTAATACTTTATATGCCGGTACATCAGGTTTTTATGGTGGTGATTTGTACCGGAGTAAAGATGCCGGAAAAAATTGGACAATTATTTCTGAAAAATATATTGGAGAGAGTATATCCTGCATATCAATCGATCCAACTAATTCAAGCATACTCTATGCAGCTAATGATGTCGCTGTAAGTTTATTTAAAAGCACAGATTTTGGCAATACCTGGGATACAACCGGTTTGGCCAACGTAGGTTATATAATTTATGAATTATTAATTAATCCCTATGATTCTCAACATTTAATAGCCGCATCTTCAGGTTTATACCAGAGTAAGGACGGAGGAGACACATGGTCGTCTTTTAACGAAGGTCTCCCAGGTACATTCTTAAGCACCAATCTCTGTTTCGATACTGTTTCAAAAGATTTTTACTGTAATGTTACGAACAATGATTCAAGCGCTATATTCAAAAGAAATATTGATGATTTTAAATGGAAAAAAATTGGGATGGATACACTAAATATATCATCATATTATTCTGAACTACTCATTTCGCCTGACAATCGCTATCTATATTATGGAACTCAAAAAAAAGGTTTATATAGAATGAAATTACGTTGAGGATAATATGCTTAAATACGTTTTCTGACTTTATCAAACAAGATCACCCCCATTAATACTAGCCCCGGAAGGTTTAAAATTTCTCGGTAATCCTCATTGCTTTATAATATATAAAAATCCTTCAAGAGGCTATTATTCATACAAATTAATTGTTCCAAACATAAAACTCAATATCAATGATTGAATAGGAGTATAGAATGAAACGAACAAATATATTCTCAATATTTTTGTCATTGCTGTTTTTAATGCTGTCGACTACCTTTAGCCAATCCAAATGCTCCGGCAAGGAAGAAATAGAATATATACCAGGTGAGTTGTTTTTAAAATTGACGAATAATGAGTTTAATCTACCATTAGAAATATATGGCGTAAAGGTTTCTTTTTCTGATGCCAATTCAGAATTGATGAATATTGATAGCTTAAAAACGATAGAATTTAAGCCAAACAGCCGCGTCATTGTTCAGGAACATACTTACGAGTATAATTCATTTAGAGAAAAATCTCCGGAAATAACGAAGAAAGCTCATGTTCAGTTTAGTAAAAATATTATTCAGCTTTTTAAAAAATACGCTGTCTATTTCATTCGGCGAAGAGCAAAAACATTCTCTCCCACAGATACACTTGAACATATAATTACTTCTCGTAGACAAGGAAGCAAAAAAACAAAGAGTCCGAATTATAATAAAAGTCTCTTCATTAAATTCAACGAAAAGACTAAAACGAAAGAATTTTTAGAAGAACTAAAAAAATTAAAATCAATTAGTAATGCGCAGCTAAGCGAAAAGGTAATGGAGTTTTCTATTCCGAATGATACATGGTACAAAAAGGATGATGCGGAAATTGAACAAAGAGATTACTTGGGTTCAAACATTATGAATTTTGAAGGGGCGTGGGATATTATTAAAGGAGATGATGACCCTTATAATCTTATTACCATAGCGTTTATTGATTCAGATTTTGATAATCTCTATAATATTTCTGACTTAGATGCAAATATTAACGGCAATGGACCTTATTTTTACGGCGGTAGTGGTTCTGGGCATGGAGTAGCCATCTCAAGTATTGCATGCGCAGAAACAAATAACGATCAATTAATTGCCGGGGCAACTTATAATTCAAAGTTCATGCCCTTTCTATGGACGAGTCAAACAAGCCAAACAGACATATTTGATGCGCTTACTCAGATTAAGGATTATCAAGATGATTGGGATGTTGAAAACGACTGTTTTGTTGTAAACATGAGTTTTGGTTATGCTTCAATTGACACTGATATTGAGTCAAGATGCAATGAATTGTATAATGATTACGGCGTTCTATTAGTTGCTGCGGTCGGTAATTATGGAACAGCAGATGTTATGTATCCGGCTGGACATAGTTCAGTTATCGGTGTAGGCGCGATGGCAAAAAGCGATGACCAACTGATAAGTGATTCTAACTGGGGCAACAATGTTGAAGTAGTCGCTACTGGAGAAAATATCTTTTATCTACAACAATGGTTTGATTATTGGGATTTAGGCAGAGGTACTTCGGTTGCTGCCCCTTTTGTTAGTTCATTATGAGCTTTGATATTAACGACCGATGATGGGTGGAAATTATCAAACGAAGATATCAGAAATAAAATAATTGGTTCTGCGGATGAAATTTATGACTACAATCATTCTAAAACATTTTACCGCATTAACGCACAAAGAGCTTTGGATTATGTAACACCTATTACTGATGAAATAGTTATAACTGGACCAGAAATATTGGATCCACAAAAAAGTTACACCTTTACAGCAAATTTTTTCCATGCATCAGGTAAATATATTGTTGGTAGTTGGAGCTGGGAATTAGGAGCACGATTAGGTAGTGGGCTTGAATTATGGGATTCAGGAAGTACAACAGGATCTGGTTCCACCTCTTGGATTTGTAATGTTCCTTCTTATAATCCAAATGATGATTGGGTTAGAGATAGAAATGGGAGAGTACTTGCTTATGTAATAGTCTCAGCGGCTGATAATTACGGCGTATTTTATTCTGATAGCTATCAAGTTGGAATCAATGCCCCCTTACCCCTCTCAGTCAACATCTCTGGTCCTTCTGTTCTTTATGCTAACGATCCGCTAAGTGAAGCTGTCGAATCAACAGATATGAAAGATAATACTCAGGTTTCTCTACGGAGGCCGGCGCCCTCTGCAACCGGTACCTGGACAGCAAATGCATCCGGTGGAGAGGGACAATACACATACCAATGGTATTATTCCAGTGATCATCAAGATGGAACATGGTATCCTATTTATGGCGCCATATACAAGGATTTGACACGTGAAATTTTTGATGATATTACATTTAAATGTACGGTAAATTCAGCCGGACAAACAGCAGAAGGTACTAAATTTGTCCGTTTTATAAATGACATAGACTTTTTAACTGCTGATGTAAACACAACATTAGAAAACTATCCCAACCCCTTTAACCCGGTCACCACCATCCGATTCGGTTTACCCGAAGCAGCCAATGTAAAACTTGTTGTCTATTCCATCACCGGAGCAAAGGTAGCGACCCTCGTGGATGGTTATCTGTCCGAGGGTTATCATGAAGCGCGATGGAATGGCCTTAATCAGGCCGGCGCCCGGGTGGCCAGCGGAATTTATATTTATGAGCTTATATCCGGTGAAAAAAGGTTTATTAAAAAGATGCTGCTGGCCAAATAAGAAAACCTGCCTTTTTTTGAGTGATTTGCGTGATCGGCTCGTAGAGACAGGTTTTCATTTATACCCCGCCATAACCGGCGGGGTTATATATTAATAATATTTATGAATAAGTCAATAGCTAACAATTATGGCAAGACCGCGGCGGATAATATGAATGCGTCTTAAAAGGTTGCTTGTTTTAGTCACATTATAGAGTTTCTGTCGTCCGGTTCACCAGCGATCATAGGCACTTGAAACTTTCATTTCGTTTGTTTATAATGGTATCGAATTTATTGCATCATCTGACTTTTCGTGTCAACCACCGGATATGTGGATTAAGTTGTTGGTATTTTATATAAACGTCGGTTCATTTTTTGATCAGGCTAATTAATGAAAACAAATCAGAAAAGGAAAATGATTGTATGAAGATTACCAAAATCGTCTTGATACTGATAGCGGCTCTTTATGGTCTGATGACAATATTTGTAGGCACCCGTACACTTCTTGGTGCAGATCCCGGGTATGTCGTTTTTAAACCGCTGCTAATCTATAACGCTATTATGGGAATTGTCTATGTGACAACGAGCGTCATCGCCTGGCGGAACCTCAAACAAGGGATGTACTTGGCCGCTGCCATCTTCGCGCTCAATCTCGTCGCGCTTATCGTCATTTACTTCCTTAGTACAAATGGATACGCGATTGCCGCCGACAGCCTCCGCGCCATGTCTATCCGAACCGGCGTATGGCTTGTCCTTTTCGCGGGATTTGGATGGTTAAATCATAAAAATATATCCGGCGATGTCCGGCAAACGGCCTGACAAATACTCTAACAGGCGCTCTGGCACGAATCATGACTTTGGTTTAGTAATATTTTTTCAGGCCTTTTAAGATGTTTATTGTAACTTTTATGTCAATAAATGATGATGTGAAATCAGACATAATACATCCAGGGGAAAAATATGGAAGAGCCTTGTTTAAAAGATAAAAATAAATTTCCGGATGACGAAGTTCTGGATCGTTATCTCGGAGATGTGAAAAGTACCTGGGATTCATTTATCAAATTATTAAAAGAGGATCCGTTAATCTCAACGGAATGGCGTTATTATAATGACGGAAAGAGCTGGCTTTTTAAAGTAACAAAAAAGAAAAAAACGATTTGCTGGGTTTCTGTTTATCAGAATCATTTTAAGACCACCTTCTATTTTACCGATAAAGCTGAAGATTTATTAAAAAGCAGCAAACTAAAGCAAGAATACATCGATCAGTTTATCAATGGGAAAAATTACGGGAAAATAAAAGGCGTAACGGTGGAAATTAAAGGTTTATCAGATTTAGAAATGACCAGAATACTAATAGAAATCAAGGAAAATCTAAAATAACATAAATCAAAAAAATCAAGATATTTACAAGGGTAAATACCCTCTAGGATTTTGGGTTTAAAGTTGTCTCTTTCCCGGATAATAAAGGATTCAGCTCTTATTTACAAAAATCTTTAACATCACCGTGATTTGATTTTAACTCACGGGAATTTTTACTGTTTTTCCAACTATTCCGCTGACAGAAAATTCACCCGAAAGAATACCGCAGTACAAGAGATGAATATTTATTTTTGCCTCTTACTGTCTTAACAGTTCAAATTATTATTTCCTGCCGGAATTACTATTTTCACTTCCATCGGACACAGACAAAGATCCTTTGAAAAACCCGCCTATGGCGGGCGAGGTGACATGCCGGGATAGGCAGGAAGATACAGCGACAGCAGCTAACTCTGAACTCTTCTCTTTTATCTTTTATCTTTTATCTTTTATCTTTTTTCTTTTGTCTTTTTTCTTTATTCTTGAATCAATCCGGAAATATTCTGCCGGGGGATTCAATCTCAAACCGAAAGGGGTGGGTCATGAGAGCATGGATTCTTGTATTATTATTCTTTAGTCTTTCTTTTGCCGAGAGTTATTTACTGAACGGTGGCCAAAAATCAGTTATTGAGTATAAGATGGTTCAAAAGGTTTTTCCGGATAACGGCACTCAGTCCGTTACGATTACTTTTGTCGAACCGGCTGATTTCACGTCGCCGACATATAATCAAACCATCACAAATTTGACAATAAAACCATCTATCCCTGCGGAAAGAACGGAACGTTCGAGAGATGCCCGGGGAAATAGTATTATAAAATATGTCTGGAGCCCGCCGTTTAAACCGTTTGAAATCGAGATCGCCCTCAGGGCCGAAAATAACGTAGAACTGCAAACACTGAAAACACAGGCCTCATTTCCGCCAAAATCAATCCCCGCGGACGCGGCCGTGTATATAAAAAGTTCAACTCTCGCGCCATCCGATGATCCGCGGATTCAGGCCAAGGCCAAAGAATTGACGGCGGGGGCGAAAACTGAATTTGACGCTGTACAAAAAATCCTGTCCTGGGTGATCGATCATATGCATTATGTGCTGATGCCGGAGGATTACAACGCGTTATATTCTCTTGATTCGGGTAAAGGCAACTGCCAGAATTATTCGCACCTGGCGGCGGCATTAATGCGCGCCTCGGGTATTCCCGCGAGAATTGTCAACGGCATTACATTAAAAGATCCTTTTGATATCATTGTCGGCGGGCAGCAGCTGACTCTGAATATGGCGCAGGGACGGCACTCATGGATTGAAGTGTATTTTCCCGATCTTGGATGGGTTCCGTTTGATCCTCAGCAATCCCAGCTTTTTGTCAGCAATCGTTTTATCCGCGTGGAGGTTGGAGTCGATAATGAAGAAACGATGAATGACGGTTTGATCCGCTGGACTCGACTGAAGGGTTCGGGCGCGAAGGTGGCGTTTGAAGAGATAATAGAAGGAAATTTTGAGTCGGATCAGGTAAATATCAGCGGGACGAGGGAAGCCTGGGGGCCGAGGAAAATGATGCTGACGCCGTCGGTTGAAGCACAGTTCGCGCCCATAATCGCCGCGAAACCGGAACCGCCAAAACCGGTTGTTACCGGGACGGGTGTGATGGATAAGCCGTTTGTAACGGGCAATCTTGAGTTTCCGGAAGGGGTGAATTTTATCTTTGCCCGGGAATCACATGAGAGCGCCGGTAACGGAATGGAATTAAGAAAAAACTTCCTTGTGGAAACAGCAGAGTATGTGACAAGTCAGATGCAGTACGCTCAGACATTTGTACTGGACAGGGAGATACATTTAAAAGAAATCGGTCTTGCCCTGCATAAATTCGGCGGTACAGGGAGACTATGGCTGGAACTCAGGGAAGACAATGATGGACAGCCCTCCGCTGAAGTCGCGGTGAAAAGCAAACAGGTGGATATCCGCTATCTTTCTTCAAAACCGGGTTATGAATGGGTTGATTTCTCGTTTGAACACGAACGTCTGAAATTGACACCCGACCGGTACTGGATTGTACTGAACTACAGTGGCGGTCCGATCATCAATTGGTTTTACAGCTATGGTAAACCCGTCGGGCCGGTGGACGGAACGCGGTATAAAAGCGCGGCGGAAACGGATTTCGCGCGCACTCTGGGATATGAATTTAATTATCGCGTCACAGGCATGAGTCGCTAATATTCAATTCATCTTAATGGAATGGAGAAGTGAAATTGCCATCCGGAGGAAGTCGGCGCCGGGTAGAATTGAGTTTTATCCGTATCCCATTCGTCGGATTTGTTCGAGACAAAGCGTCCGACCGCGTGTCCGATAAGCGCTCCAACCAGAATATCGGATGCCCAGTGCTGATCATGATAAACTCTGGCCAGACTAACAAGAACGGCGGCTCCGTACCAGCCGGTTTTCCAGAGCGGGTGATCTATTTCATGAGCCATGACGGTGGAAATGGCGAAAGTAAGTGAAGCATGCCCGGATGGAAAAGCTCTTCTGGATTCCGTGAATGCAAAGGGTTTGTAATGCCAGGGCCCATCCTCCCTGTAGGGCCGTGACCGGCCGAAGCTTTCCTTGAGAACGGCGGTAATGATGGCCGTATATGTAAATGCTTCAATGGAATGCAAACCCATCTCCCGCATCTGCGTGTTTCCAATTACCAATCCGCTGCCATAAAGCGCCAGCACAGCAAGTGGGGTATATTTTCTGCTCCCATAATAGTCATCTATTTTAAATACACCGTCAAGAAATGAATTTTGATTTTTCTGAGCAAGGTCACGAACGGGATCATCGATCAGCATGGTCATGATGGCGGCAGCGGATCCTATCAAAAAAATGTTTATATCATGCCGGTCAGGTTTAATGATGTTTTCCCCGATTTCACCGCTCATATCGCGAAAATGAGTAAAATCGTCCTTCATATCATCGATGATCTGTCCGGAAACAGGTCGGAATAACAGGGAAAAGACTAAAATTGTCAGATAGAACAGGGTTTGCCGTCTTATAAATCGCATGAAGATGATTCTCCGGTGAGGATTATAAGTCTGAGTTCGTATAAACAAATAAAACTGTAAATTTAAGCCAATTGATCAAATATATGTCTCTTTGCCATAAACGTCAGTGATATTGCCCGCATAACCATAAATGAAACCATCGCCAGCCACAGTCCATGATTGCCGATGTCATTTCTGGTTAAGAACCACACCGGTAAAAAAACAAGAAAAGTGGAGAGCATCATAGAATTACGCATGGCGGCGGAAGCCGTCGCGCCAATATAAATACCATCCCAAATATACGAAAAACTATTCAGAAAAGGAGCAAAAATTGTCCATCCAAAATAAATCATAGCCAGATCTACCAGATATATTTTATTTGTAAACAGGGAGATGATTTGTTTACCAAACAAAAGATAGACCATCATAAAGATTATTCCCATGCCGATACCCCACGCGAAAATACGGCGTACCGCAAAGCGCAGCTGCTCTCTGTTGCCGGAGCCCATAAAGCGGCCGATAAGGCTTTCCGCGGCGAAAGCAAAACCGTCGATACCGTATGAAAAAATCATCCATAGTTGAAGAAGAATCGTATTGACGGCCAGAATGTCATCGCCAAATTCGGCCGATTTAGCAGTGAAATAGGAGAAGGTGAAAATTAGAAAAAGCGTGCGGATAAAAATATCGCGGTTTACAGAAAGAAACTTTTTCAACGCGGTCAGATCCAATATTCGGGAGTAATCGATTTTCTGGGTTAAGCGGTTGTAGTTTTTATGGAAAAGAAAAACAGCCAGAACCAGCCCTGAGTATTGGGCCACCAGCGTGCCGAATGCTACGCCCGCTGAATTCATCCCAAAATATTTTATAAATATCACATCAAATATGATATTCATGACATTGATGAAAACCGCAAGAATCAGCGGGAGTTTTGCATTCTGCATTCCCAAAAACCAACCCTGAAGAGAATACAGCGATAAGGTGGCCGGAGCGGCGAAAATACGAATAAAAAAGTACACGCGGGCATGATATTCCACTTCAGGAGTGGCGTGGAGGAGATTGAAACTTAGCCAGGCGATCGGCCGCTGCAGTATAATCAGAATTAATCCGATGGCCAGTGAAACCATTAGCGCGTGGATCAGTATCAGGATGCTTTCAGAAACATTTTCATTGCCGAATGCCTGAGCCGTGAGTCCGGTTGTCCCCATTCTTAGGAATCCAAAACCCCAGTAAATGAAGTTGAAAATCATGCCACCCACAGCGATGGCTCCCAGATAATAGACTTGCGAAAGATGGCCGACAAGCGCTGTATCGACCGATCCGAGTAAAGGGACGGTCAAATTGCTAATGATGTTCGGAATGGCAAGCCGCAGAATGGATTTATTCAATCAAATGTACCCGTCAGATCGTAAGGATGTCCTTAAATAAACGACAAATCTATTAAATGTTAGGGAGAATCTCAATTTTGTGAGAATAATCATTAACCCGGTGAAGATTTAGCATATAAGCGATGGATCCGTTTTATGATAAAATCAAGGTTTACGGAACAATCCACCGGAACGAAATAGTTATACGTTAAGATAATTTTTTTTGTAACTTAGTTTAATCCGTAACATTTAATTATACTAACTTGTCATTGTTTTATGAATATGGGGCAAATGATGGAATTGAATTACCGGAAATTTTTACCAACTCTTCTTCTTACCTTTTTGATCTCGGTTTTTGTGTTACATACTAAAATTTACGCTCAGTTCTCCGGAGAAAAACACGTTCAGACGGAATTAGTCTCTGAAGTGTTGTCAATACAACCCGGGCAGTCTTTTTGGGTGGCTCTCAACCTAAAAATGGATGAGCATTGGCATACATACTGGTTAAATCCGGGTGATTCCGGTTTACCGACTTCGATTGAATGGTCATTGCCGGAAGGTTTTACCGCCGGCGAAATACAATGGCCCTATCCGGAAAAAATATTAACGCCGCCCCTGGTGAGCTATGGATATCATGACGAAGTACTTCTTCTGACAAAAATCAATTCTCCGAAAAATTTAACTCCGGGGAAAGATGTGACTCTTTCCGCCCGTGTGGACTGGCTTGAATGTAAAGAAGTCTGCATCCCGGGTGATGCTGAAGTCAGCCTGACACTGCCGGTCAGGAAGGATCCGCCACAACCGGACGAACAATGGCTTGAAGATTTTGCCCGTACCCGGGCGGATCTGCCGATGACCAACAGCGAATGGAAATTCGCCGCGACGGTTGACGATGAAAATATCATTATTCAGGCGCAGCCGCCGGTCTGGTATGATGGTGAAATGACCGGTATGGAATTCTTCCCATATGAATCGGTTCTGATTGAATATAACGCGGAGCAGGAGCTTCAAAAACAGGGCGATACATACCGGCTGAAAATAAAGCTGGCACAGATGGCCGATAAACTTCCTGAATCACTTGAAGGCGTGATGGTGGCAAAAGAGGGATGGCGCGGTCAGAATTCTGAAAGAGCGGTATATATCAATATTGGCATCAGTGACAATCTGCCGGTTTCGGGTAACGGATTCAATTCCACTTTAAGCAGTATCTGGCTGGCGATTCTATTTTCCTTCATCGGCGGAATGATATTAAATCTGATGCCCTGTGTGCTGCCGGTGTTATCCATCAAAATCATGGGTTTTGTTCAGCAGGCCGGGGAAGGAAGGGCAAAGTCTTTTCAGCACGGCTTGATTTTTACCGCCGGCGTTCTGGTGACGTTTTGGGTGCTCGCCGGCGCGTTGCTCATCCTTAGAGCGGGCGGTGAACAGCTCGGATGGGGATTTCAGTTGCAATCCCCTGTATTCCTGATCATACTTTCGGTGTTCTTGTTTCTGTTTGGTCTCAGTATGTTTGGGGTTTTCGAAATTGGAACATCATTAACAACGGTTGGAGGAAAATCTCAGGGCAAGGCCGGATGGCTGGGATCATTTGTCAGCGGCATTACCGCCACCGTGGTAGCCACTCCCTGTACGGCGCCTTTTATGGGATCGGCGCTGGGATTCGCGCTTACCCAACCGGTTTGGGCATCCATGGCTGTATTTACATCTCTCGGGCTTGGAATGGCCGCGCCTTATGTTGTTCTGGCTTCAAGTCCGGCGTTGTTAAAATTTGTGCCAAAGCCGGGACGCTGGATGGAATCACTTAAAGAGTTTATGGGATTCCTTCTGCTGGGCACGGTCGTATGGCTGTTATGGGTTCTGGGCATCCAGGCGGGAGCCACGGCGGTGACCATTGTGCTTGGCGCGCTTCTCATAGTCGGAATGGCGGGATGGATCTACGGTCGATGGGGAAATTTGGCCCTGCCGGGAAGAACCAGAATTATTTCGAGTGTCATAGCCGTTTTACTGACCATCGGGGCGTTGTATTTTACACTCACAGGGGTTGATTCCTATGCGGTAACGCCGGAAATGACAACACAATCCGGGCAGACCGAGGGCATTAAATGGGAAACATTTTCAGAGGAGCGGCTGACAAACCTGGTAAACGCCGGCCAGCCGGTCTTTCTTGATTTTACGGCCGCATGGTGTCTGAGCTGTCAGGTAAATGAGAAAGTTACGTTTACATCGACGGATGTACAGAATAGGTTTTCTGAACTAAATATCACGGCGCTAAAGGCGGACTGGACTTCACGGGATCAGAGAATCACAAAAGCGCTTGCGCAATTTGGCCGCAACAGTGTCCCTTTGTATGTTTTATATCCCGGGGGCGCGGAGAACGATCCGGTTTTATTACCGGAGCTGATCACACCGGGAATTTTGCTTGAGGCGTTTGAGAAAGTAGGAAGTGAAGAAAAGTAAGAAGTGAGAAGTAGGAAGTAGGAAGTTTAAGAAAAAAGAAAAAAGATAAAAGAAAAAAGATGAAGCATGGTCTGAACTCGGATTAAAATGATAGGAAGTAGGAAGTAAGAATTTAAGAGCGTTAAGAGAAAAGAGAAAAGAGTTAAGAGTAGGGGCGTCCGAGTGACATACGGGACTTATTTGAGTTGTCCGATTACACTCACAAACCGGTCATCCAGGAGGGATCTTCTGCTTGTTATGGAAGTGAAGAAAAGTAAGAAGTGAGAAGTAGGAAGTTTAAGAAAAAAGATAAAAGAAAAAAGAAAAAAGATGAAGAATGGTCTGAACCCGGATTAAAATGATTAAATGATGTGGATGATTAAGAAATTGGAAATCAGAGTCTTCAATTAATCAGGCGAACCCGCCATAGGCGGGCAGGTCAAAGTTCAGACAAAGAAGTAAGAATTGAAGAGCGTTAAGAGAAAAGAGTTAAGAGTAGGGGCGCGATGCGCCTTAAGAAAAAAGACAAAAGATAAAAGATAAAAGAGAAGAGTTCAGAGTTAGTTGCTGTCGCTGACCTGCACATCTCTCCTGACAGGTCATCCCGCAGGGATCTTCTGCTTGTTAGGGAAGTGAAGAAAAGTAAGAAGTGAGAAGTAGGAAGTAGGAAGTAAGAAGTTTAAGAAAAAAGATAAAAGAAAAAAGATAAAAGAAAAAAGATAAGAGTAACCACATAACGGGGGGATGGTAATGTATAAGAAAGTTCATTTATCTGTTTTAAGTTTTATTTTTTTTATCTCTATAGTGAGCGCGGTATGGTCGCAGAGCGCAAAATTAGACCACCCCGCGCCGGATTTCACCCTGGAAGATTCAAATGGAGATAAACACACCCTTTCGGATTATTTGGGAAAATATATTGTTCTGGAATGGGTGAATTATGACTGTCCATTTGTCAGAAAGCATTATGATAGCGCGAATATGCAGAACTTACAGAAAAAATACACGGAAGAGGGCGTTGTCTGGTTGTCGGTCTGCTCTTCAGCTCCGGGGAAGCAGGGATATTTTAAACCGGAAAAAATAAACGCGCTTATAAAGGAGAAAGATGCCCGTCCTTCGGCATATCTTATTGATCTGACCGGCAGGGTAGGGAAAATGTACGGCGCGAAGACTACTCCGCATATGTACATCATCGATCCGCTTGGGCTTCTTGTTTACGCGGGTGGTATAGACGATACTCCGACAACAAAAATTGCTGATATCAAAACAGCTGATAATTATCTGGTTAAAAGTTTTGACGCCTTATTCGCGGATAAAAAAATAAAGGATAAGTCCACAACCCCCTATGGGTGTTCTGTTAAATATTAATCAATTATTCACAAAAAGGCATTCCTGAATTTCGGGAATGCCTTTTTGATTTGAAGTAATATTTTAAAGATGAATATCCTGAAGCCGGTGAGCAGCTGTATTCCATGATTGGGTCCGGTTTTTAATGCTCACGGGAGTATGCAGTTCGTTAAGAATGTCGTGAACATACACTTCCCTGCGCATTCCCACAAGGGTGCTGGTGATGCCTTCGGTGGAACGGAGCGCGTGAATCGCGGTGTGAGTGAGGCTGTCATCATTCTCGGATTGCCAGTCCGCATCTATATCTTTGATCCGTGTTTTCAAAATATTGTTCATCTCCGCCATATCCGAGCGGTATTTTATGGTTAATCCTTCAAGAGCCTTGTTAAAATTCGCGATATAACTTTCTATCCAGTGTTTGATCTCATCGGTCATCGGATCAATGGTTGTCAAAAGCTGCATCGCATTGTTGATTTGCTCCACAATGAATCGGAGTTGAGACTCTATCCATTGAAAGTAAGGCCCAAGCTTTTGCCAGTTAAGCGCCAGATAGGGCCCCGTGGAAAGCAGCCCGGTTAATTTTTTCCGGGTAGTCTTTTCCATATTGAGTTTGGGCAGAATCTCTTTTATAAAATTGTTTTCTTCATCGACGATTTTCTTTAATAAGCCTTCTGTTACCCGCATAGACGGTTTTTCAACATGATTTAACTCCACCAGACGGAAAAGTTTGTTTGTAATAAACGCGTTTAGCGGCCGGTTGACCAGAACAGCTAAATTTTTATCCGCGGCAAACTGAAGGACGCTTTTATTGTCAGATTGATTAGCCAGGGTAACAGCGGTGTTTTCATAAAGATTTAACGGAAGTTGAATGACCCGGAAGTGGTGATCGGACGATATGGATTCCGCGATCTCCCATACCCGCTCCAGTGAAGTAAATTGCGGATCATCAGAGTACAGCGGAAAGGTATTAGAACTGATTCCATAATACTGAATCCGGCCGTTTTCGACTTCCTTCTCCAGATACATGAAGGCATTTTTGATGCGCCGATCATATTCTTCCCTGGCTTTCGCCATAGAAATGCCGCTCCGGATTGCCCAGCCAAGATAATATTCGGGATTGTGCAGAAGATAGACATCCACAGTTTCAAGCTGAAGACGATTCAGGCTTTTTGTTAATTGCTCCCTGATAAAATCAGGATGAATACAGTGTTCAATTCCCTCGCCATATTCAACAAGCTCCTGGATGGGCTTATTCTGTGTTTTAAGCTGCTGACTTATATGATAATTCTGACCCTGCAGATAACCGACTTTGGAGACGACTATTACCGATTCACGATCTATCCGCCCATTTGTGGTCAGATTTTGTAACACTGCTCCAACCAGTTTTTCGGATCCTCCGTCCGCGTAATTTGTGCTGGTATCGATCAAATTGATCCCGTTGAGCAGGGCCTCGGTGAGCGCCAGATGGTGGGCGTCAATGGATACGTCCACCCGGTAGGTTCCAAAACCGGCCTGACTGACCATCAGATTTGTTGAACTTATTTGATTGTACTGTAATTCAGAGTGTGAGAGGGCGAACTGCCGCGTCATCTCAGGGGTTGCATATCCTTTCAATTTAATCTCTCCCGATTTTAATTGATCGATTTCTTACATGTCCTTTAGAAATGATGCTTCCCTGAATGATAAAAACACGCTCGCTTATTCATTTGAATTAACTTTTGAATATTGGAAAGGCAGGAGAACCGCAAAGACCATTCATGCTGATAGTACCATTCAATTTATGGTTGATTATAATAAAACAGTTGATTAATTGCACAATTTATTTAAAAAAAAGAAGAAAATTGATCAAATGTTTAAAATTTATCGGTCGTTGGGCGCTTTTGTTTAGACGGACTAAAATACTTACCCACCCCAAAATATTAAACATTATGGTTTCACCTGAAAATCAAAAATGAAACCGGAGCAGCCATCAAAAGAAAGCGCCCCGGTTTATACCCACACCCGGCATCAGGCGGATTTTAGAAAGGCATCTTTATGCCAGCTTTCAGAAAATGGCCGTTCAAACATACCGGAGCGTAATTCTTTCAAACGAGTCAGGGAAAGATTGAAAACAATGGTGTCCGGCTTGATTAAATCCCGGTTTACCAGACCCTGAAATGTCTGCCGGTTGACCGATCTGATTTCTGAAATTTTATAAAAAATAAGATTCTGATCCATCGCGTCGATTCCGTGATGCAGCTTTAAGTTCTTTAAAATTCTCGTACTGCTGTCAATGGAACATCCTGAGACGGTATCTTCAGCCGCAAGCATCACAAACCGGTCGTATAAAATCTCAAAGTTGCCCTGTACCGGTTCTCCGTGCGCGTTCCAGGATTTCACAAAATCATCAAAAACTGCCTGGACAATGCCTTTTTCTGAAGAAGACAGTTGATTTGAAAATCCATAAATCCATAACCGCGCCTTATCTGATAATGTATCAAACATATATTATCCCGCTTTTTCTGTTACTCAACTGATTTATCCGCAATGTGTGTTGAAAAGACTTTTGAGTTCATCGGCGATATCCTCGGGCATGCGTCCCTCTATCTGCTGACGCGGGATCATATGCAGAAGCCGGCCGTTTTCAAACAAGGCGATGGAAGGGGAAGACGGCGGATACCCCAGGATATAGGTACGAGCCTTCGCGACGGCGTCATGATCAACCCCGGCAAAAACGGTTGTGATTTTATCAGGCAGGATTTCGTTATTTAGCGACAGTTTTACCGCGGGTCTGGCGTTACCGGCGGCACAGCCGCAAACAGAGTTGATGATCATCAGCATGGTTCCCTTTTCCAGCGTCATCATATGCTCAACTTCTTCGGGGGTCTTTAATTCCTTTACACCGGCGGAAGTAAGTTCTTCGCGCATCGGTCTGACCAGTTCTTCCGGATAACCCGGTCTCATTGTAAGCATTTAAAGCTCCTTCTTATCTATAAAAGTTTATATATTTTGGTGATTTGATTTACTTAACGCAGAAAGCGGATTTATTCATTCCCTCCACGATAAACTAAATTGTTGCCGCTCCCGCGGTGAAATATCCGGCAGAGGATGACGCTCCGGGCATCTTGTCCAAAATCTTGAAAAACTCATTTTAGATTAATTGCAGCAATGATGAATTAAATAACATATTAGTTGCGTTAGCACCTTTCTTTCAGGCTAAAATTAATTCAATCATTTGTGCAGAGAGGAAAATGAGATGATGCAGGATATTTTATTCTATTCACATTATGCTATTGCGGTTTTAATCGCGGTTTATACAATTACTGCGTTCATAATGGACGCGCGGCTGGCGAAAACGAGGATTGATTCACCCGGTTATCTCACATTAAATCAGTCGTTTTTCCGGATCCACCGGATCACGTTATATCTGGGGGTGATCACCTTCCTGATCGGCGGGAAGATGGGAACGCTGTTTTTTATGAGCGGTTCGGTCTGGATTTATCTGAAACTATTTCTGTTTATCGTTTATTTTGGATTGATGAGCGCGCTGGGTACAAAAGCGTTTAAACTACGAAAACAAGCAGCGGAAAATCCTGAACAGATGATGGGTAATTTGGACATCGCGGCAAAAAAAATGAAAATTTTTAAATATTCTCAGGCAATTATCGTTGTTTTACTTTATCTTATTGCCTATATCAAGCCGTTTGGATATGTATAATGGAATAACGCTGAATCCGGGAGTAAAAGAGTGTGGTCAAAGGAATTGAATAGACGAATCCGGTGGATTTTGACACTGATCTTCCTGCTGAATATTAACATTTTCGCCGCGGTTCCCTGGGAAGACGGACGAAGCCGGGGGGCTGACCTTGAAATCATGCTGGTCACTTTTGGCCAGGGTGATGAAGTCAATAACTGGTGGGGCCACACGACAATGGTCGTAACGGATTCAGTTCTGAAAATTTCGAAAATCTACAATTTTGGTCTGTTCTCATTCGACGACGATATGCTGGCGAAATTTGCCATGGGAAGACTGATTTTCTGGGCGGGGGATGCCGGAGTTGGACAAACCCTGCTGCGATACCGTAATGAAAACAGGGAGATTAGAATTCAGGTTCTGGATTTATCTCCGGCCAAAAAACTGGAGATGGCGCAAACCCTGGCCTGGAATGTCCGGCCTGAGAACAGGGAATATCTCTACGATCATTATTATGATAACTGCTCCACGCGTCTGCGGGATATTATCGATAAAGCGGTGGACGGACAATTTGCCGCCGCGACTAAAACACCGTCGGATATGACACTCAGGGATCATACCCGCCGGTACTCCTCTCATGTGCCGCCGATGGAAATTCTGCTGATGTATCTGATGAATAACAGCATCGATCAACCGATAGAAAAATGGGACGATATGTTCCTTCCGGACAAACTGGAACAGTACGCGGGAGAGCTGGAGTATTCAGATGAGTCAGGTCAAAAACGGAAGCTGGTCTCCGATCAATTTGTTTATTTTAAGGCTGATCGCGGAGCCGTTCCCCATAAGGTACCGGTCCATTGGCCGGGGGCTTTATTGACGGGAATCATGCTGGCGGGTATCGCCCTGATACATACTAAATGGCTTTCGTCGGGAGGAAAAGGCGCGCGAATCAGTTTTGGAGTTTATAACAGTCTGATCGGTCTGATCATCGGGCTTCCGGGGCTGGCTTTATTTCTGATGTCCTTTTTTACAGATCATGTGGTGACCCATAACAATGAAAATCTTTTGATCTCCAATCCGCTGACTTTTAGTCTCTTCATCATAGGAATACTCCTGGCGGCAGGGAAGCAAAACATGTACAAATGGCTTACTGTCATATGGTATATTTTGGCAGCGGGCAGTGTCGCCGCCATCCTGCTCAAGATTTTTCCATTATTCGATCAGAATAACTGGCTCGAAATGGCATTGATTCTGCCGGTTAATTTCGGATTCGCGCTTACGATGATGCTGAGCGGGAGAATCGCGGAAAAAAAGATGTCCGGTTTAGAAATCAGGCCGGTAAAAGGTTAACCGGATAAAAAAAGTCTCATTTTCCGAAAAATCGATGACTCTGGCTGACGCGTAGCCGAATCCGGCGCGAAAAAATTGTCCGCCAAACGATAATTCCCCTCCGTATGTGTTCATATTCCAATCACCCGGCGAGCTGACGTTGGCATATCCGTAAAATCCGCTGACCGCGATGTTCTTCACAGGGATAAACAACAATTTTAAAGAACTGTTTTTTTGCAGAAAATAAATCACTTCATTAAAATTCCAGACTAAATTCTTCCCGATGATATCCTCTCTGATGCCCGGAAGCGATTTTGTATAGCGGAAATCACGGCTGAAATCATATTCATAAAAACGATCGATTCCCGTTCCCTGCAGGGGAGGCAATTGTCCGGAAAGGCTGACCGCGCTAAAACGGCTCCGGAATCCTAACCGCTCCGCAAACAGCTTATGCCCGAGAACAAGGTCTGCCTGTCTGATATCAAAATCCCACTCATCCCTGACGGATTTAAAATATTTTATTGTCAATCCGAACTCTTTCTTTGGCACAGCGGGGTAGAGCGATGTGGGAAGAAGATAGCGGAGATCAAAAGAGAGCTCCGGCCCATGATAGGTGTAACTGACGGACGGATCTTTGATATCATAGTCATTAAGTTGGTACGCGACCGATCCGGTGTACGAAAGACGGTGATTTCCATGAATATAATTCCTGCGTGAGATACCAAATGAAGCAATATCCTCATACATTTCGATGTCTTTATCACCATTGTTTGAAAAAATCACCGGGCCGTGATAATAGCCTGAAAATAGTCTGAGATTATACAGGTTGATTGAATGCCCCACGACCAGCAGTGATTTCCTGAAATTATCGGGAAAAATGACAAATGAAGCGCTAAACATTTGCCGTTGCAAGGACTCCATCCACGATGTCATGCCGTATATCCCCGCGCCAAGATCCTCATCAAAAGCCGGAAGGGCAAAGGACATCACATGAGTCATTTTGTTCTGCGGAAAATAAACACGGGATACCCTTCGTGAATAAGGCCCTGTATTTGAAACCGTATCGTATTTCGCCACGACCGGTTCCTTTTTTGTCCAGGTTCCGTAAGATGATTCAGGTTTATCCGGCCGGAGAAAGGGCGTGTAATTAAAAAGAGTATCCAAAGGAAGCGATTCAAATACTTCCTCGCGGCCGGAATCCCATTTTCGGACGATCAGGGTCTGATTCAGTGTATCCGCCGCGTCAATCCAATATTCAAACTGATCGGTCAATATATCCCGTATGCTGTTGTCATTTAGATTTAGAAGAGATATCACGGGATTGTGTTCAACATAACGGTTGAAGACAATCAGCGAATCATTCAAAATCATGGGATTACGGTCATCAATTATGTCATTGGTCAGATTTCTAATTTTCCCGTCGGATAGAATGAACAGATCCCTGAAGCCGTTTTCCTGCTGCGCTTCAAAGAGAATATCACCATTTTTAAACGCGGCGAGCTTACCGACCGGCATTGGTGTTCTGAATATGGTTTCGGAAGATCCGTCATTATTGTAACGCTTCAGAACGGATTCAGACGGATTTACCAGGGCAAGGATAAGATCATTTTTGACGGTAAAAACTCCATGACGGGCGCGGATATGGCGGTCAACGGTGGATGTTTTTCCTGTCTGCCGGTTATAAATTCTCCATCGGAAAGTGATGGTCCGGAGGTCATCCCGGACGCCGACATCAAACTGACCGTAGGCGATAAAATTCTCATCAGGGCTCAAAATAAGCCCGGCGTGAATATTGTCCGAGATTGTTTCCGTAATATGATGTTGGCCCTTTCGGATTTGCAGGATCAGTCCCGTCGCGTATTCATCCACAGGAGACAATCGCGCGGAAATCAGATAGGTGGAATCCAATGAGGCCATGGGTAGAATCTGATACATTTTGCTTCCCGTTTCCGGCAGCGATTCGGTGAGAGCGGAAACAGGGTAATCGGCCCAGAAATCACCGTAATAGAGCACCATATGCCTGATAAATGATTCAAACATCACGGATGGAGATTTACCGTACACATGTTTAAAGGCTTCATCAAAATCATACTGAAAGGCGTTAGGTTGATAAGACATCAGATTTATCAGCGCTGAATCGCCGCGCTGTTCGGCAAGAAAGCGAACATAGGCATGAGCCGCGGCGTAAAGAAGCCGGCCGTCGCTGAGATTCAGAAGACTGTTATAATTTAATTTGCCGCCGAAAACGGCGTTTTTCAGATAAAGGTCTCCGCGATAGGCATTCCAGCTTTCGGTAAAATATTGGGCGATTCCTTCCAGAAACCAGCGCGGCGCGGAGAGATAGATGGCCTCACCGAAAAAGTTTAATTTGCGTCTGAGTTTCCGGTAGGAGATATGATGAACCAGCTCATGTTTCAAAACCTGGCCATACCAGAGATCCGATCCGGTCCAGGATTGTATATACGTGGATGAGGTGGCAAAGATGACCACATCCTTTCCCACGGCGTAACCGTTGGAAAAATCAGGCGCGTCTGTCAGGATTATCCTTGCCTTCTTTTTATCAAATGATGAAAGCGGCAGACCGTGAAGCGCGCATAACCGGGGAATGGATTCATCGGCCATGAGGAGCAATGAATCGGCAATAGTTTCATTCTCCCTGGTATATTCCACGGTGGCAAAACGCCCGCTCATTTCGTACCATCCGGATTCAACGGAATAGGACAGAGAACAGGTTAGGAGGATTATGATAAGAGACCGGATATTCACATGGCGCCTTTCTCAGATCTAAATTTATTTTTTTAGAAACGGCCTTAGAAAGTTTTCGACGGCCTGCCAGTAAAATTTATGTTCTTTTGTTGATATCCACAATGCTTCCGAGCCGTGAACCCCTTCCGTTTCGGGCAGGAAAAATGTTTTTCGTTTCACGGGAACCGCGTCATAAATATCCTGCCAGTTCTTTTGTTCCGATTTTGCCGATGTGATAAAAACAGGGCACATGACTCTCCGGGCATGATCTCTTACATAAGTTCTGCTTTTTCCGAGATTCGCGAAATATTCACCCGGCGCGAAGGCCAGCAGTCCGTCCACATCCGTTGAATGCGTATCCGCCAGCACGAAACAAAGCGCCGCCGAATAAGAGCTGCCCCATATGAGCAGTTTACCGTCAGCCAGTTTGTTGTCGGCATATAATAAGGCGGATTCCATATCGGCGAAGGCGTCCAGATAACTGTTCCCAGCTCCGGCCTGCACCGCCCGTTGCGCTGTTTCGTTTGGCACATCGTTGATATCCTTACCCGAACGCTGATCGACCGCCATACAATTAAATCCCATCTTATTCAGTTTAAGGGCAATATCACGATATTCGCCCCGGCTCCATCGCGCGCGGTGAAAAAGGAGAATAAACGGAGCGGATTTATCGTGTTCCATATAGACATCGGCGGTAACCGGTAAACCGTCAGTTGATTTAAAGGTGATCGTCTCGAATGAAAACAATGATGAGGAAAGAATAAAAAACAATAAAATTGTAAAAAAGACTCTGCGCATTTCTCCTCCTGATTAGATATCAAGATTATTAGAAACTACAAACACAAGTTATTTATTGCAATAGATGGGGGATTAAGGCAAGATTAGGAAATACAGTATTGTTTCTCGTAGCGTATTATCTAATTTTCAACTCTTTAGATTTAAATCTCCGACGAGGCCTTGTAACAAAAATTTAAAAAAGATTGATATCCTGAAAAATTATTTTTATATATCTTATAAGTCAATTTGTAAAGTATTTTTTAATCCTCTTGGTTACCGCCTTATATTTCCGTTTTTAGGCGATTTGGTTTTTAGTCTTTTGTGGCTCGCTAAGGAGAGTAGTTTGTTTATTTCAAGGATTTGTAAGACGCGGGATCATCGTTCACTACTAAAATTCTTAAAAGCTCTGATGTGGAATATCTTCAAGGAATATTAACTGGGAGAATAAGAGATGTATATCAAAAAAAGTACTATTCTTGTTTTATTTTTATCCTTCTTTTTATTATCAAATTGCGCGACCATACTTAAAGGATACAATGACAAAGTGACAATAAACACCACGGATAATGTAGAGATTTACAATTCCAACGGTGAAAAATTATTTGTGTCGCAGGCGACAATAAATACTGATACTACCAGCTTAGTTCGGACAAAAATTGAAACCGGAGAAATAGACACTACCTATTTTTTTTATAACAAAACCCTATCTTTGCCATATCTCGAATTAAGATCAAGTGAAATTCACAGGCTTACGGTGAATACCGAAAAGAATTCCCATAAAGTCGTCTTATACCCAAAAATTGGCCTTGGCTGGGCTGCACTTGATTTTGCATGCGGCATATTTCCATTGGTGATTGATCTTTATACAGGTAATTTAAATCATTTTGATGATATCGAAATTCAATCTGAGAAAAAGTAAATAAAACAAAGCGTGTAATTTTTACACCTTTTTGTGAAAGGATCTCTCACATCTTGTGAATCAGGATACATGTTGTCAGAGAGTTACCGAGATCGAATTTATTTATAGAGTACAAACTTAAGATAAAATACTTAAAATTCTTTAACACAGATCAACCAGGGAGAGTATGGGCATTCATTTTGCTGCGGACTCTAGCGTTTAATAACCAAATTTAGATTATTTGCCGTATAAATTTGTGTACTGTATGATGGCATTCAAACATCATTAATGTATTAATAATGGAGTGTACTTTTTATGCAATTGCTCGAAAAAGCATCTTTGATTTGGATTTTACTGACATCGCTTGCATACGGTCAACTGACCTCCCCTCAGAGCGAATGGATTGAAAATTATGGAGTGAACCAAATTCTGTATGTCAATGAAAGTCCTGCTGATATGAAAATGGATTCTGAAGGATATATATATGTGACCGGGACTGGGAATAATGACTCCATAAGGGATGATATAATTGTTGTAAAACTGGACTCTATGGGAAATACAATTTGGAAAAAATATATTGATTTCGGATCTGATGAGATTGCAAAAACAATATTGATAGATCAGGACGATAATATCTACATATCTGGTATAATAGGGTCGGTTACAAATACAGTTTATGCCCGGTATTTTTTAATAAAATTAGATAAAGATGGGAACGAGCTTTGGAGTGCGGCATATGATGCAATTGTGACATTAACAGCCGAAAGTACAACTTATCTATCCGCAATATTTGACAATGATTTTAATATTATTTTAGTAGGTATTAACCGAGAGTTATCAACAACTGGTGATGCAAATAATATACTAACCTTAAAATATTCAAAAGAAGGTGAACTTTTGTGGGATGAAGAGTATGAACATCCTACAGATGAATTTATTCGGGATATACCACAGGCAATCACTGTTGATAATTCAAATAACATCCTTATTCTTAAACATTGTGATGACTATTCGTCTGAGAAATTGAGTTTACTAAAGTATAGCCCGGAAGGGAAATTTATAGATATATATGAAATTGTTAGTAATGTTTATCCTGGCGCAACCCTGACTAAAGATGAAAATGGAAATTTGATAATTTCCTATACTCTCCATCACTATGAATTTTACATTGCGAAATTCACACCCAAGGGATTTAATTTATGGGAATGGAAATATCCTGAAGAAGACATGTTACAGAAGAAAAAGATTTCAGTTAATTCATCAGGTAATATTGCCGTTTCCATTAGCAATAGTATTACTAACTATATGTACACGGCTTTGTTTGATACTAATGGTAATTTATTGTGGAATCAGCAATTTATGAGCAGATCCGGAAACGGTAGCTTTGTGTATGATCAAATTTTAGATAATAATAATGACATATATATTCTTGGTGCAGATAAACCGGAATACTCTATTGATGATTATACTAGTACTTATAATGAGTATATGTTTTTGAAATACAATTCAGATGGAAACATTTCATTCTCAGAATACTATCATGATGTTGTATACCTTCTGGTTAAAAACGAGCCTGTGAGATTAATTAAAAAAAATTCTAAATTCTTTATCACTGGAATGAGTTCTCATGAGACAACAGCAAACGATATTGCTATCTTGAAGTATTCCGATTCGGGTACGCTTGAAGCATTTAAAAGAATCGAGGGAACATCAGTTACCAACAACAGGGCTGTGGCTCTTGAACTAAATCCGCAAGGATACCCGATAACACTAAGTTCAAGCTATAAGATTCAACAAATACTAAATTTAAATGATTTTTGCATAACCAAAACGGATAATTATGGAAATTCCGTTTGGACGGATCTATATAATGAATCATGGCTATATAATAACACTCCTGCTGACATGGCCGTTGATGACGGTTCAAATATTTATGTTGTTGGATCTAAGAGTGAATCGGGTTCAAATGCAGATATTGTTACAATCAAATACAGTCCAGCCGGGGCCAGGATATGGACACGTATATTTGATAATGAGGAAAATGGATCAGATCAGGCTCAAAAAATATTAATAGATCGAAACGGAGATATAATTATTGGGGGATCCAGTACATCTACCGTCTCTCAAACTGATTACGTGATAGTCAAATATTCTCAGAACGGCGAAGAAATTTGGAGGAGCTATTACAACAGTCTTCAGAATGCGGATGACAAATTCGCGGATATGTGCATCGATTCTTTGAATAATATCTATGTGACCGGAACATCTAAAGTTTCTGAATATCAAGATATTATTACATTAAAATATGATGAAAATGGAACCTTGATCTGGGATTATCTTTTTGACGGCCCATCAAATAAAAATGATATTCCGAATACTATTAAAATTGATCCACATGGTAGTATATATGTTGGCGGCTCTGAAGTAAACGGAAGTTTCCTTCTAATTAAATTTGATAATGACGGCTTATTGAAATGGTATAAAATTGAATCGGCTAATTATCACGGTACTGGAATAACAGATATTGCATTTGACAAGAAGAATAACATTTATGTGACAGGTGAGATGGATCAAAATTATACACCAAACTGTTTTACAATCAAATATTCAGATCTTGGAGAACTTAACTGGAAGAAAGAATTTTCAAATACCTGGGGAGGAAGAAAAATTGAACTTGATAGTGATGAGAACATATATGTTTTAGATGCTTCGGCCAAACTATCAAAATTATTGTCAGATGGACAAATTGACTGGACTTATGAAATTCCCAGACAATCATACATTGATTCACTGGCTGATTATACAGCCATCGATATGTCATTAGACTCTGAAAATAATATTTATATATTCGGGCATCAAGGAAAAGATCACAGCAGTATGAAAACCTTCCTGAATCGAATTAAACAAATCAACACTGCTTTTCCGCCGAATTTTAAAACAACCATTCTTCAAAATCCTGCGGCATCAAAGTACTGTGATATTGTGGTCGCTGCAGATACGTCATTGAAATCAACTCCAAAGGTTACTATATCAAATTCAATAGATACGACCTGGCTGGAAATGTCTGGTATAAATGGCTTAAAAAGTTTATACAAAGGTCCATATACATTTACAGTTTCTGGTCCCCATTATTTGGAAACACAGGTAACAGGCCTGAACGGGCTCGATTCCGCTAACACCCGGGAGATCAATGTCGTACTGGCGAAAAGAGAAGAAAATTCAATTGTAATAATTCCAGAAAACCTTGGTTATTTGGATTTGAAGCACGATTCTATTAAAGAAGATATGTATATTACAGCATATCATGAATATGAAGAAAAAGAAAGTACATATACATTTGGTCCCATTGTTGATTTAAATGAAGAGTGCAAATTAACGTTGCACTATGACACTGATAAATTTGTACAAGATAAAATTCCGGCAATATTTTTCAAATCAAAGGATGAATGGATTCCATTAAAGACTGATGTTGATCCGCAAAATGGTACCGTTTGGACAAATATAACAAAATTAGGCGTTTATAAAGTCGATGAAAAAATTGATCAAAATGTATCTACAATTCCCGGAACATACTGTCTTTATCAGAATTTTCCGAATCCGTTTAATTCATCGACCATGATTAAGTATGATTTACCTCATGATACATTTGTAAGTATTGAGATTTATAATATTCTGGGTCAGAAAATTAAACGACTTGAACATGCGCCTAAGCGGGCAGGTGTACATTTTACAAGCTGGGATGGAACTGATAACAGAAATAAATCCGTCTCAAGTGGAATTTATATATACTCATTAAAGTCCAAATCATTCACAATTTCTAAGCGGCTCTTAATTCTAAAATAAATAAACCCTTACCGGAGCATATGATGCGAAGCATATTTATAAGTATTCAATTAATCTCAATATTTTTGCTATGGAATGCGTGTTCCGATTCTTCAAGTTCAACAGATGTCGGTGGATTGTCGTATGAACAAATAATCAGCGATGCCTGGTCACTTTTTGATGATGAGCAATACCAGCTTGCTATGGACAGATTTAAAGATGCTCAGGATATGTCGGGCGATGAATCGGGAGCTTATACCGGTCAAGGATGTGTGTATTTTGTTCTCGATAAAATTGATTCTTCAGCATACTTTTTTTCACTCGGTGAAGACAAAAAAAATCTTACAGCTACACATTATGCCATTTGGGCGTTTGTGCTCAATATAGAAAAACAATATTTATCTTCGCTTGAGAAAGGTGGTCTTGCGCTTGAAATGAATCCCAACTGGAATTTTCCTTATGGTTTAAATTTAAACTCTTATGATCTTCACTTGCTTAACGCAATCAATTATTTTCTAATCGGTGCGTTTGAAGATTGTTTAATCGAAATCCAAATTCTGGATCCTTTTTTCAATACTGATGTTAATAGTAATTCCGGACAAATTGCATTATCGGAAGAATTAGAAAAACTGAAACGAAACTAAAGGGTGATCCCCTATGTATTGAATCAGTTGGAAAAGGACTCATAACGCTCTTAAATTCCCACTTCCTACTTTCTTGTCTGAGCTCTGACTCGTTTGATTAAATGATGACTCTGATTTCCAATTTCTCAATCATGCACATCACTTAATCATTTTAATCCGGGTTCAGACCCCTATTCTTTTATCTTTTTTCTTTTATCTTTTATCTTAAACTTCTCACTTCTTACTTTTCTTATCTTCCCAAGCCAGCAGAAGATCCCTCCTGGATGACCGATTTGTGAGTGTCATCGGACAACTCAAATATGTCCCGTATGTCACTCGGACACCCCAAACTCTTAACTCTTACACTCTTAACTCTTATACTCTTAACGCTCTAAAATTCTTACTTCCAATCATTTTAATCCGCGTTCAGACCGTTCTTCCTCTTTTTTCTTTTTTCTTTTATCTTTTTTCTTAAAATTCCTACTTCCTACTTCCTACTTCTCCCAACGCGTATCTAAATATCCGCGCCAGCAAAAAATCTCCCCCGATTATTTCTTTATACGACATTGTCTTCAATCTGTCATGCATCATTTTATTGTAGAGCATCACGCCAATAGTTGAATCGTCGATATAATCCGATGGATATTTGTCTGATGAGAAAAAGGTTTCCCATTCGTTCCATTCGAGCGGGGCGAATGTTTTAAACGGATGATGATAATAAGGATAATTTTCCGAAAATGGCCAGAGAATATCATAGCCGATACCGGACCAAGGGTAGGTGTATCGGAATTTTAAATGACGCAGCGAAAATGATTTTTTAACCTGAGTGTAGATGACTTCATCCATTTTTTCCAGCCATTGGCCGATGAGCGGACTCCCTTTCCGCGATGCCATAAACCAGATGGAAGGATGTCCTTTTTCCTTGCCGCAGCCCACAAAATCATATTTTTCAATAAATGGATCCACGGCGTCCGATATGCTTTTTAACAGGATGGCATCACTGTCGAGCCATATGCCCCCGTATTCATAAAGCAATCGCGCCCGGATATAATCGGCTTTGTGCGCCAATTTCTCTGTTTTTTGAATGATATCGGGGATTGTAATATAATCCTGAACGGATTTTTCATC
>JACDJB010000718.1_pt1 | contig 30902 bp, 26 predicted proteins | sample 7454121 | NCBI WGS metagenome assembly JACDJB01 (sample SAMN14253290, study PRJNA609438) | sludge metagenome | isolation source: sludge after 25d culture with pyrite | collected 2018-12-20
CGTGCTGCTGCGCGGCGACCCGTATCGTATCGTTGTACGGACCGACCGAGAGCATCGTTTCCATGCGCGGATTGTACTGAAGATTCATCATCAGCACGTCGGGACCGGCCTTCTGCAGAGCCTCGATGCCGGTATCGAGCGCGGCGCGGAAATCATCCGGATCGACCGAACGGATGGCATCCACCGTTCCGGTCTGCCAGATCACAAGATCAGGCTTCTGGTCCGGCGGCAGCTTGTCGATGATCTGACCGAAGTTCTGTGCGGCCTCCGCCGCCGTCTTCTTGGGCCGCAGGTCGGTCCTGATGCTGACGGCAACTCCCGCAAGCTGCTCGCGCAGCGCCGTCTCGGTGCGGGCCGGGTACGACATGCTGACGCCGTCAGCCCCGGGCAGCGCCGACGATCCGCTGCCGACCACAAGGATGTCCAGCCGCTTTCGCGTCTTGATCGCGTCGGCGACTTTCGGAAGCGCGCTCTCGGTGGTGAGAAGATAAGCCGGCACCGCGCAGCCGGGCGCATCCTCCGCGCGCGCTGGCGCGGCGATCAGAAGGATTACCAACAGGCTTGTCGCCCATGCTGCTTTCATGACCCGCCTCCGGCGAGGTCGGCATCGCCGTCCGCGCTTTTCGCGCGTTTGCCGTTCTTGCTGACCTCGCCCTTATACCACGAAAACAGCGCGGCGGCTGCCGACATGATGACGATGCCCGCCACGCTGACGAAGAAATGCATCCACGCGCCGCCGGAGACCTCGGCGAGGATGAAATGTCCCGCAAATGCTAGAAACACGCCGAGGCAGAAAATCTCGAGCGAATGCTGACCGCACTGGATCACCGGCCGCAGCCAGCGCGATTTCAGCCCCGGCCAGTTCGCAGGAATGAAGCGAACCGTCAGCGCAGCCAGCGCCAGGAAGTGGATGAAGCGCAGCACATCGAGGTCGGTCTTGTTGATCGGATACATCCAGCTTTCCAGCCAGCGCGGCATGAACACGTTCAGCCGCGGCACATGCCATGTCAGCGTCACGCAGAACGCGAACACGAGATAGGCCACGCAAAGCCAGAGCGTCACCGGCGACGACAGAATGCGCGTCATGCGTCTGGCGCCGCCCAGCGCGCACCACGCGCCGAACACGAACAGCAACTGCCAGGCGAACGGATTGAAGAACCACGTTCCGTTCGGATAGGCCGGAAGGTACCAGTCGAACTCCCAGGTCAGCGCGTACAACGCGACGGAGAGCGCCAGCGCCAGATCTGCCTTGCGCTGCATCAGCCAGATGATCAGCGGCAGAAAGATCATCAGGACGATATAGAGTGGCAGCACGTCCATGTTGACGGGGCGGAATTTCAGCAGCAGCGCCTGCACGATCGTGACGTCCGGCTGCTTGAGAAAATCCAGAATTCCCATTTCTTCCGCATAGAGCGGGTTGTCGAACTTGGTCGCGATGTAGGAAATTTCCGCGAGATAGATCGTGAACAGGAAGACGTGCGCGACGTAAATCTGCCAGACCCGCTTGAAGATGCGCGCGCTCGCCACCACGAAGCCGCGATCGAGCATCGCGCGGCTATAGACGAACGCGGCGGTATACCCCGAGATGAAAATAAAAATCTCGGTGGCGTCACTGAATCCGTAGTTCCGGATCGTGAACCACGTCAGAATGTTCGGCGGAAGATGATCGACGAAAATCAGCCACAGCGCCATGCCGCGAAACAGATCAAGCCGCAGCTCGCGTTCCCCCGCGACAGGAAGAGCCACAGCTTTGGCGGGCGCCTTTGCAACAGCCTGATCGGTCATCTCGGTTGTCACAAACGTCATTCCGTCCGGTCCAGTTCCCTCGCGCGGCAATCTTAAGGAAGATCGGATCGGCCCGCAAATTGCAGGTATTCCATTGGACACGCCGTCCCCGGAATGCTGGATCACAAGAATGTTGAAACCAAGATCGAGCGGTTTCGTAGCCTGGACATGCGGCCCTGAAAATACAATGCCTCTGAAAATGCAATGCGTCGCGCCTACGCAAGAAATCGGGAGTCTGTTATTGTACGATCCGAATTATGGACGGATGCCATGTACCGCGCCGTGACCAGGCACATCGAAGTCATCGTTGAACCCGCCTTCCTGCCCGAGCGCTCCTCGGCGGAAGACGGCCGGTTCTTCTGGGCCTATACGATCGTGATCGTCAATTCGGGGCCCGAAACCGTTCAGCTCAAGACACGGCACTGGATCATCACCGATGGCACGGGACGCAGTCAGGAGGTGCGCGGCGAAGGCGTGGTCGGGGAACAGCCCGTGCTCGAGCCGGGCGAACGCTTCGAGTATACCAGCGGCGTGCCGCTGCAGACGCCATCCGGCTTCATGACCGGCAGCTACCAGATGGTGACCGAAAGCGGGGAGCCGTTCGACATCGACATCCCCGCCTTCTCGCTCGACAGTCCGAACATCAGGCGCACGCTGAACTGACATTCTCCGTGATCCGGAGAATGTCGCCTATTCAGCCGCCGGAACAGCTTCCGCCTCTTCCGGCGTGAATTCATAAGTCGAACTGCAGAACTCGCAGGTCACCGCCACCCTGCCGTTCTCGACCATGTCGGCGCGATCCTTCGCCGAGAAGCTCTTGAGCATGTTCGCGACCGCGTCGCGCGAGCAGGAGCATTGCGCGTGGATCGGCTGCACCGGATAGACCCGCACGCCGCGTTCGTGAAACAGCCGGAACAGAAGCCGTTCACCGGACAGATCGGGGTCAATCAGTTCGACATCCTCGATCGTCCCGAACAGCGCGCGGCTCTCGGTCCAGGCATCGTCTTCTTCCACGGTGTGAGCAGCGGTGCCTTCCGGCGCATCGCCCGGGTGCAGATCGGCCTGCCGCGCGCGCTCGGGCGCCTTCGGCAGGAACTGGATCAGCATGCCGCCGCCGCGCCAGCGATGCTTCGGGCCGTCGCCGCCGCGAAATTCCTCGCCTACCGCGAGCCGCACCTGGGTCGGAATCTGTTCCGAGCGCAGGAAGTATTCATGCGCCGCATCCTCCAGATTGCCGCCTTCCAGTTTCACAAGCCCCTGATAGCGGCTCATGTCCGGCCCCTGATCAATGGTCATGGCGAGATGGCCATGACCGAGCAGCGCCGCCGAATCCTGTCCTGCCTGAAGCCTTGCCGCATCGTAGCGGGCATAGGCCCGCAGACGGTCCGGCGACTGAAAGTCGACAATGATCATCGACACCGGGCCATCGGTCTGGGTCTGCAGGATGAAGCGGCCGTCGAACTTGAGCGCCGAGCCAAGCAGCGTCGTCAGCACAATGGCCTCGCCGAGCAGTTTGCTGACGGGGGCCGGATAATCGTGCTTGGTCAGAATCTCGTCGAGCGCCGGACCCATTTTTGTGAGGCGGCCGCGGATATCCAGTGCGCTGACCTCGAAAGGCAGCACCGCGTCATCGACCGGCGTCGCGGAGGGAGCACGAATTTGGCTTTCGGGAGTCATGGCGGACGTACTTTCGTCAGGGATGCGAATTGGAATGAGAGCCCGGAACCTGTCGGTTCGAGCTTCGGCCCAAGGGGGTGGCGGGTCAAGCTGAGGTATCGCTCCCATATAGGGAGCCCCGGCTCACAAAAAAGGGATCGGCGGAAACCGGCCCGCCGGTCGCGTCAAATGGCGTGCAGGCACCAGGCCAGAATGCCCTTCTGCGCATGCAGGCGGTTTTCGGCCTCGTCGAACACCACCGACTGCGGCCCGTCGATCACCGCGTCGGTGACCTCCTCGCCGCGATGCGCCGGCAGGCAATGCATGAAGATCGCATTCGGATTGGCCAGCGACATCAGCTTTTCATTGACCTGATAAGGCCGCAGCACGTTATGACGGTGCTCGCCTTCCTTGTCGCCCATGGAAACCCAGGTGTCGGTGACCACGCAATCGGCCCCGCGCACCATCTCGTCGGGTTTGGTGCCGAGCACCACCGGCGCGCCGGTGGACTTGATCCAGTCCTTCAGCATCTTGTTCGGCGCCAGTTCCGGCGGCGTCGCCACGCGCAGATTGAAGCCGAAACGCTCCGCGGCATGAGCCCATGAGGCCAGCACGTTGTTGTCGTCGCCGACCCAGGACACGGTGCGGCCCTTGATCGGTCCGAGATGCTCCTCGAACGTCATCACGTCCGCCATCACCTGACAGGGATGCGAGCGGCGGGTCAGCCCGTTGATCACCGGAACCGTCGCATGCGCGGCCAGTTCGGTCAGCGCCTCGTGATTGAGGATCCGGATCATGATTGCATCGACGAACCGCGACAGCACCCGCGCGGTGTCCGCGATGGTCTCGCCGCGTCCGAGCTGCATTTCCGCGCCGGTCAGCATGATGGCTTCGCCGCCGAGCTGACGCATGCCGACATCGAACGACACGCGCGTGCGCGTCGACGGCTTGTCGAAAATCATCGCCAGCGTCCTGTCGGCCAGCGGCTTGCTGGAGACGTCACCGGCCTTGCGCCGCTTTTTCATCGCGAGGCTGGCGTCGAGAATTGCCCGCAGATCCTGCGGCGAGACATCGAACAGATCGAGGAAATGCCGCGGCTGATTGGACAGCTTTGTCATTACACGGCCTCGCTTTGCGCGGCCGTGCGGGCGATGCGCGCGCAGGCGCGCTCAAGACGCATCACCGCGTCCTCGATTTCCGTTTCATTGACGACCAGCGGCGGCAGAAAGCGCACGACGTTGTCGCCCGCGGCGACCGTCAGCAGCTTCTCATCGCGCAAGGCATTGATCACGTCGCCGGCGGGCACGACGGCCTTGATGCCGATCAGAAGACCGTCACCGCGCACTTCGTTCACGACGCCCGGATAGCGGTCGACCACCGACGCCAGCTTCTGCTTGAGCAGCAGCGACATCTTCTGCACATGATCGAAGAACCCCGGCTTGAGCATCACATCAAGAACCGCATTGCCGACGGCAGCGGCGAGCAGATTGCCGCCGAAGGTCGATCCATGCGTGCCGGGCGTCATGCCTGCGGCGGCCTTGACGGTGGCGAGGCACGCACCCATCGGAAAGCCGCCGGCGATGCCCTTTGCCAGCGCCATGATGTCCGGCGTCACGCCGGTCTTTTCATACGCGAACAGCGAGCCGACGCGGCCCATGCCGGTCTGCACCTCGTCGAACACCAGCACGAGCTTGTTGTCGTCGCAAAGCTGGCGCAGCGCGCGGAAGAACGACGGATCGGCCGCGCGCACGCCGCCTTCGCCCTGCCATGGCTCGATCAGGATGCCCGCAGTGTTCGGGCCGATCGCTTTCTTGACAGCTTCGAGATCGCCGAGCGGGACCTGGTCGAACCCGTCGACCCGCGGGCCGAAACCTTCCAGATACTTCTGCTGACCGCCCGCGGCGAGCGTCGCCAGCGTACGGCCATGAAACGCGCCTTCAAACGTGATCAGCCGGTAGCGCTCCGGATGCCCGTTCACGGCCTGAAACTTGCGCGCCATCTTGATGGCGGCTTCCATCGCTTCCGCGCCGGAATTGCAGAAGAACGCGACGTCGGCGAAGCTCGCATCGCACAGCCGCGTCGCCAGCTTCTCGCCTTCCGGGATCGTGAACAGGTTCGAGACATGCCACAGCTTCGCGGCCTGCTCGGAAAGCGCCGCGACCAGATGCGGATGCGCATGGCCGAGCGCATTCACCGCCACGCCGCTGGTGAAATCGAGATAGCGGTCACCATTGGTCGCGATCAGCCAGGGCCCTTCACCGCGCTCGAAAGCGACATCCGCGCGGGCAAAAACCGGCAACATGTGAGAGTCGAGATGCGGCTTGGCGGTGTGGCTCATGGCGACCTGATTGATGGCTGAGGGGCCAACAGCATCGCGATCGCTGAAGCGTCTTCGCTCGGTTGCGTGCCCCGGAAACAAAACGTGCCGCCCATGGAAGGCGGCACGCGGCGGCCATTCTATTGGCGGGGGGATTGGTGTCAATCCACGGCCCCGGATTGAAGGCCGGGCAGAGCCGCGCGGATGGCGCAATATCCTGTGGTTTTCGCATTTTCCGGGCCTCCGGGGAACGCGCCGGAGGAGAAAAACGCCCGATCCGGGATCGTAAAAAATCCGGATTTATCTGCTTTCAAGCCGGAACATGTGGACGCACAAGGCCCGACTCTTGCGCGCGAGTCACGGCATATTGTAGCCTCCCTTCCGTTGGGTACGATATCTCGTGCGGCTGTTCTGATCCTCGCTTGTCTTTCGGTAAGGCGTAAACGTCCGGTTGCCTTTCATGCAACCGGCGGGGGCTAAGGGATTCTGCCGACAGGGATTTTGGACGATCTGCAATCGCGGCGCCGGGTCCGGAATGGCCGGCGCGAGACCAAAAGGAAGAGTGCGATGACGGTAATTAGCTGGACCGACGATCGCGTAGAACAGTTGAAGAAGCTCTGGGAAGCCGGGTTGTCGGCAAGCCAGATCGCCGCCGAGCTCGGGAACATCACCCGCAACGCGGTCATCGGCAAGGTCCACCGGCTCGGCTTGTCCGGCCGCGCCAAGAGCCCGTCCTCGGCCGCACCACGGCAGCGCAAGGCGCGGCCGGCGCAGCACATGATGCGTATTAGCCGCCCGGTGTCGCGCGGCAATACCGCCCTCGCCCATGCCTTCGAGGTTGAAGCGGAGCCCGATCCGGTTGCCTATGACAACGTGGTGCCGATGAGCCAGCGCCTGACCCTGCTGGAGCTCAACGAGAGCACCTGCCACTGGCCGGTCGGCGATCCGGGCAGCGCGGACTTCTTCTTCTGCGGCGGCAAGGCGCTCGGCGGCCTGCCCTATTGCGCGCATCACTCGCGCGTGGCCTATCAGCCGGCCAGCGACCGGCGCCGCGGATCGCGTCCGGCCAAGTAATTCCGCGAATACGTCAGACGCAAAAAGCCTCATCATTCGATGAGGCTTTTTTGTTGCAAACTTCGCCGCAAAAGGCGGCTTTGTGATCCTGCGGCCAAACTGTGGCGTACCGTTTCGCGCTACTCTTTTGCAGCAACCGCCGCCTCGGCACTGCCCGTTTTCATCGAAGGGAAACACGCGGTGAAGGTCGCGCCATGACCGGGCACGCTCTCGATCTGAAGACGCCCGCGGTGACGGTTGAGGATGTGCTTGACCAGCGAGAGGCCGAGGCCGGTGCCGCCCTGCGCGCGGCTGTCGCCAACGTCGACGCGGTAGAACCGCTCAGTCAGACGCGGCAGATGCTCGGGCGGAATACCCGGGCCGAAGTCACGCACAGCGACACGCATCTCGCCGGACGCATCGTCCGCGTCCGGCTCGGTCAGCGAGACCACGACACGTCCGCCGGACGCGCCATATTTGAGCCCGTTCTCGATCAGGTTTTCAAACAAGCGCAGCAATTCCTCGGTATCGCCTGCGATGATCACCGGTGACGACGGCAGTTGAAGTTCGATCGCCACCTGGCGCTCGCTCGCCAGCGGTTCGAGGCCATCGACCACCTGACGGATCAGCGGCGCCACATCGACCAGCTTCTCCGGCCGGACATGCGCGCTCAGTTCGACACGCGACAGCGACAGCAGATCGTCGATCAGCCGCGCCATGCGCGTGGCCTGCGCGTGCATGATGCCGAGGAAGCGCTCGCGTGCTTTCGGATCGTCGCGCGCCGGCCCCTGCAGCGTGTCGATGAAGCCGGACAGCGCCGCCAGCGGCGTGCGCAATTCGTGGCTTGCATTGGCGACGAAGTCGGCGCGCATTTCCTCGACACGGCGCAGCGCGGTCTGGTCATGGAATGTCATCAGAATGCAGTACTCGCTGCCGCCGAACGCCGTCGGCAACGACACCGGCGTGACGATCAATTCCATCCAGCGGTCGATCGGGACATGGTCGACATAACTGGCGCGCTGCGGCTGCCGCGTGGCGATGGCCTCGCGCAGCGCCGCGATGATTTCGGGCGAGCGAAGCGCGAACAGCGCCAGTTCGTTTTTGCGCAAGGCCGGCGCGAGCTGGGACGCAGCGGTGTTGAAATGCAGGACACGGCCGGCGCGGTCGAGCAGCACCGCGGCGTCCGGCATGCCGCCGACCAGCGCCTGCACCACCGGCGTTTCCGCGGGCCGCGCGCCGATCATGTCCTCGCTGGCGGGAACGGACTGGTGCAGATGCCAAGGCACCAGCGCAGCGCCACCGATCACCACGAAGATCAGCCCGGCCTGTGACAATGTCAGTCCGCCGAACACGACCGAGGCGGTGAGGCCGAGCGCGGTGGCGATCAGGATGATCGCGGACCGCCGCAAGCGGTCCGGCCATGGCGCGAAGCCCGAATTCGATGATGTCATCGCCATGCGTCACACCTGTTTCGCGCGCGTCGTTGCCCCGGCACGAGAGGACGCCCGTTCCCGTTACGAAACCGGAGATCCCGATCCACGGGGAGATCCCGGACCCGGCTTGGCGGCTTCATCCAGCCGCTTCAGGGCCGCCGATACCCGTTTCGCCCGAAGGCCGACAATAAGCTCCCGAAGCGAGAGCAAGATGACAGAAAGAATAAACGGCACCAGATAGTACAGCACCCGGAACAGCAGCATCCCGGCCAGCAGTTCTTCCCGGTCGAACTGAAACAGCCCGACCAGCATGGCGGCGTCGAACACGCCAAGCCCCCCCGGGGAATGACTGGCGAAGCCAAGCAGTGTCGCCGACACGAAAATCACCGCGACAACGATAAACCCGACATGGGGTTCGTCGGGCACGAGAATGTACATCGCCAGCGCGCAGAAACCGAGATCGACGATGCCGATCACGATCTGCAGCAAGGTCAGCGGGCCGCCGGGCAGGAACACCGACCAGCTCCCGCGGCCGACCTCGCGCGGCTTCATCCAGACCCACGCCACATAGGCGCACAGGCAGATCAGGATGCAGATCGCCGCAAGGCGGTTGAGCCACACCGGCAGCTTGTCGATGGAAGCGGCGGCTTCCGGATGGTAGGCGACACCCAGACCGAGCACCGCCGCGTTGCCGAGCCAGAATGTCAGGCCGGCAAGGAAGCAGACCTTCGCGACGTCCACCGCCGACAGATCCCAGGCGGAATAAATGCGATAGCGCACCACGCCGCCGGTGAAGACGCTGGCGCCGACATTATGACCGATGGAATAGCTGGTGAACCCGGCGAAGGCCGCCACCCGGTAAGGCACGTTGGTGCGGCCGATCGCGCGCAGCGCGAACAGGTCATAGAATGTCAGGGTGAAATAGCCCGCGGCGACGCACAGCCCGGCGAGGACGACGGTGCGGACTTCGGTCTCGCGCAGGGCCGAATAGAGGTCGTCGACATCGAGCCCCTGCAGCATGTGATAGAGGATGTAGCAGGCTGTCGCGATGATCGCGATGCTGATCGCGACACCAAGTTTGTGCAGGATTTGCTTCTCGCGCATATACGCGATGGCCCCGCGCAGTGTCTCCAGCATCCAGACCTCAAAATTCAGCAAGCACTGTTCCCGATCATGTCCTAGCAGACCGGCCGCGCAATCGCGAGGCCAGCAACGCGGATTTGAACCCGTTCACGGGCGGGAAGTCGCATTAAGAATACTGTTTCGTTCCGCGCCGCAATGCGTCACGAAGGCGTCATGCCGGGGCCGACGGCGATCTGGCCTGCGCGGTCCCACGCCAATAGGAAATCGTTCCGGTAACGCGCGGTGCGTCCGCTCATTGATCGGCGGCGGGCGCAGGCCGCGACACCACCAGATTGCGCAGCCACGAACCGATGGCACAACCCGCGACATAGACCGCGAGCATCGCCAGGCCAAGGTCCAGCCAGTACCCGAAACGGCCCGGCAGGAGTTGAAACACCGAGGCGATGACCAGGCCCGCGATCAGCACCCCGACCTTGCGCAGTGTCACGACAGACCAGCCCTCACCGCGCTGCACGACGGCGATCCAGCCCATGGCCAGCCCGAGCACGCCCGACGCCAGCAGCCAGCCCCAGTTGAATGTCGCGAGATAGATCATGCTCTATCGTCCTTATACTTCAGCGCCGTCACCCTGAGGTGCCGTAGCGCAGCCATAGGCGTTTGAAAAACGCCGTTCTCCGAACGGCTATGGGCCTCGAAGGGCGACGGCATGCGCGCCATCCTTCGAGGCTCGCAAAAGCTCGCACCTCAGGATGACGCTTCAGGGCACAGTGGGCCATATTCACTTCACCACAAAGTCGATGCGGCGGTTCTTCGCCTTGCCCTCGTCCGTGTCGTTGGCGGCGACAGGCTGCGAACTGCCGTAGCCGACCGCTCTCAGGCGATCTGTCGGCAGGCCGGCCTTAACGAGATAATCGGCCACCGCCTGCGCGCGCTTCTCGGACAGCGCCATGTTGGCCGAGTTGTCGCCGTCACTGTCAGTGTGGCCGGCGACCTCGATGTTGGCCGTGGGACAACGCAGCGCCGTCTCGATCAGCCGGTCGAGCAGACCCATGGAGTCCTTGTCGATGGTGGCCTTCCCGGAGTCGAACCTGATCTTGGCCTTGCCCAGAAGCTCGAAGAACAATTGCTGGCAGACCGTGGGATCGACCGCGCTGGCCACCGGCTTGACCGAAACCTCCGCCTTGGCCGTCCAGCCCTGCGGCAGTTCCCCGCCGATCGAGCCTTTGATCTGGTCCGCCGCCACCGCGTAGAGCGCATCGCCAGACAGCTTGACCTCGCGATCCGACATCACCAGTGAACCGGTGGAGACCCGCGACAATGCCCCGAGCGCGGCGATGGCCGCGTTCTGGAATCCCTGCGGCGCGCCGATGCTGGCCTTGAGATTGTCCACCAGCTTCTCGGAGAAGAACTTGCGCCCGACGGCCGCGACGATCGCGGCATGCACATTGTTGTCGGGCACAAACCCGGCGAGGGTCACCGTATTCGCGACCGGGTCCTTGTTCGCCTGGAAAACATAAGGCGGCGCCTTGATGGTATTTTCCTTGACGGAAAATCCTTCGGGCAGGTTCCTCAGCGCGGCCTGTATGGCTTCGCGGTTGCCCAGTTCGCGCGCCATGCCGGTGAGACTGACGCTGTTATCGCTGAGGGTGATCTTGCCGTCCTTGAGCCTGCCAACCTGTTCGATCAGCAGCAGCGCCGCATTGTCGAATTTTGACGACGCGCCCCGGGCCAATGTCATCCGGTCGGAGATTTCCGTGCCCTTGAGCGACGCACGGGCGGCGTCCATCAGCTTGGACCTGATCGCCGGCAAAGGCGCATGGCCGCCGAGGGTCACCCGCACCACGTCACGCTCGATCGACCACACGAAGGGGCTGGCTTCCGGGACCAGGCGCGTGTTGTCGTTCACCAGCCGGACGCCGTTCACCGTCTCGACCAGCGATGTCGCACTGCGGCGGCCTTCTTCGGAAAATGCTTCGGCGGACAGTTGGATGTCCCGTCCGGAGGCCGCGATACTGGTCTTGTCCAGCACCGTATCCTTCAGCGCGGCGGTCGCGCGGGCGGCCAGGTCCGCCTCGAGGGGCGCGGTGCCATTCCACATCGCGGCGAACCACAGCAGCACAAGGGGAATCAACCCCGGCCACCACTTACGTGCCCAACTCGCTAAACGGCTCATCCCGGACCTTTGCCTGACGGAATGCAGACAAAACAAACCCTTGCCTAGGTGTCAAACTGGAAATGAACGAGCCCGCAGGGCGGCATCGGGCCTGCGGTCCGCGGGCGGCCAAGGCGGCTGTTTCACCCATCCGGATAACCGTTTCTTCAGCCGTTTCTGCCACATCTTCGGACCGGCCCCTGAATGACCGGCCCGGGCCATTGACCGGTAAACGCCATCGCCATGAAGCAGCTTCGCAACAACGTCATCCGCGCCGGCCTCGACGCGCTGTACTACACCGGCGCGCATCATGTGCTGCGGCCGCTGCTCGCGGGCGTCGGCACCATCTTCATGCTGCACCACGTCCGCCCCGCCCGCGACGATATGTTCCAGCCCAACCGGCATCTGGAAATCACGCCGGGTTTCCTGCGCGAGGTGCTGACGCATGTGCGCTCGCTCGGCGTCGATATCGTGTCGATCGACGAAGCCCATCGGCGGATGAGCGAACGCGACTTCGCCCGGCGCTTCGCCTGCTTCACCTTCGATGACGGATATCGCGACAACCGCGATCATGCCTTGCCGGTGATGCGCGAATTCAGGGCGCCGCTCACGGTCTATGTCGCCAGCGATTTCGCCGAGGGCACCGGACGGCTGTGGTGGGTGGCGCTGGAGCGCGTCATCGCCCGGACAAACGCAATCGAGATCACGCGCGACGGCGCGGTTCAAAAGATTGAGGCCGCAGACGCAGCCGCCAAGCAACGGGCGTTCGTCCAGATTCACGACTGGCTGCGCACCCTGCCCAATGACGGCGAGGTTCAGCGCGCGGTGAGCGATCTGTGCGTTCGCCATGGCGTCGACGACGCGGCGATCGCGCGCGAGCTTTGCATGTCCTGGGGAGAACTCCGGTCATTCGCCGGCGATCCGCTGGTCACCATCGGCGCACATACCATCAGCCATTGCAACCTTTCGCGGGAAAGCGACATCAACGCCGCCTGCGAAATGCGCATCAGCCGCGAGCGGATCGAAAGCCATCTGCAGAAAAGCGCGCGCCATTTCGCATACCCTTACGGCGACAGGACCGCCGCCGCCGCGCGCGAATTCGCGATGGCGCGCGAACTCGGATTCTCGACGGCGGTGACCACGCGCCCTGGGATGGTTTTCGCCGAGAACGCCGAACATCTGACCGCACTGCCGCGCATTTCGCTGAACGGCAACTATCAGAACGCGCGGTTCCTGTCGGTGCTGACCTCCGGCGCCGCCACCGCGATGTGGAACGGTTTCCGCCGGGTCGACGCGGCGTAGGACGCAACCTCTGCAAGTTCGTCATCCTGAGGTGCGAGCGCTTGCGAGCCTCGAAGGATGACAGAGGCCATGCGCCGTCGCCCTTCGAGGCCTCCGCTCCGCTACGGCACCTCAGGGTGACGGCATCCATTGGTCGTTTCAAACAGACCGCAATCCCGCCATTCCTGGACTCGCCGCGTGTTGCTGGCGCTATATCGCCGCCAACGCAACGGGAGGCACCATGTTCAAGGATATGTTTTCACTCAAGGGCCGCGTCGCCCTCGTCACCGGCGGCTCGCGCGGCATCGGCAAGATGATCGCGGGCGGCTTTCTCGCTTACGGCGCATCGAAGGTCTACATCACCGCGCGCAAGGCCGGTCCCTGCGAGGAAACCGCCAAGGAACTGACCGCCGCCTATGACGGCGAGTGCATCGCGCTGCCGATCGACATGTCCACGGTCGAAGGCTGCAACAAGCTCGCCGAGGAAATCATCAAGCGCGAGCCGAAGCTCGACATCCTCGTCAACAACGCGGGCGCGGCGTGGGGCGCGAACTTCGACGAATTTCCGGAAGCCGGCTGGGACAAGGTGATGAACCTCAACGTCAAATCGCTGTTCTTCCTGACCAAGGCGCTGGCCAAGCCGCTGCGCGCAGCCGCGACCAACGAGAAGCCCGGCAAGGTGATCAACATCGCCTCGATCGACGGCCTCTCGGTCAATCCGCTCGAGACCTATTCCTATCAGGCCAGCAAGGCGGCGGTGATCCATCTCACGCGCCGCATGGCCGCGAAGCTGATCCATGACAACATCAATGTCACCGCGATCTGCCCCGGCGCATTCGAGTCCGACATGAACACCGCCGCGCGCGATCACGGAGACAGCGTCGCCAAGCGCATTCCATCGAAGCGCATCGGCCGCCCGGAAGACATGGCGGGCATCGCGATCTATCTCGCCTCGCGTGCCGGCGACTATGTGGTCGGCAATTCCATCGCAGTCGATGGCGGCATCGTCTACGCCAATCTCAGCCTGCCGGTGGCGGGAGAGTGATTATTCCCCTCTCCCCTTGTGGGATAGGGTGCCCGAGTGAAACGAGGGCGGGTGAGGGGTTGAACGCTACGTGAGATAAGGACCCCTCACCCGGCTCCGTTTCGCTTCGCTCAACTTCACCACCCTCTCCCACAAGGGGAGAGGGTTAAAGCAAACTCAATACGTCTCGACGTGATACCGGCCGCTCTCGCGCATTGCGGGTTTGAGCGATGACCAGTCGATCGAAGCCGCGCGGCAGGCGTCGGCGAAGGCTTCATCGACGCCGGTCTCCATGCCTTTCAGGCCGCAGATATAGACATGGGTCTTGTCGTCGCGCAGCAGCGCGGCGATCTGCGCCATCTCGCTGCGAATCCGATCCTGCACATAAACACGCGGCTGATCCGGCACCCGTGAATAACAGAAGTATTTGCCGAGCAGCCTCTCCGGCACCTTCTGCAACGGTCCGAAGTACGGCAGTTCTTCCGGACGCCGCGCGCCGAAGAACAGCAGCAAACGCCCCGGCGCATCGGGCATGGCGCGGCGGCGGCGTTCGGTGAATCCGCGAAACGGCGCCGAGCCGGTGCCGGTGCAGATCATGATGATGTTCGCGGCGGGATCGTCCGGCATCAGGAAGGTCGCGCCGAACGGACCCGTCACCTCGACCTTCGCACCGCGCGAAAGATCACAGAGATAATTCGAGCAGACACCCTTGTCCTCGCGCTTCACCGTGAGCGCGAGATTGTTGGTGTTCGGCTTTTCCCCGCCGCGCGGCGACGCCACCGAGTAGAGCCGCGCCACATGGGGCTTGCCATTCTCATCGGTCCCCGGCGCGACAATGCCGATGCTCTGGCCTTCCAGCACCGGAAATGGCTGATCGCCGAAATCCAGGATGATGTGACGAACATCGGAATCCGCATCCGAGTCAGTGAGCCGGAAATTCCCGGTGACGGTGGCGACGGCCAGCTTGCCGCGATTGTAGAGATTGACCGTCGGCTTGCTGGCGGAGTGCGGCGCGACCGGTTTGCCGCCTAAGCCTTTGCGGGCCTCTTCCAGCAGCCTCAAAACGTCATCCTCGAGCGCCTCGACCGCGCCACCCTCGCCGGTGCTTGCTGCGACCTCTTCCTGCTTCGGCAGCTCCTCCCACGAATACTGCTCTTCGAGGGAATAGGCCTTCGTCACCACGCGCCAGTTGTCGATCGAGCCCGTGGGACACGGCGAAATGCAATCCATGCAATGATTGCAGATGCTGGCATCGACAACATAGTTGTTGCCGTCATGGGTCACGGCATCGACCGGACACGTCTCTTCGCAGGTGTTGCAGCGAATGCAGATTTCCGGGTCGATGAGGTGTTGCTTGATGAGGTCTGCGTGCATGGTCATGACGCAGCCCTCTGACAGAGAGCGAATAGCGAGTAGCGAGTAGCGAATAGAATTGTCATTGCTGTCGTATCCCTATTCGCTACTCGCCATTCCCCATTCGCTCTTTACGCCGCGATCTTCACATATTCAAAATCGCCGGGCTTGTTGTCGATGCCGACCTTCGGCGCGGCGATCCAGTTGGCGAACTTGCCCGGCTCGCTTACAGGAACCATCAACGACGCGATGAAATCGCCGTCCGCCGTCGACGGAAGGTAGTCGTCACGCACCTTCGCCCATTCGGCCTCGGAGACGATGATGCCCTTCGGCGTCGCCTGCACATTGGCGAATTCGCCGATCTGGCGATGGAACGCGGTGTGCGGCAATTCGAGACGGAAGTTCACGCCGGCCTTTTCGATCACCTTGTTCCAGCGCTCGACGCCCTTGGCGCAATCCTCGGTATAGTCGTCGCGCAGGCGCATGTTGAGCGCGGTCAGCGCCGGCTCATCCACCAGCGTGATTTTGCCGTCGACCATCTTCAGCACCTTGTAGATGTCGTTGGTCAGACGATGGTCGTCGTCGATCTTGGTTTCCTGGAAGCGGCCCTTGAGGCCGGCGTTGTAGAAGTTCGCCGCGTTGGTCGAGACTTCCGAGCCGAACAGATCGAGCGACAGCGAATAGTGCAGGTTCATCTTCTTCTGCATGGTCGGCAGGTCGATGACGCCAAGCGCACGGACCCGCTCGATCTCGTTCGGGTCTTCGATGCCGGCAGCCTTCATCGCCTCGCAGGTGCGCTGAAGCACGCGGCTGACACCGGTCTCACCGACGAACATGTGATGCGCTTCTTCCGTGAGCATGAAGCGGCAGGTGCGCGACAGCGGATCGAAGCCGGACTGAGCGAGCGACTCAAGCTGCATCTTGCCGTCGCGGTCGGTAAAGAAGGTGAACATGAAGAACGACAGCCAGTCCGGCGTCGCTTCGTTGAACGCGCCGAGCATGCGCGGCGCATCCTCGTCGCCGGAGCGACGCCGCAACAGATCGTCGGCTTCCTCGCGGCCGTCGCGCCCGAAATACTTCTGCAAGAGATAGACCATCGCCCAGAGATGACGGCCCTCTTCCACATTGACCTGAAACAGGTTGCGCATGTCGTAAAGCGACGGCGCGGTCTTGCCGAGATGACGCTGCTGTTCGACCGAGGCCGGTTCGGTGTCGCCCTGAATCACAACGAGACGGCGCAGCATGGCGCGATATTCGCCGGGCACTTCCTGCCACGCCTTCTCGCCCTTGTGCTGACCGAAATTGACGAGGCGCTGCTCGTCCTGCGGCGCGAGCAAGACGCCCCAGCGATATTCCGGCATGCGGACATAATCGAACTTGGCCCAGCCCTTCGGATCGACGCTGATGGCGGTGCGCAGGTACACCAGCGATTCCTGGAAGCCGTCCGGACCCATGTCGTTCCACCAGTCGAGATAGCCCGGATGCCAGCCCTCCAGCGCTTTCAGCACCTGACGGTCTTCGGCGAGGTTGACGTTGTTCGGGATCTTGGTGGTGTAGTCGACGTTCATGATGTTCATTTTTCTCTCCCTTCGGGGGAAGCGAATAGTGAGTAGCGAATAGCGAGTAGTGTTTCTTTCTATTCGCTACTCACTATTCGCAATTCGCTCCCTTCAAACCCTCGTCATGTCGTATTGCGCGCGCTCGCCGGTGCCGTAGCGCTGCAACGCGCCGTTTTCGCCCACCGCATTCGGCCGCTGGAAAATCCAGTTCTGCCACGCGGTGAGCCGCGCGAAGATTTTCGATTCCATCGTCTCCGGCCCGACGAAGCGCAGATTGGCTTCCATGCCGGTGAGGCTGTCCGGCGAGAAACTGCCGCGTTCCTCGAAGAACACCCGCACCTCGTCATCCCAGTCGATGTCATCGAGCGCGAAAGTCACAAGACCAAGTTCTTCCGCCGTTTCGGCATCGAGCGCCTCACCGATCCGGGCGTTCGCGGTTTCGACATCGGATGGATCGGCCTGAAAGCGCGATTCCAGCCGCGTCAGCCCGTGGCTCATGGGATAGGGACCGAAGTTCGCGGAACTGAGGACGATCTCCGCCGGCGCGCGGTTGTCGCCCTGCTTTTCGCCGATCAGCATGTAGGAGCGGTCCGCCGCGAACACGAGTTCGGCCAGCGTGCCTGCAAAGCATGAGCCGGGCTCCACCAGCGTCACCAGCGTGCGCGAGGTGACGTCGATGCGCTTGAGCACGCGCTTCCAGTAATGACGAATCTCGTTGACCAGCCAGTTCGCCTTGTTGGCTTCGAGAAACTCGTCATAGGCCAGCACGCGGGCGCGCTCGCCCACCGACTTGAACACCAGCATCGCGATTTCAAGCTCGTTGATGCGCAGATGCAGGATCGCGTCGTCGAGTTCGCGCGCCACCTGCAGCGGCCAGAAATCCGCGCCCTGCGCGGTCATGGCCGCGACGTCTGCGGGCGGATCGCTTTCGGGAGCCTTGAGGGTGATGGTGGCGATTCGCCCCGCGCGATTGAGATCGACGCTGACAAAGCCGTAGCGAATCCCATCCTCGGTGAAGGAGCGCTTGAGCGGCGTCAGCGCGATGCCCGGCCCGTCGCCTGCGCGCTTCGACTGGCCCGCGAACTCCCTGGCACGATCCGCGACTTTCGCTTCAAGTTTCGAGTTGGAAACGATTTCATCCACCAGCCGCCACTGCACGGCGCGCTTGCCCTTGATGCCTTCCTCGATGGTGCAGAAGAAATCCGCATGGTCGCGGCGCACCTTGCGCTTGTCGACAACGCGCGTCAGCCCGCCGGTGCCCGGCAGCACGGCCAGCAGCGGCACTTCGGGCAGCGCGACGGCGGCCGAGCCGTCATCCGCCATTATGATGTGATCGGCCGCGAGCGCGAGTTCATAGCCGCCGCCCGCCGCGGTGCCGTTCACCACGCAGATGAAGCGCTGGCCGGAATTCTCGCTGGAATCCTCCAGCCCGTTGCGGGTCTCGTTGGTGAACTTGCAGAAGTTGACCTTGTGCGCGTGGGTGGAGCCCGCGAGCATGCGGATGTTGGCACCGGCGCAGAACACGCGGTTCTTGCCCGAGCGCAGCAGCACCACCTTCACCTGCGGATGCTCGAAGCGCAGCCGCTGCACGGCGTCCGCCAGTTCGATATCGACGCCGAGATCGTAGGAATTCAGCTTGAGCAGATAGCCCTCGAACAGGCCGCCGTTCTCATCGACATCCATGGTCAGCGTGGCGACGTCGCCCGCCACATCGAGCTTCCAGTGCCGGTATTTTGAGGGCTCGGTCTGGAAGTCGATGAAGGTTGCGTTGTTGGCGAGTTTTCTGTCCGCCTGGGCCATTGGGCACCCTCTGATGAGCTGAAACCTGAATTATAATGCATGATATTGCAGACCACAGAGCATGTCTAGCGCTATAATCCGATAAATATGCACTTTTTTGCACATTCTTACGTCGTCGTGGCCGGGCCTGTCCCGGCCATCCACGTCTTTTAGCGGCGGGAAGAAAGACGTGGATGCCCGGCCTAAAGCCGGGCATGACGGCTGAGAGATCGGACGTCACGCCGCGCTCTCTAGTGAACCCTCCCCGTGAACGGACAGCAGCCGGTTGGCGAAATCCGCGACGGCTTTCAGGGTGATGTCCGCCGCTTCCCGTTGCGGGGAGTGACCCGCGCCCGGGACCAGCGTGACATCCACCGGGCAGTAGCACTCCTCCTGCGCGATCTCGATGTGGCGCAGCGTGCCGTATTGATCCTCGGTGCCCTGGATGATCTGGACCGGCACGCGGACGTAAGCGAGGGATTCCGAAATGTCCCAGGCGCGGAATTTCGGATCGAGCCAGACATCCGCCCAGCCATTGAAGGCGTTGTCGACGTCGTCGTGCCAGCGCGCGAGTTTCGGCTTGAGGTCGCCGGTGTCGTAGTTCTGCCGCGTCTTGTTGATCGACACGAGACCGAACTCCTCGACCATGAAATGCGGCGCGATCAGGATGACGCCGCGCACCCGATGATCCTGAATGCCGCCGGCATAGAGCGTGGCGATCGACGCGCCATCGGAATGGCCAAGCAGAAGTCCGCGGCGAAAACCGATGGCATCCAGCACCTTCGGCAACACATCGAGCGCCTCGATCTCCATGAAGTCGAGCGGGCGCGGAAGCTGTGCCTTTGAAGAACGGCCATAGCCTGCGCGGGAATAAGCGAACACGCCTGCGCCGGTCGCCGCCTGCAACTTGTCGGGGAAATCGCCCCACAGCCCCGCGGAGCCAAGACCTTCATGCAGCATGACGATGGTCGGCGCCTTGTCGGGCGTTGGCCCGATCATGCGGTATTCGAGTTGCGCATCGCCGATGGTGAGCGTGCCGGAGGGTTGGAGTGTGGTCATGCATTGCGCTCGCTTCTGTTGTTCCCTCCCCCCTTGCGGGGGAGGGTCAGGGAGGGGGGTGAGCAGCGCATACTGGGCCTGGATATACCCCCCTCTCCACCTCTCCCCCGCAAGGGGGGAGAGAGCAGATCGAGCATGTCGCAAACCACAATCATCACTTCGCCCCATCCCGCAGCTTGAAGCGCTGGATTTTTCCGGTCGCGGTTTTCGGCAGGCTTTCCACCACCTCGATCCAGCGCGGATATTTCCACGGGCCGATCTTCTGCTTGACGTGTTCCTTGAGCGCGCCATTGAGATCGCTCACCGCCGCGCCCTGCTTCAGCACGACAAATGCTTTCGGCTTGAGCAATCCCTCGGAATCCTCCGCAGGCACCACGGCGGCCTCCGCCACCGAGGGATGCGTGATGAGCGCGCTTTCGACCTCGAACGGCGACACCCAGATGCCGGACACCTTGAACATGTCGTCCGAGCGGCCGCAGTAGGTGTAACGGCCATCCGCATCGCGCGTGTACTTGTCGCCGGTGCGGGTCCAGCCGCCCTCAAAGGTCTGGCGGCTTTTGCTGCGCTGATTCCAGTAGCCTTCACCCGCTGACGGCGCGTTGACGATCATCTCGCCGACCTCGCCGTCCGCCACATCCGCGCCCGCATCATTGACAAGACGCACGGCATAGCCCGGCACCGGCTTGCCCGAGGTGCCGTACTTGATGTCGCCGGGCGCGTTGGACAGGAAGATGTGCAACAGTTCGGTGGAGCCGACGCCGTCGAGAATGTCGACGCCGAAACGCTGCTGCCAGCTTTGGCCGACCAGTTCGGGCAACGCTTCGCCAGCCGAGGTGCAGACCCGCAGACGTTTGGTGCGCGGCTCGTTCTTGAAGGCTTCATCGTTCAGCATCGCCGCGAACAGCGTCGGCACGCCGAAGAAGATGCTGGGATCGTGCTTGCGGATCAGCTCGAACATCACCTGCGGCGTCGGCCGTTCCGGATTGAGGATCGTGGTCGCGCCCACCGACATCGGGAAGGTCAGCGCGTTGCCGAGGCCATAGGCGAAGAACAGCTTTGCCGCCGAGAGGCCGACATCGTCCTCGCGGATGCCGAGCACTTTCTTCGCGTAGGTTTCCGCCGTCGCTTCCAGATTGGAGTGCAGATGGCGCACGCCCTTCGGCATGCCGGTCGAGCCCGACGAATAGAGCCAGAACGCCGGTTCATCCGGATGGGTCGCGGCGGTCTCGAACACATCGCTCTCTTTCGCGATCTCGTCTTTCAACAGCAGGTATCCGTTCGCGCTGGCACCGGAGACCACGACATGCTCAAGATTCGGCAAGCGGCCGAGCACATCCTTCACCACCGGCAGCAGCGCTTCCGAAATGAACAGGACCCGCGCGCGGCAGTCCGCCAGCACATAGGCATATTGTTCGGCGGTGAGCAGCGTGTTGAGCGGCACCGGCACGATGCCGGCGCGGATGCTGCCGAGGAACACGACGGGAAAATCCACCGTGTCGAGCATCATCATCGCGACCCGCTCTTCCCGGCGCACACCGAGCCGCTTCAGGAGGTTCGCGAGCCGGCGGGTCTGGGTCTGCAACTCGCCGTAAGTGATCTCGGACACCGGGTCCCGGAACACAACTTTCGCCCCCCGCCCTGCATCGACATTGCGGTCGAGCAGGTAGGTCACGGCATTGTATCCGCCGCCTGAATCGCTCATGACATCGACCATGATTTTGACGCCGGACAGGTGTCCGGTTCATCCGCAATCCGCACGACGCTCTCCCTGTCGATCTGCTTTTCTAGAATTATAATTCATATAAAGTCACCCCCTGAGCTTGCTGTCAACCTTTTCCGGCACTATGTTTCAGGTTCACGAGTCGAGATGGCATGACCCCGCAGGCAGAACCGGAAAGCCAGTTTCTTGAACAGCTTGGGCAGCGTGTCCGCACCATGCGGGCGATGCGCGGCATGTCGCGGAAGGTGCTGGCCAAGGCGTCGGGGATTTCGGAGCGCTACATCGCCCAGCTCGAAAGCGGCAAGGGCAACGTCTCCATCGTGCTGCTGCGGCGGGTGTCCGCGGCCATGGACAAGCAGGTCGAGGACCTGATCCCCAGCGCGGAGACTTCGCCGGACTGGCCGGTGATCCGCGACCTCATCCGCAGCGCGACGGCGGCGCAGATCGCGCAGGCCAAGGAGATTCTCGCAGGCAACAGCCCCGCACGACATGGCCGCGAGTTCGCAGGCATCGCACTGATCGGCCTGCGCGGCGCCGGCAAGTCCACCCTCGGCAAGCTGCTGGCCAAGAGCATCGGCTGGCCCTTCGTTGAGCTGAACAAGGAGATCGAGCGGATCAACGGCCTGTCCGTCGCCGAGATCATGGCGCTCTACGGCCAGGAAGGTTTCCGCCGCATGGAGCAGACCGCGCTGACGCAGGTGCTGACCGGCACCGAGCCTGTGGTGCTGGCCACCGGCGGCAGCATCGTCTCCGAACCGGTGACATTCGATCTCTTGCTGTCGTCGTTCTACACGGTGTGGCTGCGCGCCAAGCCGGAAGAACATATGGGGCGCGTGCGCAAGCAGGGCGACATGCGGCACATGGAAAGCGAACGCTCCGACATGCAGGAGTTGCGCACCATCCTCCTCAGCCGCGAGCCGCTGTATGCGCGCGCCTCCGCGCAGGTGGACACCGCCGACCTCACCATCCAGGAAGCGGCGGCGCGCCTGTATGACACGGTGGCGCCCGTGATCGCGAAACAGGCGAAGACTGCTGCGCCGCGCGCTGTCGCCGCGCAATGAGCGTGGCTTCCGGCGCATTTGCTGACGCAGATTCAACAGCAGGATCACTGGGAGATTTGCTCACGGCACGCGGGCTCGATGCAGACAACATCGTCGCGATCCGCAACACGCTGCATCCGGAGGATGTGTCCGGCGATTTCCAATCCCTCGCCGATGTCATCGCGGCCAACGCCCTGCCGATGCTCGACAGGATGCAGGACGGCCCGCGTATCGCGCATGGCGCGCTGGTGCTGTCATTCGCCGCGCTCGACGCAGCGGGCGCGCGGCTGACCGGCTTCCGCCGCTTCCTGATGCGGCGCGAGGGCATCGTGCCCACAGATATCGTCTACGACTACGACGCCGCGCATCTGCTGCACGCGTTCATCGCCCGCGCCCAGACGCCGGTGTTTTACGACGCGTTCGATGAAGATGGCCTGGATGACCTGATCGGGACGCTGGTGGTGCAATGGCCGCTGCCGCTGGCGCGGGATGTTATCGGGGCGAGCGATGCGGGACTGGTGATCGTCCATCCATGAACAATGTCATCACCGGGCTTGTCCCAGTGATCCCGATTCATGAAACACTGTGCCTAAGTCATCGGGATGGCCGGAACAAGTCCGGCCATGACAAGCGAGGGACCGTCGCTCCTCCCTCTCCCCGCCCGCGGGGAAAGGGTCGGGGTGAGGGGCAAACCTCCACAACGAGACAAAGTGAAGACGCCCCTCACCCGGATTGCTTCGCAATCCCACCTCTCCCCGTAAACGGGGAGAGGCGGGGAAACTCACACCCCCAGATGCTGCTCCAGCAGATCCTGCTTCCGCGCCAGCTCCCCCGGTGTGCCGTCGAACACCACGGTGCCCTTCGACAGCATCACCATCCGGTCGGCGATCCGCGACAGCGCGCGGAAATCCTTGTCCACCACCACGGTGGCGACACCCTCGCCGCGAATGATGCCGAGCGTTGTCCAGATGTCCTTCGCCACCAGAGGCGCGAGGCCTTCGGTCGCCTCATCAATCAGGATCAGATCGGGATTGGTCATCAGCGCGCGGCCGATGGTCAGCATCTGCTGTTCGCCGCCGGACAATTGATGCCCGCCGTTGCTCCGCCGCGCATGCAGGCGCGGAAACAGCTCGTAGATCTTTTCCAGCGTCCAGACCCTGCGCCCGTCGATGCCGGGCCGCGCCGCCATGACGAGATTTTCCACCACCGACAGCGAGCCGAACACGCCGCGGCCTTCCGGCACCAGCGCCACACCGGCGCGCGCGATCGTTTCCGGCGCGGCGCGCATGATGTCGCGGCCATTGAGCACGATCTGCCCGCGCCGCTCAGTGACCAGCCCCATCAGCGAGCGCAGCAGCGTCGTCTTGCCCATGCCATTACGGCCGAGCAGCGCGACCTGTTCGCCCTTGCGGATCGAAAATCCGACGCTGTGCAGAACCTGCCCCGCGCCGTAAAACGCTTCCAGCTTCTGCACATCGAGAAGCACGCTCATACCGCGTCCTCCTCGACGCCGAGATAGGCAAGGCGCACCGCGGGATCGGCCCGCACGTCCTGCGGCTGGCCGCTGGCGATGACATGACCGTCCGCCATCACGGTGAGACGATCGGCGAGTTCAAACACCGCATCCATGTCGTGTTCGACCACCAGCACGGCGCGGCCGTTTTTCAGAGAGGCGATCAGGTCGACCACCTTGCGCGCCTCGGCCTGCCCCATGCCGGCCAGCGGTTCATCCAGCAGGATGATGCGCGGCTGGGTCGCGAGCACCATCGCGATTTCGAGCTGCCGCTGTTCGCCGTGAGACAGATGCGTCGCGATCATCTGCGCGCGCGACGTCAGTCCCGCCTGCTCCAGCGCCTCGCGAGTCCGGCGGTTGACATCAGCATCCGAAAACACGTCGCCGAACATCTTCAGCGGCGAGGCTGCATGCGCCTGCGCCGCCAGCCGCACATTTTCCTGCGCGGTGAATTGCGGAAAGATCGTGGTCTTCTGATAGGAGCGGCCAAGCCCCGCGCGGGCGCGCCGGTCAGGCCCCAGACCCGTCACATCGCCATGCCCCAGCATAATCTCTCCGGCGCTCACCGAGAGATCGCCCGACAGCAGATTGATCAGCGTGGACTTGCCCGCGCCGTTCGGGCCGATCACGGCGTGGATTTCACCAAGACGAACATCGAGCGACACGTCGGAGACGGCGGCGAGGCCGCCGAAATGCTTCTTCAGGCCGATGGCGCGGAGCACGATATCCGGGTCAGCCATGATTGGCCTCCTTCACGGCTTTCTGGCTGGAGGGGATTTCGCGCGGCGCGCCCCGCACCATGGAGAGCAGATCGCGCACACCATTGGGTAGCGCCAGCACGATCAGGATGACGATCAGACCCTCTGCAAGTTTCCAGTGTTCGGTCGTGGCTTTCAGCACTTCCTCGAGCCCGATCAGCACCAGCGCGCCGATCAAGGGCCCCGTCACCGAACGCTGACCGCCGATCAGCACCATCACCAGCATCGTGGCCGACAGATGCCAGCCGAGCATCTGCGGCGCGACAAAGCCGAATTGCGCGGCGGCGAAGTAGCCTGCAATACCGGCTATCGCGCCGGAGATGACAAAGGCTGTCAGCCGCACACGAAAGACCGGAAAGCCAAGCGCGCGGGCGCGGCGTTCATTGTCCCGCGCCGCGGCCAGCGCATGACCGAACGGCGAGCGCACGATCATGGTCAGACACGCGATGACCGCGATCAATACGGCAAGAATGACAAAATAGTAGGTCAGCGGCTTTTCGAGATCGAGCAGTGCGATGTTGCCCAGCATCATCGAGGGCTTGTTGTAGATGAAGGCGCCGTCGGAGCCGCCGGCGAACTTACTGTCGTGAAACAGAAAGAACAGCATTTCGCCGAACGCCAGCGTCACCATGATGAAGTAAACCCCGCGCGTGCGCAGCGCCAGCGATCCGATCACCGCGGCGGCGGCGGCCGATGCGGCGACCGCAAGCGGCAGCGTCCACCACAGCGAGGCGGGATCGTATTTCGGCGAGGCCAGCGCCAGCACATACCCCGCGACGCCGAAGAACGCCGCATGGCACAGGCTGACAAGTCCGCCATATCCGACAACCAGATTGAGCGACATTGCCAGCACGCCCATGATCAGCGCCTTGCTGGCGAACTGCACATAATAAGTCGGCGCGACAAAGGGCAGCGCGATGGAGAGCGCAAGGAGGGCTGCAACGACAAGATATGAGCGCCCGGCACTTCGCATCATCGTCGTGCCCGCGCGTGTCGCGGGCATCCACATCTTGCAGATGCCGCGGAAGAAAAGATATGGATGGCCGGGACAAGCCCGGCCATGACGGGCTGGGAGATATGCGTCATGTCATACCTCCCGCCGTCCGAGAATGCCGTTCGGACGCCAGAGCAGTACCGCCGCCATCAGCACATAGATCAGCACGCTCGACACACTCGGGAAGAACACCTTGCCGAAAGTATCGGTGAGGCCGATCAGCAGCGCGCCGATGGCCGCGCCGCCGATCGAGCCGATGCCGCCGAGCACGACGACGACGAAAGAGAGAATGAGCATACTGTCGCCCATGCCGGGATAGACGGTCGCGACCGGCGCGACGATGATGCCGCCGAGCGCGGCGAGCGCGATGCCGACCGCGAACACGTAGCGATTGACGGCGTCGAAGCTGATGCCGAGGGTGCGCGTCATCTCGCGGTTCTCGGCACCTGCGCGCACGATCATGCCGATCCTGGTGCGGGTGATGACGAGATAGATGATCGCAGCGGCGACCAGACAGAACGCGCAGATCGCCAGGCGATAGACCGGATAGGACAGGTTATCTGTGAGCTGGATCGCGCCGCGCAGGCCCTCCGGCGGCAACACCGAATGGACATCCTTGCCGAACAGCAATTGGCGGACTTCGTCGATCACCAGAATAAGGCCGAACGACAGCAGCACCTGCACCAGATGATCGCGGCCATAGAGCCTGCGGATAAAAACATTCTCCAGCAGCAGGCCGACGATAAAGGCAATGGCGACGCCGCCGATGACGGCGACCCAGAAGCTGCCAGTGTAGGCGGCGATCCAGTAGGCCAGATACGCGCCCAGCATATAGAACGCGCCATGGGCGAGATTGATGACGCCGAGAATGCCGAACACCAGCGTCAGTCCGCTGGCGACCAGAAACAGGACCATCCCGTACTGAATGGCATTCAGAAGCTGAACGCCGAAGGTTACGAGGTCCATTCAATATATCCCGTCAGAAAAAGCGGCATGAACTACACACACGATGTCGTCCCCGCGAAGGCGGGGACCCATACTTCCTGAATCCGAGCCTTCCGCAAACATGCTGATGCAGATTCTGTGCGAAATATCAAACATAGTGGTTATGGGTCCCCGCCGGAGCCTGTCATCGGACGGCGCTTCGCGCCGATCCGTTGGCGGGGACGACATCGGGAGAGGAGCCGGTGGCTCTTTTATGTGCGCCGATCCGCTCGCGCCTCACGCCATCTTGCAGCCGCGGGCCGGATCGTCGACCGCGCTCTGCGCGATCGACACCAGTTCGTTGCGGCCGTTGCGCACCTCACGCAGATAGATGTTCTGGATCGGGTTGTGCGCCTTGTTGAACGACAGCGGCCCGCGCGGTGAGTCGATCTTCGCAGCGCCCATCGCCGCGATCATCTTGTCCTGCGCCCTGGTGTCGCCGCCAGCCGCCTTGAGGCCGATGTCGAACAGCGCCGCGGCATCATATCCCTGCACCGCATAGATATCGCCGTCATTGCCGGTCTTGGCCTTGAACGCCTTGAGGAAGGCGAGATTCGCCGGATTGTCGAGATTGTCGGCGTAATGCAGCGTGGTCTTGATGCCGTTGGCGGCCTCGCCCTGGGCCGCAATGGTGCCATCGGTGAGGAAGCCCGCGCCATAGAGCGGGATGGTCTTGTTGAGACCCGCCGCCGCATAGTCCTTGACGAACTTCACCGCGCCGCCGCCGGCGAAGAACGAGAACACGGCATCCGGCTTCAGGGTAGCGATGCGGGTGATCAGCGCCTGGAATTCGACCTCCGGGAACGGCAGCGTCAGATCCTCGACGATCTTGCCGCCGGACTTGGTGAAGTTTTCCGAGAACGCGCTGATCATTTCCGCGCCCGCTGTGTAGCGCCAGGTGATGGTGACGACATTCTTGATGCCGGCATCGACCAGCACCTTGCCGGCGGGATAGGTCGTCTGCCAGTTCGAGAAGGAGGTGCGGAAGATGTTCGGCGCGCAGAGCGGCCCGGTGGCGTCGTTGGCGCCCGCATTCGGAATGATGAGCATGGTCTTGGTGTCGCGCGCGACCTTCACCATCGCCATGGCGACGCCGGAATGCACGGTGCCGACCACGACATCGACCTTCTCGCGGCCGACGAGGCGATTCATGTTGTCGGTCGCGGCCTCCGGCTTGGATTCGTCGTCCACCTTGATGAATTGCACCTCGCGGCCGCCGAGCTTGAGGCCCTTCTGCTGGTAATAAAGCTCGAAGCCGTTGTCGATGAACTGGCCGAGCTTCGCGAAGGTGCCGGTATAGGGCAGCATCAGACCGACCTTCAGCGGTGCGTTCTGCGCAATCGCGGGGCTGAAAAGGCGCGGCGTCACCGCCAGCGTTGCGGCCCCCGCCGCGCCGGACAACAGCGTTCTGCGGCTTACCTTGATGATCCTGGACATTGACGTTCCCTCCGGTTCTTGTGTTTCCGTTCGCATCCGGCTTTTCAAGCCGGTTCTGCAGTTCAGACGTTTGCGGACCTGTTCACGCTCTGCTTTTTGGCCGCCGCGCGCAAGGCACATCCACCACAGCGCGTGCATGGACCCGTCTGCATCGCGCATGGCCGCGTGGTTTCCACGCTGTCCATGCTCATGTCCTGCGGCCGTTCAGCCCGGACATCCGATCCAGTCACCGCATCCATTGTCGTTCAACCTTTCGATATCCGGCGCACGGCGCGACAGCACCGCACGCTGGTTGATGTAGCCCTTGTCCGTGATCTCGCCGCCATCCACCGACGGCAGTTCAACAAGCAGCAGCGCGCGGGTGGCGAAGCTCGATGAGCCGCCGCCATTGCCTTTCAGGCGCGCCAGGCCCTGCGCCACCGCTTCGCGCACCGCGGGCGCGCGCAGGACATCGGCCACATCAGCGTCGGGCAGTTTCGCCAGCGCGCGGCAGGCCACGATGTTCGGGAACACCAGAAAGCGGACTTCGTCCCTGTCATGGCCGGTGACCACGATGTCCTGCGCCACCGGCGCGAGGGCCGTGATGCCTGCGATGCGCAGGGTGCCGACGCTGACCCATGTGCCGGATGTGAGCTTGAAGTCCTCGGCCACGCGGCCATCGAAGAACAGGCCAAGCTCGGGGCGCGCGCTGTCCGCAAGGACCATCGCGTCACCCATCATGTAGAAGCCGTCGGCATCGAACGCTTTCGCGGTCTGCTCCGGCGCTTTCCAGTAACCGGGTGTGACGTTCGGCCCGCGCACCCGCGCTTCCAGCTTGTCGCCGGTCGGCACCAGCTTGATCTCGGTGCCCGGAACCGGCACGCCGATATTGCCGGAGCGCTGCGCCTGAAAATGACAATCTGTGGCCAGCGGCGCGGTTTCGGTCGATCCCCACGCCGAGACCATCGGCACCGCATGGCCGACGGTCGCGATCGACAACGCCTCCAGCGCATCCCAGAGATTCTGCGGCAGGGCGGCCGCCGCATAGAACAGCAGTTTCACCTGCGAGAAGAAGCGCCGCCGCAGGTCGTCATCCTCGCGCAGCGCGGCGATCAGCATGTCGTAGCCGCGCGGCACGTTGAAATAGACGGTCGGAATCACATCGCGCAGGTTGGCAAGCGAGAGCGCGAACAGCCCGGGCGCGGGCTTGCCGCTGTCGATATACAGCGTGCCGCCGTTGCGCAGCACGCAGTTGAAATTGTGATTGGCGCCGAAGGTGTGGCTCCATGGCAGCCAGTCCAGCGTGGTGAACCCGGCTTCACTGAGGAACGGCCAGGTCTGCCCCTTGGCGGCCTGATTGGACGTCAGCATGCGCTGGGTGTTGATCACCGCCTTCGGCGCACCGGTCGAACCTGACGTGAACAGGAATTTTGCGATGGTGTCATGACCCACAGCGGCAAACGCGCGCGCCACATCCGGCGTTTCGGATGCTGCGGTCAGCGACGAGAATGCAATCGCGTCCTCAAAGCCATCCGGATCGCCCGCAACCACGATCGCGGTATGCGCGGGCGCAATCGCATTCAGCGCGGGGGCGAACATCTTCGCGCTGGAAAGGTAGATCGCTCCCGGATCGAGCAGCGCGATCATGCTCTTCAGCTTGTCGAAATCCTTCGACATCAGCGAATAGGCCGGCGACACCGGCGCAGCCGGCACGCCCACATGCATCGCCGCCAGCATGAAGATCGCATGATCAATGGAATTGTCGGAGAGAATCACAAGAGGCCGCTCGGCGCTCATGCCCTGCGCCAGAATCCACGACGCCACGGCGCGCACCCGCCGCAGCGCCTCGCGATAGGTCAGCTTGCTCCACGGCAGATCGGCGCTGGCGCGTTCGGCGAGAAACACCGTGTCAGGCGTCTCGCGCGCCCATTGCTCCAGCCAGTCTCCGACGCAGCGCGCGAACGGCTGCAGCGGCGTGGCGGATTTCAGCCAGATGCTGCCATCCGCCTTGCGGTCGGCGATGATATTCGGAGTCGCGAACAGCGCCTGCGCGCTCGCCTGACGATGGGCCGCCGCAGTCGTCACGGCTGCGCACCCGAAAAGCGTCTCAGCGCCGCAACTCCCGCAAGCGCAGGCATCGGCATCGGCATCCCTCCCGTGATGGCTGCACTATCAGAATAATAATGCAGATATCGTGCCGCTCTCCGGCGGTTGATGCAATATAATGCAGATTGATGAGAGCGTGTCAATCATCGGAAAGGACGCATGCCCGCTGCAGCACACCGCCTAAGATTTAGCCAGCGCACCAGACCATCCCGCCAATCAGGCTTCGCCGCGAGGCCGTCTCCACGGCACAAACCATTGTTTCAGTTCCGCATTCGGGCTGAACGGGGGCACCCCTTCGTTTTGTACACAATGGCACACCGCTTGCTTCGTTAACGCCGGTTAACGAAGGCGATGCCGATGCCACCGACCAGAAATTTGCTCGCAGCCGAACCGGCACCGCTCGAACTGGTCTGGGCGAAGACCGCGCTGGTGATCATCGACATGCAGCGCGATTTTCTCGAGCCCGGCGGCTTCGGCGAAACGCTCGGCAACGATGTCTCGCAACTGACCCGCGCGGTGAAGCCTTGCGGCGATGTGCTCGCGGCATGTCGCGAGGCCGGGCTGCTGGTGATTCACACCCGCGAAGGTCATCTGCCCGATCTGTCCGACGCACCGCCGGCCAAGATCGAGCGCGGCGCACCGTCATTGCGGATCGGCGATCCCGGCCCGATGGGACGCATTCTCATTCGCGGCGAAGCGGGCCATGACATCGTGCCCTCGCTCTATCCGCTCAAGAGCGAGATCGTGATCGACAAGCCGGGCAAAGGCGCGTTCTACGCCACCGGGCTTGGCGATGTTCTGACAACACACGGCATCGAGAATCTTCTGGTCTGCGGC
>JACDJB010000721.1_pt1 | contig 30771 bp, 27 predicted proteins | sample 7454121 | NCBI WGS metagenome assembly JACDJB01 (sample SAMN14253290, study PRJNA609438) | sludge metagenome | isolation source: sludge after 25d culture with pyrite | collected 2018-12-20
ACTAGCAATTAATGTAACAATATCAAAATCAATTTCTTGATTGATTGTTGCCATAATACCAAGTAATAGTAACTTCTTAATTACTTCACCGGTATCTTTACCAATCATCTTGGCAAATTCACCAACATTGATGGTTTCCTCAATAGAAATCTTTGTAGGTGTCTCTTTATTTTCACCATATACGACATCTTTATTTTTCTTCATCTTATTACGTTTTTTGCCTGCTACGATTTCACCACGATCATTATCGAAATCAATCGGTTTAAGGTTAACGCCTTTCGCATTACGTTTGACCTTTTTATCATCAAAGGATGTTTTTTCCTTTGGTTTTTTTGGTTGATTACGACGGCGTGGAATCTCTTGCTTTTCTTCCGCAACTGCTGGAGGTGGGACAACTAAGCCACCGCTCCTGCGATCTCCACCACGGGCATCACGCTCTGGGCGTGGTCCACGATTATCTTGAAATTGACCACGCTCCGGACGTGGCCCTCTAAACCCACCTTCTGGTCGAGGTCCTCGGGAATCTCCCACTGGACGTGGTGGACGATTGCCTCCATCCGGTCTATAACCACGTTGATCTCCATCTTGGCGTGGTGGGCGATTTCCACCATCTGCTCTATATCCTCTATTGTCTCCTTCAGGACGTGGTGGGCGGTTTCCACCTTCTGGTCGAGGTCCACGATAATCTCCTGCTGGACGTGGTGGACGATTGCCTCCATCCGGTCTATAACCTCGCTGCTCTCTATCTTGACGAGGTGGACGGTTCGCGCCATCCTGTCTATAGCCTCTATTGTCTCCTTCAGGACGTGGTGGACGGTTTCCACTATCTGGTCGGGGTCCTCGGAAGTCTCCACCCTGACGCGGTGGACGATTGCCACTGTCCGGACGATTTCCCCGTTGATCTCCATCTTGGCGATAGCGTCTCTCTGTATCTGTTCCTTGTTGGCGATTGCCTGTAAAACGGCTTTGATTTCCATCTCTTTGCTGTGTTACATTTCTCTCAGTATCCGTGTTGACGGTTTTCGTTTCCGTAGTTTCCACTCTCTTCTCTGTTTTCATCTGTTCTGGCCTTTTTTCCTTCTCAGCTGCTTTTTTCATCTTATCCTCTTGGGCCTTTCTTTTCACGTCGTCAAAAAACTGTGTTATTTTTCCTTGTGCAGTTGCATCGATCACACTCATATGATTATTTACAGGCACATCTAAGCGTTTCAAAATTGAAATGATCTCTTTACTCGACATATTTAATTCTTTTGCATATTCATACACTCGCAATTTGGTCATTTAGTCACCCCCGCTTAACCTAGATTACTCTAATAACTGCTGAACCTTCTTTGCAAAGCCTTGATCTAAGATTCCAATCACCACTCTCGTCTCTTTTCCTATTGCATTACCAAGCTGATATCGATCGCCTAATTCTACAAGCGTCACTTGGTAAAAATCACATTTATCATAAAACTTCTTTTTTGTATTTAAAGAGCCATCTTTTGATAGAATAACAAGCTTACACTTATTAGAACGGATGGCATCGAACACTAATTCTTCACCAGAAGCAAGCTTTCCTGCACGCTGCGCTAACCCGAGCAACTGTAAAACCTTAGCTTCACTCATCGATTAAGTCCGACCATTCTTGATGCAACAGAGCACTGATTTCTGGTGTGATCTCAACTTCTAGAGCTCGATGTAATGCCTTTTTCTTAATCGCTAGCTCGTAGCAAGCTCTTGTTGCGCAAATATAAGCACCTCTTCCCGAAACCTTCCCCTTTGGATCAACATGTACCCTTAGTTCAGGTGTACGCACAATCCGCACCAGCTCTTTTTTTGGCTTTTGCACCCCACAGGCTATACATTTACGTAACGGGATTTTCCGAATCGCCAATGCTGCTCACCTCTACTCCTCGTCCGAATATGAATCGGCAAATGTTACTTCAACCTCTTCGATATAATCATCCTCATCCTCATCGTAGGGAGCTAATAGACCTTCTTCGATCGCCTGTGTCTCACTCTTGATATCGATCTTCCAGCCAGTTAGTTTTGCAGCAAGACGTGCATTTTGTCCTCGCTTACCAATCGCCAGTGATAATTGATAATCTGGAACAATAACACGAGTTGCCTTTTCATCATCGAATACTTCAACCGAAATTACCTTTGAAGGACTAAGTGCATTTGCTACATATACGACAGGATCATCAGAATAACGCACGATATCTATTTTTTCACCCTGAAGGTCATTAACTACATTTTGCACACGCATGCCCTTAGGTCCAACACAAGAACCTACTGGGTCTACGTTTTCATCACGTGAATAGACAGAGATTTTGGAACGATCTCCAGCTTCTCTCGCTACAGATTTTATCTCTACGATACCATCATAAATTTCAGGAACTTCTTTTTCGAATAATCGCTTTAAAAAACCAGCATGAATGCGAGATAAAAACACTTGAGGCGCCTTAGTACCCTTCTCTACTTTCGAAATAAATACTTTAATACGGTCACCTGGCTTAAAATGATCACCAGGCATTAATTCAGTAAGAGGAAGTAAGCCTTCTGTTTTTCCTAATTCGATATAGAGATGCTTAGCATCAACACGTTGAACTGTTCCAACAATTAAATCCTCCTCACGATCAATAAACTCCTTATAAATGACTCCACGTTCAGCTTCACGAATACGCTGAGTAACCACTTGCTTTGCCGTTTGTGCAGCAATCCGTCCAAAATCACGAGGTGTAACCTCTATCTCTACGATGTCGTTTAAAATATAGCCAGGATCGATCTCTTTAGCTGCTTCTAAAGAAATTTCTAGTCGTGGATCAATCACCTCTTCAACTACGTCCTTACGAGCGAAAACTCGTACATCCCCTGTGATTTCATCTACATCGACTCGAACATTTTGCGCAGAATTAAAATTACGTTTATACGCAGAAATTAATGCCTGCTTAATGGCATCAATAACAACATCCTTACTAATTCCTTTTTCTCTCTCTAATTCAGTTAGTGCGCCCATAAAATCTATACGCATTTTCTATTTATACCTCCTTTCAAAACTTAAAAAAGAATCGCTAATCTAGCTTTTTCAATTAACGCAACTGGAATTTTTACTTCTTTTTTCCCAACACGCAGTGTTACCTCAGTATCCTTAGAAAGTAAAATACCTTCAAAAACCTGCTCTCCATCTATTGGCTCAGAGGTTGTAATTTGAACACCTTTACCTATAGCCTTTAGATAGTCCTTCTCAGACCGTAGTGGTCGTTCCGCCCCTGGAGATGAAACCTCTAAGAAATAAGCTTGAGAGATCGGATCTGCTTCGTCAAGTTTTTTGCTAAGTACCTCACTGACCCTGCCACAATCATCGATATCTATTCCATCCTCCTTATCAATGAAGACACGCAAAAACCAGTTTGCACCTTCTTTGACAAACTCTATATCAACGAGCTCCATCTCCATCTCATTTAAAATGGGAAGTACTAATTGCTCTGTAATGGTTAACACTTTTTTGCTCATCATACCCATCCTCCATTAAGGAACTTATGTATGTTAATTACATAATGCATTATTCAAAATGTGGTAAATTCTAGTAGACCAAAAAATAAGAGTGGGATAACCCCACTCCTAGCACCGTTGTTTACATTATTACCATAATAAATGTATCATAATCTAGATCTTTGTGCAATGGTCAACGTAATAGATGGATTTTAAAGATTAAATAGTGTGAGTTGGTTTGAATCAGGAAGCTCTTTCAAACATCCAAAACCGTCTAATAGTTCGAGAACAGTTTTCGAAATTCGACTTCTTTGCTGCAAGTCTTCCTTCGATAGAAATTCTGCTTCTTTTCTAGCATTCACAATATTTTGTGCCGCATTTTTCCCAACTCCCGGAATAGCATTAAAGGGAGGAATTAGAGTATCACCATCGATGAGAAACTTTGAACTATCCGAACGATACAAATCGACATGCTGAAAATGAAATCCACGAAGGAGCATTTCATATACAAGCTCAAGAATCGTGAGCAGGTTTTTCTCCTTAGGTGAAGCATCATTTCCTTTGTCATTAATTTCTTGAATCTTTTCCTTTACCTTGTCTTTTCCTAATACCACAAGCGACACATCAAAATCATCCGCACGAACCGTAAAATATGTTGCATAATAAATAAGGGGGTGAAACACTTTAAAATATGCGATGCGTAATGCCATTAAGACATATGCGGCAGCATGAGCTTTTGGAAACATATATTTAATTTTTAGACATGAGTCAATATACCACTCAGGTACATTATGCTCACGCATATACTCTTGTTCCTCTGGTGCGATTCCTTTTCCTTTACGTACTGTCTCCATAATTTTAAATGCACGTCCAGGTTCTAATCCCCTGTGTATGAGGTACACCATAATATCGTCACGACAACCGATCACTTCCTTAAGGACAGCAACCTTATTGCGAATTAAGTCTTGAGCATTGTTTAACCAAACATCCGTGCCATGAGATAACCCCGAGATTTGTACGAGTTCCGCAAAGGTGCTTGGCATAGTATCATCAAGCATTTGCCTAACAAAACGTGTACCAAACTCCGGTATACCTAATGTACCTGTTGTACAGCCTATATCACTTAGATCAATATTTTCCCCTAAGCTTTGTGTACCACTGAAAAGCTTCATTACTTCAGGATGAGTTACCGGAATGTCTTTAGGATCAATCTGAGATAAGTCTTGTAGCATACGGATCATGGTCGGATCATCATGACCCAAAATATCCAGCTTTAGTAATTGCTCGTCAATCGCATGATAATCAAAATGCGAAGTTATTACACCTGAATTCGGATCATCTGCAGGATGCTGAATCGGCGTAAAATCATATACTTCTTTATGCTGAGGTACTACAATTAATCCACCTGGATGCTGTCCAGTCGTTCTCTTTACCCCTGTACAACCTAATGCCAGTCTTTCAATTTCGATGGACCTTGCAACTTTACCTTCTTGTTCTAGCACTTTTCTCACATAGCCAAAAGCTGTTTTCTCAGCAACTGTAGAGATTGTTCCCGCACGAAAGACATGCTCCGAGCCAAATAACTCCTCAGTATATTTATGAGCTCTTGCTTGATACTCCCCTGAAAAGTTAAGGTCGATATCCGGAACTTTATCTCCATTAAACCCCATAAAGGTCTCAAATGGAATGTCATGACCATCTTTTTTCATGACCGAATCACAGTTCGGACAGTTTTTATCTGGTAGGTCAAAGCCAGACCCTATCGATCCATCATTATAAAAATGACTGTATTTACATGTAGGGCATACATAATGTGGTGGTAGCGGATTTACCTCAGTGATGCGAGTCATTGTAGCTACAAGTGAAGAACCTACTGAACCACGTGATCCTACTAAGTAACCATCCTCTAGCGATTTATCTACAAGCTTATGTGAAATGAGATATACTACAGCGAATCCGTTATTAATAATACTATTGAGCTCTTTTTCCAAACGCTGCTCTACCAATTCTGGGAGCGGGTTTCCATAGATTTCATAAGCAGTTTCATAGCTCATTCTACGGATATCTTCTTCTGCTCCTTCAATTACTGGTGCAAATAACTGATCAGGAAAAGGTCGAATTGATTGTACGAGATCAGCTATCTTATTAGACGCTTTTACTACTACCTCTTGTGCTAGTTCAGTACCTAGAAACTCAAATTCTGCCAGCATCTCTACAGTCGTTTTAAAATATTGTGATGGTAATGTATCGGGATTTCTGCTTTTGGGACCATTTTGACTTTTAATCAAAATTTTTCGATACTCTACATCTCTCTCTTCTAAATGATGCACATTTCCCGTTGCTACAACAATTTTCCCTAGTTTTTCTCCAACACGAATGATCTTACGAATAATCTCTTGTAAATGCGCTCGATCTCGAATCAATTCTTTTTCTATTAAATGCTCGTAATATGAGAGAGGCTGTATTTCTAAGTAATCATAAAAGCTTGCGACTTCTTCCAAATCGCTCTCACTTTTTTGCATAGCCGTTTCAAATACTTCACCTTCATCACATGCACTACCTACTAATAAGCCTTCTCGTAGCTTTTGTAATGCGGTTCTCGGAATTCGTGGGGTACGATAAAAGTAATTTAGATAAGACATCGATATTAATTTATATAGATTTTTTAGCCCTACTTCATTTGTAACCAATAAGCTTGCATGAAATGGTCGCTGACGATGTAAATCAGTTAAATCTCTTTGATCATTTAATTGAAGTTGAGAGTTTATATTTTTAGGTTGAAGATCTACTATCATACGCCATAATAGATGCCCTGTTGCTTCTGCATCATATACAGCTCTGTGATGGCTAATGAGTTCGATTTTGAAGTGAGCACATAATGTGTTCAAACGATAGTTTTTCAGACCTGATACTACGTTACGTGCCATTTCTAGCGTATCGATTACTGGATTCGTTACATCACCGAGATCGAATTTGCGAAATCCCGCCTGAATAAAACCCATGTCAAAGCGTGCATTATGTGCTACTAAGGTCGTTCCTTTGATAAACGCTTTGAAATCTGTTAAAACATCCACCAACTCAGGAGCTCCAACAAGCATTTCATCAGTGATACCAGTTAACTCCTTAATCTTGGCGGATAATGGTTGATGAGGGTTGGAGAAACGTTCAAAGCGATCGATAATTTGCCCATTTTGCATTTTCACTGCAGCGAGTTCAATAATCGTATCATATGCAGCGGAAAGCCCTGTCGTCTCTACGTCAAAAACAACATATACATCATCACTGAGGGAGCGATTCTCTGGCCGATGTACGATCGGTATGCCATCATCGACGACATAAGCCTCAATCCCAAAAATAAGTTTAATTCCAAGCTTGCTTGCTGTTGCAAAGCCTTCGGGGAAGGATTGTGCTACACCGTGATCCGTTATTGCAATAGCTGGATGGCCCCATTTCGCGGCACGTTCAATCGCCTTTTTAACAGGAAGATTGCTATCCATTGCACTCATATTCGTATGTAGATGTAGCTCAACTCGCTTCTCTGCTGCTGTATCCTTTTTTTCTTCTAAAATAACTTCATTTACATCATTTGCAATCAAAACGAGATCGCGGACATACGTGTCGTCCTGAACGCTACCACGTAAGCGAACCCACATCCCTTCCTTTAGCTGATTCAGTTTTTCTAGGTCTTCCTTGGGATCCTTAGTAAAGACCTTGACGATCATTGAGTTCGTATAATCGGTTACTTTAAGTGTAAATAAGGACCTTCCAGTCTTTAGTTCTCTTCTCTCGACGTAAAAGATTGTACCTTGCACAATAACACGCCGTTCCTCTTCAACGATATGTACAAGCGGAATGGGCTCATCCTGTATAATGGCTCCAAATATAAGTGGAGATTTTTCTTTTAGATCATTCCCTTCTAACCTTTGATCAACACTAGTTTCTCGATCTGTAGCTGCTTCTTGAGCCAACTGTTCATCTTCTTGCTCGCGTTGCTTTATAAAAGAATCATGAATTTCTCTTGCTTCTTCATAGAGCATGAGCTCTACTTTCGGCCCTATCCCTATCCATCTAAAGAAAAATCCAGCAATCTCAGCTTCTGCATTATGTGACTTTAGATAATCCAAGGATGTCCCATTTACCGCTGGAAAAAAGATCGTATCCCCTTCAATAGTTGGTGTAATCTCCATATAACGGCGAATTGAAAAAGAAGGCCAGATCTCCTTCAAATGTTCCAAAAGAAGAGGCCAATATAAATGAACTCCATCACTTACTGAAGGAGGATTTAAATAGCTCAAATGAATATCAACTGTAGCAATTGAAGAGAATTTCTCTTTTAATTGTGCTACCCATGCTGATATTAGTTCAGCAGGAATTAAGCTCGCCAGACGCAAATAAAATGTCCACCGTTTTGATATCACATCAACCTCTAGACGAAGGATTTCTCCCTCGTGCAAAAATGATGTAAGAGCATTTACAGGAGGGACCTGATTCAGTAGAATCTGAAAGCGCTCTTTATTTATTTCCCCCACAACTCCACCTCCATACTCCTCCGAATTTATATAACACAGAATTAATTACTTCGTGATCATAGGGCGGATTGTTAAGCAACCCCTTACAACATTAGAAAAGGGCTTATCAGACAGATTACTGTCGATAGCCCCTGATTCTGGCTAAAACTATTATAATACAAGATTGAAGTTCATAAAAGGCATTATACGAGTTCGTTCATAAGCTCATCGAGCTTTGCTATAATCGCATGACGTTCAACTTCAAAAGATTCACCACTACGTCTTAGCTTAATTTCTACAATTCCTTCATTTGCCCTCTTTCCAATTACAACTCGTAAAGGAATGCCAATGAGATCTGAATCTTTAAACTTTACTCCAACTCGCTCTTTTCGGTCATCTAGTAAAACGTCTACTTTTTTATCCCTTAACTCTTGATATAATGCGTCTGCTAGTTCCTTTTGATCTTGATCCTCATAATTGACAGGTACAAGATGGACGAGGTATGGCGCAATCTCCTTAGGCCAGATAATGCCGTTTTCATCATTATGTTGCTCAACGACAGCAGCAACAGTTCGTGATACACCAATTCCGTAGCAGCCCATAAGCATATCTTTTTGTTGTCCACTCTCATCTTGGATTAGAGCTTCTAGTGGCTTACTATAGGTATTTCCTAGCTTAAAGACGTGACCAACCTCTATTCCTCGTGCGAATTGAATGGATGATCCACATTTAGGACAAGAATCACCCTCTATAACATTACGTAAATCTGTATACGTATTCACCCTGAAATCGCGCTCTGGATTTACCCCTGAATAATGCATGTCTGTTTCGTTTGCGCCCGTTGAGGCATTAACCATATCCTTTACTGCATAGTCAGCAATAATTTTAATTGACTCAATTCCAATTGGCCCTACAAAGCCAGGCTTAGCTCCGAAAATTTTGATGATATCTTCTTCGCTAGCCATCTCGATCGTTTCCGCAGCTAAGATGTTTTTCACCTTAGCTTCATTAACCTCATGATCACCGCGCACCAAAACCAACACAGGCACATTGTCGACCATAAAGAGGATACTCTTAATGATCGAATCAACGGAAATGTTCATAAACTCAGCCTGTCCTACTACTGTACGGATTCCTGGAGTTGCTACTTTTTTTAGCTCCTCTAATGGAGCATTTAATTTCTTTAACTTATAAATCACTTCTGCTCGTTCGATATTAGCAGCATAGTCACAGCTTGTACAATATGCAATCGTATCTTCACCGATCTCTGTTAGTACCATGAATTCGTGGTTGACATCCCCGCCAATATCACCAGAATCAGCCTCTACTGCTCTAAAATTAAGACCACATCGTGTGAAAATTCGGTTATAAGCATCGTACATTGCTTGATAGCTTAGATCTAAGCCCTCTTCGGTTGCATCAAAGGAATAAGCATCCTTCATAATAAATTCACGACCACGAAGTAGACCAAAACGTGGACGGTATTCATCCCGAAACTTGGTTTGAATTTGGTATAAATTAATTGGTAGTTTTTTATATGATTTTACTTCATCACGTACGAGCGAGGTTACTACTTCTTCATGAGTAGGACCTAGAGCAAACTCACGCTCATGACGATCCTTTACCCTCATCATATTAGGACCATAACCTTCCCAACGATTCGTTTGTTGCCATAGCTCAGCTGGTTGAATCGCAGGCATTAATAATTCCTGTGCACCAGCACGATCCATCTCCTCACGTACGATTTCCGATACCTTCTTGATTGCTTTATATCCAAGTGGAAGATATGTGTATACCCCAGATGCTAGTTGACGCATTAAGCCTGCTCGTAACATCAACTGATGGCTTTTTACTTCTGCATCAGCAGGTACATCACGTAACGTAGGTACAAAATAATGTGATTGTTTCATACTATATAGCTCCTTCTTTCTCCAAATTAGCAATTTCTTTCATTAATTCATCAAATAGATCTTCTTCACGAACCTTACGAATAATTTCACCGTTTCGGAAAATCAAGCCTTCTCCATTTCCACCTGCAATACCGATATCGGCTTCACGGGCCTCTCCTGGTCCATTAACTGCACACCCCATAACGGCGATTTTAAGCGGTTTACCTAAATTCGCTACAGCTTCTTCTACTCGAGTCGCTAATCCTATTTGATCAATTGCACTACGTCCACAAGATGGACATGCAATAACAACTGGATCTGTAGCAGTAATATTAAGACTCTTTAATATATTTTTGGCTACTTTAATCTCTTCCGCCGGCGCTGCAGCTAATGATACTCGAATTGTATCACCAATACCCATAGACAAAACAGAGCCAATACCAACTGCCGATTTTATTCCACCTGAAAAAGCTGTTCCGGCTTCAGTTACACCTACGTGCAGAGGGTAATTTCGTTTTTGTGACATCAATGTATATGTCTCGATCATCGTTGGGACATCTGAGGATTTTAAAGATATTGCCATGTCATAGAAATTTAGCTCCTCTAAAATTTCAACATGTGACATTGCACTTTCTACAATTGCCTCAGGACTTGGATATCCGTATTTATCTAATAAACGCTTCTCAACCGAACCGGAATTTACACCAATTCTGATTGGAACACCCCGTTCCTTACATGCTTCAACTACAGCTTTTGTTTTTTCTTTCGATCCGATATTCCCTGGATTGATTCGTATTTTATCAATTCCGCTTTCCAAAGCTGTTAGTGCAAGTTTATAGTCGAAATGAATATCTGCAACTAGGGGCAGTGGAGAACGTTTTTTAATCTCACGGATTTTTTCTGCAGCTTCTTGGTTAACAACCGCAAGTCGAACAATTTGACAGCCTGCATCAGCTAGTTGCTGAATCTGCATTAATGTAGCCTTCACATCTCGCGTATCGGTGTTGGTCATAGATTGAATTACTACTGCTGACTGACCACCAATTTGTACGCCACCAACATAAATCGGTCTCGTCTCTTCTCTTTTAAACACCGTTTTCTCCTCCTAGTTCATAAATTACTCATTATAAAAACAAGCGTTGAATGTCGTTCCATGTCACAATAATAATCAATAACATCAATAAAGCAAAGCCTACAAAATGTACTATACTTTCTTTTGCAGGATCAATCGGCTTTCCGCGAATTGCTTCTATCGCGATAAAAATCAAACGTCCTCCATCAAGTGCAGGAATGGGTAGCAGATTGAAAATCCCTAAGTTAATACTAAGAACTGCAGCCCAGAAAAGTAAAGAGCTAAAACCGCGATCTGCAAAATCTCCTGTAAGCTTAAAAATCGCAACCGGTCCCCCAACTTGATTAAGTGGATCAGGACTTGTAAATAACTGTTTTACTCCCTGTAACATCAATGTTGTCCACTTATAGGTTTCCTTTGGACCTTCTAATAGGATGGTCCCTATTGATCGATCAATAGAGGGAGTAATACCAATTTTGCCAATATGATTTAATTTTATTGTAGTAGCCTTTAAGTCAATCACAAAGGTCTCTTCTGCTTCCTTACCGTTTTTTAACGTAGGGACAGTGATCGTAACTTCCTTATCAGCATTTTCACTAATGATCGTATTTGCTTGGTCAAGACTCGTAATTTTTTGTTCATTGATCTTTAAAATTTCTGCTCCCTGCATCAACTCCGTACGATTTGAGGTACTTAACGTTACGATATAAACTGTAGATTTAGGAATAAGAGCAGCATGTAGGTCCGCGATTGCTCCCTCACGCTGAAGCACAAGTTGTATCGGCCGATTTGGACTCGCATTGATCAGGCTTTGCATTTGATCCCAACGTTCTATCGGTGAGCCATTAATTGAGATGATCTGGTCTCCTTGAATCAACCCAGATTCATGCGCTGGATAGCCTTCAACAACATTTCCGATTATCGGCTTCGATGATGTTACACCATTAATTGCTCCAATGACGATAAAAAGTACAATAGCTAACAAAAAGTTTGCGAGTGGACCAGCAGCGATTGTCCAAAATCGTTGACTAACCTTTTTGCTCCCATATTGACGATCCCATGGAGCGATCTGATTTTCAACACCGTGGGTCACCATAACTGCCTGTGGATGAACGACGTAATGTTGTTCGTCTTCATTGTCTTCGGTTTGTGCTTTAAGTGTTAAGCTATGTAAAAGGTCAATCTTATCGACGACAATTTCTTCACCTTGGTGTGGCATTGACTGATGATCAAGAAGAAAATGAGTAATCGCACCTTTATTATCAGTTAGTACGCGAAGTCGTTGCCCCGGTCGAATCTCGACCAACTCTGGATCTTCCCCTGCCATACGAACAAATCCACCCAATGGAAATAATCGTATTGTATAACGTGTCTCATCCTTTTTGAAGGAAAACATCTTGGGACCAAAGCCAATAGCAAATTCACGAACGAGTATCCCAGCTCTTCTCGCTAACAAAAAATGGCCCAATTCATGTATGAAAATTAATAATCCAAAGACCAATACAATGGATATTACGGTTTGTAAATTATCGAGTAACCAGGTCATTAGTCCAATACACTCCTTTTAACTCAGATGCGAAGCAGATTTTTTATTCTTTTGCCTATTTCAGCTCTTGCCCATTGATCTGCTTCCAAAATTTCTTCGAGGGTAGGATTGGAAATGGCTTGGTGAACATCTAATATCTGTTCTATCCCTTCTTCCAGCAAATGAATCGGCATTTTTTCAAGCAGGATTTGTTCAACTAAAACCTCGTTGACGGCATTAAATACGGTTGGATAGGTACCGCCTGCTGTTCCAACTTGATATGTAAGTCTCATTGCTGGATAACGATCAAAATCCATAGCCCTAAAGTGTAGTTTACCTATCTTAGCTAGGCTTAATCGTTCTGTATTTAATGGAGCTCTACCTGGGTAAGTAAGAGCATATTGAATTGGAACTTTCATATCAGGCGTTCCCAACTGTGCCATAACTGCACCATCCTTAAATTCTATCATAGAATGGATGATACTTTCATGATGAATTAATACATCAATATGCGAATAGGGAAGTGAAAACAACCAGTGGGCCTCAATCACTTCCAACCCTTTATTCATCATAGTAGCCGAGTCAATCGTAATTTTTGCACCCATTTTCCAGTTTGGGTGATTTAATGCTTCTTTTAGAGTCACATTTTTCAGTTGATCCCTCTCAAGATGTCGTAATGCACCACCAGAGGCAGTTATGATAATTTTTTCAATATCCTCATACCTTTCTCCCTGTAGACATTGAAAAATTGCCGAATGCTCACTATCAATCGGCAGTAGTCGAACATTATATTCTTTTACAAGATTCATAACAATATGCCCAGCGCTAACTAAGGTCTCTTTATTAGCTAAACCTATGTCCTTACCAGCTTTGATCGCAGCTATAGTAGGGGCAAGTCCAGCAATCCCCACTAACGAAGATACAACATAATTCGCCTCCGAATGTGTAGCTACTTCAATTATACCCTCTTCGCCATAAGTAATAACAACATCTTGATCTATTTTAAGGCGAATCTCTGCAGCCAAGTCCTTATTCGCAACTGAAACAATACGAGGCCTAAACTCCTTTATTTGCTCACATAGTAACGTAATATTTTGACCAGCACTTAAGCCGACTATTTGAAATTGCTCTGGGTGTTCACGAACTACATTAAGAGTATTTGTACCAACAGAACCAGTAGAACCAAGAATACATATTTTTTTCATATTTCACCTCGAGAATTTAGCTAAAGATTATAATTAAAAAACTCATTACTGGAAAAACAGCGATCATACTATCAAATCGATCGAAAAAACCACCATGTCCAGGCAGAATTCTACCAGAATCCTTTACATTATAGGTTCTCTTAATTGCCGATTCAATTAGATCTCCCAATTGGGCAACGATATTCACGATCAAACCAATCACGATTGCATGACTTAATTGTTGAATTGAATTACCAAAATAATAAAAAAGAACGGCGATCACTATCGCTAGTAAAGCCCCACCGATTGAACCCTCAATTGTCTTCTTTGGGCTGATCGCCGGCCAAAGCTTATGACGACCAAAGAATCGACCACTAAAGTAAGCACCCGTATCCGATCCCCAAACAAGAGCAACTGTTAGGAGTGTCCATTCGAGACCATTCTCTAAGCGAACAGCTTTCATAAAGTAAAAGCCTAAGCCAATATATATTGCCCCGAAGAGTAGAAAACCGATATCCTCAATTGTGACACGATTTTTACTCGCTACAGTTAAAAACAATAATAAAAAGACTGTTATCCAAAGCGTAATAGCAAAGGAAGTAGTATTTAACTCAATGGAAAGGATAATGAGTAAAAATAATAAGCTTACAATTCCTGTTGGTAAATCCCAATTCGTTTTTCTCATACGTACATATTCATAAAAGGAACCGATTGCAAGTAAGTAAATAAGTGCTGTATACGATAATCCACCTAACCACAATAGTCCTAAAAAGCCAGCCCCGCCAATAATTCCTGTTATCACACGCTCTTTCAAAGAAAAAGTCCCCCTTATTTTAATGCACCATATCTACGGATGCGTTTTTGAAAATCTCGAATGGCCTCATATAAATGCTCTTTTGTAAAGTCTGGCCAATAAATATCGCAAAACCACATCTCAGTATACGCTAGCTGCCAGAGCATAAAATTACTAATTCGAACCTCACCACTTGTACGAATTAGTAAATCGGGGTCTCCAATCTCTTTACTTAAAAGATGGCTTGAGAAAAACTCCTCATCAATTTGATAGGGATCAACTTCACCATGAGAAGCTTTCGTAGCGATCTCGCGTAATGCATCAATCATTTCCTTACGACTGCCATAATTAAGTGCAATATTTAAGATAAGTCCTGTATTCATCCGTGTCGCTTCTATCGCTTTGTTTATTGCATCAATAGTATAAGATGGAAGCTCACCTAGATTACCCATCATTCGAACTTGAACATTATTTTCGATAAGTTCATCGAGCTCAAGCTGAATAAATTCAATTACTAACCGCATTAAGAAGTCAACCTCATCTTTTGGTCGCTTCCAGTTTTCTGTTGAAAATGCATATAAGGTTAATATTTTGACACCAATTTGATTTGCGGCTATAGTAGTGTCCTTTACAGCCCTCATCCCCGCACGATGACCAGCAACACGCGGAAGGCCGCGCTTTTTACCCCACCGACCATTCCCGTCCATAATGATAGCAATATGTCTCGGAATATCGCCTCGTAGTAAATTTATCTCTTGCTCATTCTTTCCAAACCAACCTTTTATCTTAGAAAACATATTATTTTCCTCCGCAGAAAACTGGCAGATCATTAAAAAATTACTCAATTATGAAATATCGATCTATCTATGTAAAACTTACATTGTTTTCAATTTAACATAATGCAAGAAAAGCTTCTATATGCAAAAGTATAGAAGCCTGTTTATTTAAGCAATAAAGTTAGAGTTTAGATGTATATTCAAAGAAACCTCCCCTTTTTTAGAGGAGGGCGTAATAATAATTATATTTCCATAATTTCATTTTCTTTTTGTTTTACTGTTTCGTCAACTTTTTTAGAGAAATTATCAGTAATTACTTGAATTTCTTCTAGATGTCTTTTAGTTTCATCCTCAGAAATAAGCCCTTCTTTTTCCATTTTTTTAAAGTCATCGTTTGCATCTCGACGAATATTCCGAATGGCTACCTTAGCTTCTTCACCATGTTTACGAGCCACTTTCGTTAATTCAATTCTACGTTCTTCGGTGAGAGCGGGAATTTGAATACGAATAACACTTCCATCATTATTTGGTGTAAGCCCTAAATCAGATTTTAAGATAGCCTTTTCAATATCACCAATTGAAGTCTTATCCCATGGCTGGATAACAAGTAAGCGAGGTTCAGGTACATTAACACCTGCCATTTGATTAATTGGGGTTGGTGTACCGTAATAATCGATCATGATTTTATCGAGCATGGCTGGATTCGCTCTACCGGCACGCAAAGTAGCTAACTCTTTTTTTAGTGATTGGATTGCTTTTTCCATCTTTTCAGATGCTTGATTAATTACCTGTTTAGGCATTTAATCCCCCCCTATAACGGTTCCTATTTTTTCACCTAAAACAACCTTTTTAATATTATCCCGATCCATAATTGAAAAAACAATAATCGGAATGTGATTTTCCATACATAATGAAGAGGCGGTTGAGTCCATAACTCCGAGTCCTCTATTAATTAAATCTATATGTTCAAGTTTTTCATATTTTTCAGCTTCAGGATGAATTTTTGGATCAGCACTATAAACACCATCGACATTGTTCTTTGCCATTAGGATTACTTCAGCTTCGATTTCTGCTGCTCGGAGGGCAGCAGTTGTATCAGTTGAAAAGTAGGGGTTTCCAGTACCAGCGGCAAAAATGACAACTCGTTTTTTTTCTAGATGTCGAATTGCTCTTCTTCTAATATAAGGCTCTGCCACTTGCCTCATTTCAATTGAAGATTGTACACGTGTTGGTACACCAACTCTTTCTAAACTATCCTGCAGCGCAAGTGAATTCATTACGGTGGCTAGCATTCCGATATAATCTGCAGTCGAACGATCGATACCTTTTGCACTTTCTTTCAAGCCGCGCCAGATGTTACCTCCGCCAACCACTACCGCAACTTCTACATTTAGCTCGAAAATGTCTTTAATTTGCAAGGATATTGAGGAAAGTACTTTAGGATCGATTCCATAACCAATATCACCCGCTAAGGCCTCTCCGCTCAACTTTAAGATTATTCGTTTATATCTTGGTACCTTCATATACACCCTCCACTCAATCTATTCTTCAAAAATGCCCACAATCCTGCGAAATAATATTTAAATTACTACAATAAATGTATTTCATAAGATCGAGTAACTGTGAAAAAAGGAAACACAAAGTGTCTCCTTTTATTTAAACCTTTTTATTTTTTCACTTGAGACATTACTTCTTCGGCAAAGTTATCTTGGCGTTTTTCAATACCTTCACCTAATTGGTAACGTACAAAGCGACGAATGGAGATTTTTTCACCAATTTTAGCTACTTTTTCATTTACTAAAGCTTCAACAGTTTTATCTCCATCTTTGATAAATGCTTGTTCGAGCAAGCAAACCTCTTTATAATAATTCTTCAAACGGCCTTCAACCATTTTTTCAGCGATTTGCTCAGGCTTACCTTCATTAATAGCCTGTTGCTTGTAAATCTCTTTTTCTTTCTCAATTTCATCTGCTGGCACTTCATCACGGCTTACAAAGAGCGGGTTATAAGCAGCAATTTGCATTGCAATATCACGAGCTAATTCTTTAAATTCATCTGTTTTAGCTACAAAGTCTGTTTCGCAGTTAATTTCCACTAACACACCAATCTTACCGCCCATATGTATATAAGACTCTACAACACCTTCAGCAGCAATACGTCCTGCTTTTTTGGCGGCTGCAGACAGACCTTTTTCACGAAGAAGTTCAATTGCTTTTTCCATATCTCCATTAGCTTCTGTCAAAGCCTTTTTACAATCCATCATACCTGCACCAGTTTTTTCACGTAATTCCTTTACTTGTCCTGCTGAAATCGTCATGGGAATCCTCCTTTGATCTTAAGATACTTAAAAGAAGGTGGAGTTTCAACTCCACCTGGACCTTAGTCATGCTTACGCTGTACAAATAACTGATCCTACAAAAGAAAGCCAGTATACACTCTTTATAAGGGCTGTATTTCATTCTTAAAGTGAAACTCGCTTACAGTATATTAAGCAGTAGTTGTAGTTTGCTCACCTTGTCTACCTTCAATAACTGCATCTGCTATTTTAGCTGCAATTAACTTAACTGCACGAATCGCATCATCGTTTCCTGGGATAACATAATCGATTTCATCTGGATCACAGTTCGTATCTACAATAGAAACGATTGGAATGTTTAATTTATGAGCCTCAGCTACAGTAATTCTTTCTTTACGTGGATCAACGATAAAGATCGCATCAGGAATAGTTTGCATGTCTTTGATTCCACCTAAAAACTTCTCAAGACGATCTTTCTCTTTGCGGAGAATAATGACTTCTTTTTTAGGAAGAACTTCGAAGGTTCCATCTTCTTCCATTTTCTCTAACTCTCTTAAACGAGCTATACGTTTTTGAATTGTACTAAAGTTAGTTAATGTACCACCTAACCAACGTTGGTTAATGAAATGCATTCCACAACGTTCTGCTTCTTCAGCTACAGATTCTTGAGCTTGTTTCTTTGTACCAACAAAAAGAATCGTACCGCCATCTGCAGCTAAATCTTTAACAAAATTATATGCGTCTTCGACCTTCTTAACTGTTTTTTGTAGGTCGATAATGTAGATCCCGTTACGCTCAGTAAAAATATACTTTGCCATTTTAGGGTTCCAGCGACGGGTTTGATGTCCAAAATGAACACCAGCTTCCAATAATTGCTTCATTGAAATTACTGACATTTTTTTCCTCCTTGGGTTTTTATCTTCCGCTTCCATCATCTCCAAACATTGCCTTGAAATAGCACCCATGTTTAGATTAGTTAGCGTGTATTTTTTCACCGTCAATTAATATACCATACTCACTTTATATTATCAAGAGAAGTACGATAAACACGTGCAATTAATGACTCATTTACTTCTCTAAGAGTTCAAGTATTAATTGGATCTCGCCCTTACCTTTACCTGTACTACGTGCAATTTCATCGATCGTCTTACCTTCTTGTTGTAGCTGCAAAACCGATCGATATCGATCCTTGATTTGTAATGGGTCGACATCACTTTCTCTTTCGTCTTGATTATTTACCTCAGAGGTCTCTACCTGTTGATTCAAGTTGAACGTCCCATTTTTTTTGTAATTAATGAAATGGTAAAGTTCATCGTATTTTGCATCTAATGATTGTTTATATGCCTCAAACTTGCTAACAATATCTTGATACTGTTCTTCAAATTGATCAATAAATTGTAGCAATAGCACTTGCGTGCTACGTATTTCTTTCTGCTTTAATTTTATTAATATATATAAAAAGATTGCGGTAGTGATGACTACCGCAAATAGTATCCAGATATACATAGTCCACCTTCTTCGTTCTATGAACAAGTGCGAGTCATTTGTTTTTATAAAGAGAGATCGATATGTTTTCCTTTATAAGGATGCTTCGCTTCATTTTTTTCATCTTCTTCATTCTTTTTGTGCTGTAGACGATTCTTTTTAGCTGGGGTATCCCTTTCATTATGCTGATGAATTGCAAGTGGCTCATTTGTAGGAATCAACGGTGTACTGCGAATACGATTATGCTCTTGCTCACTTTGACTCATCATTGCCAATTGTTGCTGATCTAAGTTTGATTTTTGCGTTAATTGTTCTTGAACTCTTCCTGCATCCACAGTTCTAGGTAATGCCACTTGTAGTTCTATTGCTTTGAGTGACATGAAAACCCCTCCAACACTTTTATAATTTCACAGGAGAAATCAAGGATGCTTAACGAGGTGTCTATAAATCTTAGAGTGGCTGGGCAGTAATTTCTCCCTCTTCTAAGCGAAAGGAAATACGTGAGTGCTCTACTTTTAAGTAGCGAACGTATTTTCCAAACACTAATTTTGTTCCTGGAAATGCAATGTTTTGTACATTGATTCGAGACTGACTGACCATTTCCAAACTTTCTTCAATGTAAATTTTACGCTGTTGTAGCTCTGGTAATAGTTTATCAATCATATTTACTGCAGCCGATAAATTATTGCGCAGCTCCATTTTATCGGGAGTTAAAGTTCCTCTTTGTTGTACCAGTTGGCGGTTTAGAACAACTAAGCCTTTGTTAGCCTTATCTAGATCAGATTCATATTGCAGGATTTTCTCTTTGACGGCAGCATACTCATTAATCAAATCAGGAGAAATGCCAACTTCGAGTAAAGTAGGAGTTTGCCCTACATTACCAATTACATTCACATCGATCAATTCACCTGCTTGTATACGTCCACCTACAATCAAACCTTTATTACGTCTGCAAATCACTTTATGATCCGCTTTAACTGTGCTATGCATAATACTTCCAACGATTATGTCATTTCCTGCATGGACATTCGCCTGATTAATATAGTTGGCGATCAGGTTATGACCTGCTTTAACATAGCCTTTACCTTGTCCGAATACACCTGCACGAATTTCAATATTTCCTTTAGCATCAAGGTCAGCACCTTCAACTTCTCCCAAAATACGAATGTCACCACCAGCTCGAATAGAAAAACCTGCAGGTACATTTCCTCTAACTATAACTGAACCAACAAAATCAATATTACCAACACTATAATCTACATCTCCCTTTACTTCAAATATAGGAAAGACGTTAATTTTATCTTTTTCAGTGAATGAGACTTGTCCGTCAATCGTTGCATACGCTTTCAAACCAGTTGCATCAAGTACTACATTTTTACCTATTTTTATAGGAATGTTACGGCCGTTTTTTGCCTCTATTTTTTGTCCAAGAACGGTTGTACCATGTGTACCTTCAGTTGATTGTGTCTTAATGGCTAAAAGTTCTCCAGCTTTAACATTAATTACATTGTCAACTTCTTTATAATCAATCGCCTGATCATCTGAATCTATTGTTTTATTAGACGTGGTGAAAGTTTCAAAACTCCATGTAATAAAAGCATCCTCACCATTTACTGATAGGTTACCTTCAGCAACATTTAGTATTCTACCCGTGTACATAGAAGGATTTTGACTAACCTCTGCTAAAAGCTGTTCATTGATCCCATGTGTAACGTTATGTTTGTTTAAAAAGAGCAAAAAATCTGACACCTGTAAAGGATCAATGGGATAAATAGAAAAAATCAACTGCGCTACCATTTTATCCTCAGAAATCGTTAAATCAATATACTCATTAAAAAACTGCTGTTTACTAGGACGTTCAGGCAAATTCATTGTCGACATAGCCAATCATCCCCCCCAATCGACTAGTTGAAATCACTCTTTCGACCTAAAGAACCCCTCAGTCGGAAGATTGCTTTTGAATGTAATTGAGAAATTCTTGATGTAGAAAGATTTAAGACTTCAGCAATCTCTGTAAAACTTAGTTCATCAAAATAAAAAAGTGAAAGAACCAATTGTTCTTTTTCCGGTAATAACTGGATCAACTTAATTAGCCTATCTTTGGTTGCTTTACGAAGAATTGTTTGTTCCGGTCCTTCTATTGTATGGTCAACTATTAACGTTTTTCGATTACTCTCTTGATTTTCGTCATCAATAATAGGCTCATCTAATGAAAAAAACGAAGAGACTGAAACATCTTGCAAAACCTTATGTAGTTCTTGGATTGAGATTCCTAAATGAAGGGCAACCTCCTCATCAGACACTGATCCCATTTTTTCTTGTTCCAATAAAGCATAAGCCTCTTCTATTTTTTTGGATTTATCGCGTAATGATCTAGGAAGCCAATCATTGTCTCGTAAACCATCCAGAATTGAACCACGAATTCTCCATGTAGCATACGTAACAAATTGATTTCCACGCTCAGGATCAAATTTACGTATAGCATCAATCAGCCCCACAAAACCAAAGCTTCTTAAATCATCCTTAATAATATTTTTGGGCAAGCCTGGAGCAACTCGAAAGACAACTTGATCTACTAAATAGAGATAATGTTCTATCAAGTCCTTTTCAGCAGTAATATCTCTGTCGCTTTTCAGTTTTTTCCATAGATGTTCTATATTTATAGTTGTCGTTATTTCTGCCATCTCGGACATCACCTCATTTTTCTACAGCGCCCACCCAATTTATTACTATATTTGTGATTCTCCTTGATTCACGGTTCGAATATAGAGAATACCAGTAGTAGAATCGATTTCAATCGTTCTACCAACATTTCCACCTGTATCTTCACTTAATAGAGGTATCCTTAGTTTTTCTAACTCTATTTTGCAAGCTTCAACATTACGAGGTCCAATTCTCATTACATCACTCTGAGATGCAAATGCAAACATTTGTGCACCCCCAGCCATTTTTGCAACTAATCTCGAACGGGAAGCTCCTGCTGTCTCCATACGTCTTAATAATTCAGGTATAGCAGTATCAGCAAACTTTGCAATATTAATTGGACCACGAGCCAAATCCGAGCTTGGAAGCATTACATGAGCCATGCCTATAAGATGAGCACGAGTATCATATAATGTCAGTCCTACACACGAGCCTAAACCTGTAGTTCTTAGACGATTTGGACCTTCTGCAATATTCAAATCTGCCATACCAACTTTAACAATTTCCATTATAGTGGAACTCCTAACGCGGCAAACAATGTGTTAAATGAAGGCGGATCAGGAATTAAAAAGAAATGTCCCTCTACCTTTTCATCGCCATTACTAAAAGTAGTATCGATCACTAGAGCAAAATCACCGTCGCGCCCCAACTCTATCAGACCATATCCCAAAATGGCCATCGCCATATCAATAGAAATTGCAGGCACGCTTGGAACAAGTTCTAATTTTGTGAAGTCTGCTAGAGAGGAAAGATAAGACCCTGCTAGAATGTTACCAATCTCTTGAAGAGCACTTAATTCCATATCATCAAATTGATTCGGTTCTTCATCATTGCCTAACATATGCAGGACCAGATTTTGTGCTGAATCTATATCCAACATAAAAAACATATTTCCCGGGGCATCTCCCTCTATTCGTAAGAAGATCGTAACTACAAGTTTGTCTCCCCCACCAATATACTCTTCAATTTGATCAAAAGTGAGTACTTTAACCATCGGAACATTCATGTCTATTTTAGTTTGTAGCATCTTGGATAGCGCTGTTGCAGCATTACCTGCTCCAATGTTCCCCACTTCTTTTAATACATCTAGTTGGACCGATTCAAAAAGCTCTAATGGTTTTCCCATATGTTAGCCCTCAAGTTTTTCTAGTTGCTTTACTTCGTCAGCACTCAGCACCTTGTTCAGATTTAAAAGAATTAATAATCGCTTATCTAATTTTGCCACTCCATGTAAATAAGTCGCTTCTATTCCTCCTACAACTTCAGGTGCAGGTTCAATTGCTTCCATCGGTATATCGATAACGTCATTCGCTGAATCTACAATTAACCCAACCTCTACTCCCTCAACTGACACAATAATAATTCGTGTACTATCTGTGTAAGGTGCTACTTCGATATTAAAACGACTTCTTAGGTCTATGATCGGAGTAACAACACCTCTTAAGTTAATAACGCCTTTTACAAAATCAGATGTCTTTGGAACACGAGTAATATGCTCCATTCTCTCAATCGACAATACTTGGTTTACATCAACTCCATATTCTTCATCAAGTAAACGAAATACAATAACCTTAAGCTCAGTTGCTGTGGTTTTTTGTTCAATCATACTGTTCTCCTCCTTAGATTATTAAGGCATTCGGATCAATAATTAAAGCAACTTGTCCATCGCCTAATATTGTTGCACCTGATACTGCAAAAACATTGGTCAAATACTTTCCTAATGACTTGAGGACGATCTCCTGCTGCCCTATAAACGAATCAACGACTAAGCCAGCCATCTTATCCCCTTTACGTACAATTACAACTGAAATTTCTTCATCACTATTTTCGCCAGCAGTTGGAATCTTGAAAATTTGTTTTAGATGAACTAATGGTACTACCTTGCCTCTAAAATCGATCACTTGCTGCTTATGCGCCATCAAAACTTCATTTGGCTTGAAAGCTGCTGTTTCTATAATCGAACTTAATGGTATGGCGAACTTCTCTTCCTCCACTTGTACGAGCATTGATGAAATAATTGAAAGTGTTAAAGGTAATTGAATTGAAAATGTAGTACCCACACCAATTTGTGAATCAACAGTAACCTTGCCACCCAATGATTCAATCTTATTTCGTACTACATCAAGGCCTACACCGCGACCAGATACGTCTGAAATTACTTTTGCTGTACTAAAGCCTGAGGCAAATAGTAATTGGTAAACTTGATGATCTGTCATCTGTGCGGCACTTGCTTCAGTTACTAAGCCTGATTGAATTGCTTTTCTGAGAACGGCCTCACGTTCAATACCACCACCATCGTCTGATACTTCAATAAAGACATGGTTACCGCTATGGTATGCCTTTAGCCCAATCTCACCAATCTCGGGCTTTCTATTTCTTTTACGTTCCTCAGAGGTTTCTAGTCCATGGTCTACTGCGTTTCGGAGTAAGTGAACTAATGGATCACCTATTTCATCAATCACAGTTCGATCAAGTTCAGTATCTGCACCCGTAATCGTTAAATTAATCTTTTTATTAAGATCCTTAGCCAAGTCGCGAACCATCCGCGGAAAACGATTGAATACTTGTTCAACCGGGACCATACGAATATTGAGAATAATATTTTGCAAATCACCACTGATACGGTTCATATGCTCTACTACTTCACTCAAGCCAGAATGGTGTACGTCTGCAGCTATTTGTTCAAGACGTCCTCGATCAATTACCAACTCACTAAAAAGATTCATCAATGCTTCAAGCCGTTCGATATCGACTCGAATTGTTTTACTGCTTGTATGTTTTTTCTGTACTGCTTGCGCTTTGTCATTACCTTTGGCATTACTATCTATACTTGGACCTTCTTCAACACCATTTTTTTGTTGCTTTGGAGCAGCTAAAGTCGCCGCTACTTGCTCAGTCCCTTTGAGATTTTCCTCGCTAATGTTATATAATTCAACTGCTTCAATTTCTGAAATATTAAGAAGATTTTTTTGGATTTCAGATGATTCTTTACGAGTAACAAAGATAACCTCAAATGAATTCTCAAATTTTTCTTCCTCGATATCTTCAGTCGAAGGTACTGTTTTAATAACTTCTCCCATAGACTCTAAACTCGTAAAAACCATAAATGCTCTCGCCGCTTTGAGTAACGCTTTCTGACTTAGCTCTACTTCAATCTTATAGATCGAAAAACCACTACTGATCGATTGTAATAAAACAGTAGTTTGATAGTTATCAAAATAATGATCTTCAACAACTAGAGGATGATCATCCGCCGTTTCTGAGGTAGCCACAGTGATATTACTATTACTTACAGGTTTTTCACCACGCCCAATACGCTTTAAATTTGCAACCTCAGCAGAAACATCAGCTTTACCATCACCTTCTGACTCAATCGAATGAAGCATCTCTTCAAGTTTATCAACAGCACGGAAAATGACATCCATGATATCAGAATCTAAAGTAAATTTTGCATTTCGTACCAAATCTAATACGTTTTCTAACTCGTGGGTAAGGTTGGCCAAGTCTTCGAAACCCATCGTCGCAGACATACCCTTTAGAGTATGTGCAGATCGAAAAATTTCTTGAACCACATTAATGTTGCTTGGCTCGCTTTCTAGTACTAATAGGTTTTTATTAATCGCCTGTAAATTTTCTTTAGATTCCTCAATAAACATATCCAAATACTGATTCATTTCCATTTCTACACCTCCTAGCAATTTTGTAAGGCTATATTAAATTGATTTACTTCTTTGCAACAGTAATTGTGTGAGCTTGTCTCCGATTCGATCCAATTGTATTGATTGATCAATAAGTCCAAGCTGGACAGCTGAACGAGGCATTCCATATACAACACATGTGGATTCATCCTCAGCGATCGCTATCACATCACGACTGTCTTTTTCTTTTATCGCTTGTAATCCTCTTGAGCCGTCACTTCCCATACCAGTCATAATCACTATATATTTGCGTATCTTTTCAATACTAGCGATTGATTCAAACAACACATCAACTGAAGGGCGATGACCACTCCTTGGTGGCATTTCTTGATCTAGATATATATGTAAATGACCATCTTGTACATCAATGCTCATATGTTTATTACCCGGGGCAATATAGGCTACTCCTGTTTCTACCCTCTCTAAATGCGAGGCTTCCCGCACTTCAATTTGACAAATTGAGTTAAGACGATCTGCTAAAGACTTAGTAAATCCCGGTGGCATATGCTGCACTATAAAGATAGGAGCTGGAAAATCCGCTGGTATTTTCGTTAAGACTTCCTGAAGTGCTCGCGGCCCACCTGTAGATGTACCTATCGCCACAATTTCTTGAATTTGCTTCGGAATCATGGTATTGACTGTGCGTTTAATTTGAATAGGACGTAATGTATTTTTAATACTTTTCTCACTTTGTAATTTACTTATATCTATTTTTGCTGCATTTTCAACTTTTTCGACAATTTCTGCTTGCAGCTTATCGATATCTAGTGAAATAGATCCGGAGGGCTTGGTAATAAAATCAACAGCGCCTAGCTCTAGTGCACGTAATGTTTCAACAGCACCTTGACTCGTTAGACTACTTAACATAACCGTTGGAATTTTTTTCCCCTTCATCAATACACTGAGAAATTCTAAACCATTCATAACGGGCATCTCTACATCTAACGTAATTACATCAGGTGTGATCGTCTCTAATTGTGCCAAAGCATCCTTACCATTTCGAGCAGTTGCAATTACTTCGATTGTTCCTTTTTCCTGTAGCAAATTCATTATTACTTTACGCATGAAGGCGGAGTCATCAATTACCATTGCTCGAACTATTGACATAATACACCCCCGTTTCTCGCCTATTTTATAAAATTCAACATCTTTTGCAAAAATCCCTTCATTCCTTTTGCTTCATCCTCAACTTTTTCATTTGGGTCCAAAAATATTTTTGCTATCTTCCGTATGTCGACGGAAGCCTCTGTATTTGGAAAAGCTATATAGAATGGCACTTGTCGCTTTACAGACTTCGATACATTTTGATCATCACTTAATGCACCAATGAAAAATAGATCAACATTTAAGAATCGTTTAGCTACAGTAGAAATTCGATCTGCGGTAGTAAGTCCTTCTAATGATGAAGTAGAACGATTTACTACAAGTCTGGGAATCATAAATGGGTTTTTTGAATGAAGCATTTTAATAATGGCATAAGCATCAGTGATCGAAGTTGGTTCAGGCGTTGTAACGATAAACACTTCATCTGCAGCTAATATAAACTGGAGTGACTCCCTTGATAAACCTGCACCAGTATCTATTATCACGATATCAGCATACCCTTCGAGCTGATTAAGTTGCTCAAATAAGTAGCTTATCTTTTGTTCATCGAGCATATTCAGTTTTGAGAAATCGGAATAACCTGCAATAAACTCAACTCCACCTGGCCCCTTCTCAATGATGTCCCATATTGAATATCGATATTCTACCATTTGAAAAAGGTTGTATTTAGGTGAAATTCCCATCAGTACATCAAGATTAGCCAAGCCTAAGTCAGCGTCGAGAACAATTACCTTTTGACCAAGTTCAGTTAAACTAAGTGCAAAATTCAGCGAAAAATTAGACTTGCCAACTCCCCCTTTACCACTCGTAACAGCAAGCACCTTAGTTTTATTCCTCTTTAGCGGTTGGGTTCTAACTACCTCTCGTAGTCTCTGTGCCTGATCATTCATTACCAAGAACCCCCTCTAAAACAATCTTCGATAGATACTCAGGATTAGCAATAAATAGATCATCAGGTACGGTTTGTCCATTAGTGATAAATGATAACTGGATCGGATGTTGATAAGCGATGTTTAGGATCGTTCCATATGTTAGCGTTTCGTCCATTTTCGTATAGATTACTTTATCAATTTTAAGCTGATCAAATTGTTTCAAAATAGCTAAGTTATCACTATATTTGGCTGTCAAGCTTAACACGAGATATGTTTCCGATGGTATTGTTGAATTAAGTAAACTAGATAACTCGTCAATATAAACTTTATTTCGATAATTTCTACCCGCTGTATCCATAATAATGAGATCATTATCAACTAATTGGGAAACGGCCTGGTGTAGCTCTTCAGCTTTATAAACTACTTCTAAGTGAGCATTTAAAATATTCGCATACGTTCGTAATTGATCGATTGCAGCAATTCGATACGTATCTGTTGTAATTAATCCTACCCGCTTATTCTGCTTGAGCATAAAGTTTGCAGCTAATTTTGCAATTGTGGTCGTCTTCCCAACTCCAGTTGGTCCAACAATATGAAATAGACGTGTTGTAGGATTAATTGCAGCAGTAAAACGATTTTGTAATAATTTAGTAATTTGATCCGCTACTAGGGTATATGCCTCTTGTTCTGTTAATGTTGAGACGTCTCGATTTTCCAAAACTTGATTGATTAAATAAGAGATTACTTGTTCCTCTACTTCTTGCTCCCTTAATCTAGTAACAATTTGTGAGAATATAGGAAGATAGAGTTGATCTTCTTTATGCTGTCTGACTAGATGAACCATCATCTCTCGCATTTCTTTTACTTCTTTTAATACATGATGATCCTGTAGTGGCGGCAGAGTTTCATTTGGCTTGTTAAGAAAATTTCGTTCCACTACTTCGGGCTCAGCTTTATCATCTTTCACCGGAGGACGTTCTCTCTTCGTTTGTGCGTCTCTTACTTTGTCATCATCAATTGCAGCTAAAATCTCTACCTCTATCCTTTTAAACAATCCTAAAAAGCCACCCGTTTTGATACGTTTTGTATTGAGAATTACCGCATCTTTTCCTAATTCTTGACGAATTTTTTCCATAGCTTCATGAATAGATGGGGAGATATATCGTTTTACTCTCATGCTACATTCACCACCCCAACACTTTGAATTTCTACATGTGGCTCCAACTCATTAAAGGAGAGTATTGGAATATCAGGTAAGATACGATCAAGCAGCTGACGAATATACATTCGTGTAGCTGGTGACGAGAGTAAGACTGGATTATAGCCTGCATCGACGACTCGATTGATTTGTTCACTTAACGCCTGATAGATCATTTGCGTTCGTTCAGGGTCGAGTGCTAAATAACTACCATGTTCAGTATGTTGTACCGCATCTGCGATCGCCTTTTCAAATCCTGGTCCAACACTGATGACACGTAAGGGTTCTCCTGATTGCGCAAAGGTATGAGTGATTTGGCGTGCTAGTGCTTGACGAACATACTCAGTTAAGACATCAGGATCTTTAGTTACAGGACCATAGTCAGCTAAAGTTTCAAAAATAATCCCGAGGTTTCGAATCGAAATTTTCTCTTTTAATAATCGAGACAGTACCTTTTGGATTTCACCAACACTGAGTATTGCAGGAACCAAATCCTCTACGAGAGCAGGCTGTGTAGCTTTAATATTTTCAATTAATGCCTTTGTATCCTGCCTACTTAATAGCTCATGAGCGTGCTTCTTAATAACCTCTGTTAAATGTGTAGCGACTACGGATGGCGGATCAACTACTGTATAACCAGACAGCTCTGCACGTTCCTTCATATCATCATTGATCCATAATGCAGGTAGACCAAATGCTGGCTCCGTTGTATCAATACCGACGACCTGCTCATCGTCAATACCAGGACTCATAGCAAGATAATGATCAAGCAGTATCTCACCTTTTGAGATCACATTTCCTTTAATCTTAATTACATATTCATTCGGTCGTAGCTGTATATTGTCTCGAAAACGCACAACTGGTACGACAAAACCCAACTCTAAAGCAAGCTGTCTGCGAATCATAATGACACGATCCAAAAGGTCTCCACCTTGATTAAAATCAGCTAATGGAATTAAACCATAGCCAAACTCAAATTCGATTGGATCAATTTGTAGTAAATTCATAACACTTTCTGGACTCTTCACCAATTCGTTTTCTTGTTCATCCTGGTCCACTTCAACAGTTGTTTGTTCCGCTTTATCCTTTCGTAATTGACTCATATATCCACCGTAGATTAAAAGCCCGCCGATGCCTGTAGTAACTAAAAATGGAATCGGAGTTACAATACCCAATAAAATGATGACTCCACCTGAGATATATAATAAACGTGGGTAAGCGAATAACTGCCCAATAATCTCTTCTCCTAGGTTCCCTTCAGATGCGGCACGGGTTACAATAATACCCGTAGCGGTTGAGACCAAGAGTGCTGGTATCTGGCTGACGAGTCCATCACCAACAGAGAGTAACGTATAAATACTCGCAGCATCTCCAATTGACATACCATGAATAGTGGCACCAATAATTAAACCACCAATCACATTAATAATGAGGATGATAATTCCTGCGATCGCATCCCCTTTAACAAATTTACTCGCACCGTCCATAGCTCCATAAAAATCAGCTTCTCTTTCAATTGATCTTCTTCTTTCACGCGCTTCTTTATCTGTGATCAAACCCGCATTAAGATCAGCATCAATACTCATCTGTTTGCCTGGCATTGCATCTAACGTAAATCGTGCTGCTACTTCAGCTACACGCTCTGAGCCTTTAACGATAACAATAAATTGAATGATAGCTAAAATTAAGAAAACCACCAAACCAATCACAGGTTGTCCAGCAACAACAAAACTACCAAAAGCCTCAATTACGTCTCCACCATCAGCCTTACTCAAGATCGAGCGAGTAGTAGAAACGTTAAGCGCAAGTCGAAATAATGTTGTTAGCAGTAACAAGGATGGAAAGATGGCAAAATTTAATGAGTCTCTTATATTCATTGCAACTAATAAAATAGTAAGAGAAAGAGAGATATTGAGAATGATTAATATATCTAGTAGAAATGTGGGTAATGGAATGACCATCATAACTACAATCATGATTACAGCAACTAAAACGGAAAATTCTCGAAACATCTCTCCACCTCCTAATTTAAATGATGATATAGGTACTTTACATTGCCCCTTTTAGTCTGTAAACATAGGCAAGTACCTCTGCTACTGCTTTGAATAAATCTTCTGGAATCGATTCACCAATCTCCACTCGCTGATACAGTGCTCGAGCCAGCGGCTTATTTTCGATTAACATAATTCCA
>JACDJB010000722.1_pt1 | contig 30707 bp, 39 predicted proteins | sample 7454121 | NCBI WGS metagenome assembly JACDJB01 (sample SAMN14253290, study PRJNA609438) | sludge metagenome | isolation source: sludge after 25d culture with pyrite | collected 2018-12-20
ATAATCGAAATGCCGATTTTAGATGATGAAACAGATTTTACCTTGATAAAGGATTGAATGACACAAAGGGAATTTCCCTATGTGCTACTCTATCTATGAAGGTGTTGATTATTTTGAGATTATTTAAAGTAGTTGATGACATCCGTTAGTACCAATTTGTGATTTCCTGATCCTCACATAATGATGTGGGGATGTTTTATTTAAAGGAGTTTTGGAAAATAAAGAGAATAAATAGTTAGATATCCAATCGTGAGATGAGGTTCGCTAATGAAATATATTGCACTGTTAAGGGGAATTAATGTCGGTGGGAATAATAAAGTATCTATGCAAGAGTTGAAAAAGTGCTTTGAAAGTGCTGGTTTTAAAAATGTCTTGACCTATATTAATAGCGGGAATGTCATATTTGACAGTGAAGAAAATAGCATCACAAAACTGATCGATCAGTGTGAAGAAATCTTGGAGAAACAATTTGGTTTTCCGATTAGTTTGGCAATCATCGATGTATATACTTTAAAAGAAGCATTGGCACATGCTCCCGAATGGTGGGGAGATGATCCCGATTCGAAACATAATGCCATCTTTGTCATTCAACCAGCAACTGTAGAAGAAATTTTCGCAGATGTAGGAAAGTTTAAGCCAGAGTATGAACAAATATCTGCTTCTAATGGGATAATATTTTGGTCAGCACCAATAAAAACCTTTTCAAGAACCCGATGGTCAAAGATTGTAGGGACAAAGGCATATCAAAAAATCACCATTCGCAATTCAAATACAACAAAGAAGCTATTGGAACTAGCTCAATAGAGACACTAACCATGAAGTTGATTTTTCCTCTAATAATGATGGATTCATTCAATTACCATATAGAGTAGAAGAGTAAACCATCGGGGTTAAATCACATGAGAAGGAAGTTGCAATATACTCTTCATTAGGAGGTTTTAGTATGAAAAATGGAAAAAAAGAATTGTCTCTAGAACAACGTGAAGAACTACTTAGAGTATTGAAAGACCGTTTTGAGAAAAACATGAACCGCCATATAGGTCTTGAATGGGCTAATATACAAGCAAAGCTGGAAGCTAATCCTGATAAACTATGGTCAATCAATGAAATGGAGAGAACAGGTGGTGAACCGGATGTTGTTGGTCATGACAACAAGACGGGTCAATACATTTTTTATGATTGTACAGCGGAAAGTCCAAAGGGTCGAAGAAGTGTTTGTTACGACCGTGAAGCTCTGGAGTCAAGGAAAGAACATAAACCAGAGAATGACGCTATTGATATGGCAACTGCCATGGGCATTGAGCTATTAACGGAAGAACAATACCGGGAGTTACAGAAACTTGGAAATTTCGATACGAAAACATCGAGCTGGGTGAAAACACCTGCAAATATTAGAAAACTTGGTGGAGCCATCTTTTGTGATCGTCGCTACGACACTGTCTTTGTATACCACAACGGGGCAGAATCCTATTACGCTGCTAGGGGTTTCCGTGGTTCGCTAAGGGTCTAAATAAAGGATTATCAATTTTCAGTTTAATTGGTTTTTGATTATTGAAAGTCACGATACTAGTAAATGCTAGTTTTCTAGTAGTTTCAGATATAGGTCTAAAAATAATTTTATCTACTTATAGTGCATTTTTATTGTTGTTTACGACAACTTGGATAGTAATGGGTTTAATTGAATTGAACACATTGATTAAAACGTCGAAGAGAATGAAAAAGACCTTTAGTTTCAGGTATTTCGTTAATGTTATTGCACTGATCATATTGGAAACTATGAAAAAAATGGGCTTTAATTTTGTCGGAATGGGATATCATCCTTGGGGTGCTACCTCTCGTAATTATTCAATCAATCTAGGATAGGATCTAAGCGTCAATGATCAGTCACTAATTCTTGTAAGTGAATGATCATTTTTTATTACAATTCCATTTTCAGTTGAAGGGAGGAGATTCAATTTGAACTTCAAATTTATGAGAAAAAAGGGGGCGAAGAAATGAGTGATTTGACAGTTGCTATTACTAAAATAGTCATTGCATATAACGACGGAGATCGAATGGTTCAGTTTTATAATAATGTGTTCAATGCGAAATTAACACCAGTTCAAGTTCAAGATTTTACATTCTATAAAGGTAGTTTTGGAATGCTTGAATTATTATTCTGCCCAAATGAAATGTTAAAAATTAAAGCTGAAAAAAATAATATTCAGCTCACTGTGCAAGTGAATGATTTAGAACAAGTGTTACACAAAGTCATTCAATTCGGTGGTAAACAAATTCAGGAACTTCCAAAATCCGTTAATGAAGCTGTCCTTGGAATAGCAGATCCAGACGGCAACACAATCGAATTAGTAGAAATAATATAGGCAAGACACATGAAAAAGGTATTATCTGACGGAGAGGAATGTTAATAATGAAAATTGCTGCTCTTTACGATATCCATGGGAATTTACCTGCATTAAATACGGTACTATCTGAATACCAGTTAAGTGTATTCTCGGGAATAGTAATAGATATGTTGTAATGGCATCTGGAGGAAAGCCACTATGACCTGATTTAACACAAAAGGGGCGTGAGCGTATGGGAATGGGTTAAATGTATGCTCGAAATTGGTGCTGAAGAATCGCTGGGTGATTCCAGAAAGATTAGAGAAAACAGGATTTAAGTTTATATACGATCGAATTGATGAGTTACGTGATCAAATAGTATCAAAGTAAAGGATTTACTATTTGGGAATCTATTTGCAGTCGCTAAAAAAAGAGGTGATTCTTTGAAGAAAATATTAGTTCAAAAGTTATTTGCATCACTTTTATCTAGTGTTGTCATGGGAATTGCTTGTTCTATCATATTTTTCATAGATGATTACTTCTGGTTATTCGCAATTTATGGTAGTGTTATTTTCCTTTTTATTTATACCATACTTGGAACTCCTACATCGTACTTAATTGATCTATTGGCTCAGAGAATAAAACAATCGGGTGTATCCAAGACTATATTAACAGTGGTTATGTATATTTTAGGTGGTGTAATTGTTACAATTCTGTTTTTCGTCCTTACAAAGAGAGGAAATATTAATAGGTTTTTTTCTAAAGAAATGATTATATTTTATGAACTAGGGATAACAGGTTCACTGCTGTTTTTAATCATCGAAACGACTATTAAGAAGTTTTTTAGTAAGTAATTGAATGTAAACAAGCAATTAATTAATCTTTACGGCGATTCCGAGAGAAATGTTTTGTATCGCTAAAAAACAATGAAAAGTGATTTTAAATAAACGATGTATGATGTATGACTTGCCTATTGACTCAATTGGAAGATTTCCTAGCAAAAACAAGCTCGTAATTTCGACAGATATTAGCTGGAGAGAGGCTATATGACTCTTTATAAAATAAAGGGTCATATATAGATAAGGAGTGAGTGGATTGAGATATTTTAGAAGAATCCAAGGGGAAAAGGTGTATCTTTCACCCGTTAATCCAGATGATTATGAAACGTATACAAGATGGATTAATGATTTTTATTATCCAATGAAAATGATGAACTAATGGGGAACTGCTCGTTATTTTCTATTAACCACATACATCGAACAGCAGATTTAGGGCTATTTATAGGAGAAGAAAAATACAGAAATAAGGGCATAGGAACAGAAGTTGTTCAATTATTACTCGCATATGGTTTTAAAGTGTTGAATTTAAACAATATTATGTTGAAAGTTTTCGAGTTTAATAAAGGAGCAATGAAAGCTTATCAAAAGGCTGGTTTTCAAGTGTTTGGCAGAAGAAGACAAGCCTATTATATTAATGGGAAATATTATGATGAGGTATTTATGGAGGTACTTGCGGAAGATTTTATTTCCGAATATTTAAATGAAAAAATGCCGCTTGATTAAAGATCCCTTTTTTTACAAGGAGAAAGACGAATGAATCAAAATGAGAAATTAGTTCGAAAGTTCGATAAACAAGCGAGAATCTACGAACTGAGAAGAAAGAAGCTAACAGAGAAATTGTGGCGGGAACGATTGGTTGGATCGGCAAAAGGATTGGTACTCGAGATCGGTGTTGGAGCAGGAGCTAATTTTCCTTTTTACCCGAAAGATATTGAAGTAACTGCCGTCGATTTCAGTAAGGAGATGTTGATCCGAGCGAAGGAAGCGGCGATCGAATGTGGTGTACGAGCGAAGTTCGAAATGATGGACATTGAATATCAAGAATTCCCTGAAAACACATTCGATACAATTGTTTCAACTCTGACCTTCTGTGGTTACAATGATCCGGTTACTTTACTGAACAAAATTAATAAATGGGTCAAACCTGATGGGCTCATTCTGTTGATGGAACATGGCATCAGTTCAAATAAAGTCATAGGTTCTATTCAAAAGGTGGTCGATCCTCTGTTCTTAAAGCTAGTAGGCTGTCATCAGAATCGAGAGATGAACCGTATATTGCAACAATCTGGAATGAATATTATTAAGGCTGAGAGGCATTTCATGGATATGGTTCACCTGGTATGGGCGAAGCCGAAAAAACACATAACCATAAGTTCTGAGTTGTTGTAGCAATAGACACAGTATAGTTTAGGGAGTTGATCATATGCAGAAGAAAATTGTTTTAGCTGGTGGCACTGGTTTTATTGGTAAATATTTAGAAGAAAAGTTTATCAATCTAGGATATGAAGTGAAAATGATTTCAAGGCAAACCGGTCATATTTTGTGGGATAATCAAGCGGATATTATTGATGCACTGAATCAATCTGAAATGTTGATCAATCTCGCTGGAAAATCCGTGGATTGTCGCTACAATGAGAAAAATAAACGAGAGATTTTATTATCAAGAACAGAGACAACCAAAATACTTGGAAATGCAATAATGGCATGCAGCAATCCTCCAACTTTATGGATCAACTCAAGTACTGCTACGATCTATAGACATGCAGAAGATCATCCTATGACTGAGGATAATGGTGGGATTGGCACGGGTTTCTCGGTAGATGTAGCTAAGGAATGGGAGAAGACCTTCTTTTCTATCGACTTACCTAATACGAGACAAGTCTGCTTAAGAATTGCGATTGTGTTAGGTAAGGGTGGAGGTGTTATGATTCCACTCACTAACCTCGTCAAATTGGGTTTAGGCGGTAAGCAAGGACCTGGTAGTCAAAAATTCAGTTGGATACATATCGAAGATTTATATAATATGATTCTCTTTTTAAAGAATCGAGAGGATTTGAATGGAGTATTTAATTGCTCCTCTCCACATCCAATCACTAATCGAGAGTTAATGGACCATTTACGAAAAACTCTCAAAGTAAAATTTGGTTTACCATCTCCAAAATGGCTACTCGAAATCGGTGCAGTATTCATTAGGACTGAAACTGAATTGGTTCTGAAGAGTCGATGGGTGATTCCAGAAAGACTTGAAAAAGCGGGATTTAAGTTTAAATTTCATACGATTGATCAAGCACTAGATCAAATACTTACAACATCAAACTAAATGCAAATCTTATTAGATTATTTGCTCTAAATCCACGTATTAATGTAAAGGAGAAAACAATGATAATTGATCTAACTCAAATCATTCAAGATGTAATGCCGGTGTTTCCAGGAGATCAAGAGACGGAATTAAAGCAATCTAGGTACATACAAAAGGATTACTACAACAACCATCAGTTAGGTATAAACATGCATGCAGGTACTCATATTGATGGTCCTATGCATCTAACCGATTCTAAAGTGTATCTAAACGAGTTTCCGCTTGAGACTTTTATCGGCGAGGGATGTCTGCTAGATGTATCTCATCAAGAGACAATACATTACAGAGAAGAGTATGAAGAATTAATCAAACCGAATCAGATCGTGCTATTGCATACTGGCCATAGTCAGCTATTTGGACAATCAAACTATTTTACGGATTATCCTGTTCTAACGTTAGAGTTTGCAGAGTTATTGGTAAGAAAACAGGTTAAAATGATTGGTTTGGATTCACCATCCCCAGATAAGGATCCATTTGAAATACATAAGTTTCTATTTGAACATAAGGTGCTAATTGCTGAAAACCTAACCAACTTAGAGCAGCTATTGAATGTTAAGTCGTTTGAACTTATTGCACTGCCACTTAATATCAAAGCAGATTCTTCTATTGCTCGCGTTATCGCCCGGTTGAAATAGTAAAGTTCGTAACACAGAGGGACAGTCCCTTTGTGTTAAAAGGAGTTAATGATGCGATAAAGGAGTTAATGGATCAAGTGAAAGTGGAGGGGGAGTAGCTTGAAAAGAGTATTAATCGTATTGGTATCCATAATTATAGTGACTATCCTCGGCCTATTAATTATGGGAATCATTAATAGTCAGCCACCTTTACCAATAATAAAAGTCGACGGACAACGAGTTGTAACGGGACAAGGATCTTATTGTTGGAGTGGGCTACTGAATGTTCGATGTGTAGATATGATTTCTCCACCTGATCTAATAGAGCATTATGGACTAAAGCCGGTTGTAGTATCACCAGGTGCCGAAGTGATCATCGACTTTAGGCGAAAGCCCAAAAAAGATACATTAAGTGCTCGTTTATGGTTCAATGATGAAATCATTGATGTAAATTTACATGGAAATTCTTTCAAGGTCCCGACGACTGAAGGGATATATGTGTATGATATTGCTGCGAGATGGGGTAAGGGAAGTTCAAGCTATGCGTTTATTATTGAGGTAAAGGAGTAACCTATACGTTTGTTTTCATCGTAAATATTCTGAAACTGCTACAATAAAATCGAGGTGATAACTATGACGTTTAGGAAAGATCTTTTGCAGAGTAAACAAGAAATTAAAGAGTTAGCTAAAAAACATGGAATAAAAAGTGTAAAAGTATTTGGCTCCGTTGCTTGTGGGGAAGATGGAATAGACAGTGACAAGATCAGGTCGAAAACCAAATGGGTAAATCAGTCGATGTTGTTACCATAGATTCTGTTCACTGGATGTTAAAGGATAAAATACTAAGCGAGGCTATTAATTTATGAAAACGAATCGAACATATTTGACACATATCTTAGAATTATATCGAGGAGTTTACTAGTGCTGGTAAAGATGAGTTTTTTAAGTCTAAGTTAATTCAAGATGCTGTTATACGAAAACTTGAAATAATAGGAGAAGCAACTAAAAGGACTACAAATGAATTGCGTACAAAGTATGAAGACATCCCGTGGTGTGAACTGGCAGGCTTACGGGATGTTTTTATACATGATTATTTTGGTGTTGATCTACGAATTGTTTGGAATGTAATTATTTATGAATTACCTAAATTAAGGGACGGAATTAAAAACATCTTGGATAATCCAGACTTGGATTAGAAATCACCTAGAACATAGTCTTATTTATTTTTATTGGAGGTTACGAATTGGGATATGTTGAAGAACTAAGAGCAATCGTAAGTGTGCACATAATTTAGGTGAGGCTGATGGCTTGAAAAGAAATGAAGTAATCTTAGACGGAATGCTTCCTGACGCCTGTGTATATAAAGGCGTAGAAAATATCTATAGCTTCATAAAGAGAGTCTTTGGGTTTATGCATGAGCTAGAAGTGAAATATGGGAAAAGCGATCTAAACATCTTACTATCTGGACATAGATGCTCAACAGGTGGAATCGGTGCTTATTTCAACGGGATACCTGAGGATCGTAATATATTAAGATGGTCGTCCAATAACGGAGAATATAAGAAATATAAATTTAACAGAAGTCAGATATTAAGGTAGTTGAATATGATGCATAATTATATGCTCCAAAAGATCACAAAAATATTAGACAAAGAGCTTTACCTAATATTGTATGAACCCAGTTCCTGAACGGATTAAGAACGAATGTAATGCTTACAAATCAAACTGTGAGAGAGAATTGTGGGGTATTTAACTAGAGGGCAAATAAATTGGAATTGCTAGCTTAGTACCTAAAGAGAATGAAATAGAATTAAAACATATTGCGATTGCTCCTGAATATAGAAGTCTAGGTATAGGTAGTGTATTACTTGAAGAAATAACACGAACTATGAAAGTGGTTACACTAGTTGCCGAAACCGATAGAGACACCTTGAATTTTTACCAAAAGAATGGTTTTGTGGTCATTAGTTTAGGAGAGAAGTACCCTGGAGTTGAGCGATTTAAATGTGTTTATAAAAAAATTGGAGGTAGAACATAGGTTTTATCAAAATATTATACATACTAAACATAAATAATAGATAGGTAAAAAGGAGTTTATAGGTGCAAAAGTTTATTATAGTTGGAGCAGGAATACTCGGAGTTTCTACAGCCTATCATCTTGCAAAAATGGGTGTTGAGGTAAAAGTTATTGGTCGACAAGATGTTGGTCGAGCTACGGACGCTGCGGCAGGGATCATCTGTCCTTGGCTGTCACAACGGAGAAATAAGGCATGGTATCAATTAGCCAAGAGTGGTGCCAAGTATTATGATACTTTAATCCATGAACTAGAGCTAAATGGAGAAACCGATACTGGTTATAAAAAGGTAGGAGCGATCAGTATTCATACGGATACTAAAAAGCTGGACGAGCTCGAAGAACGAGCCCATCAACGTCGAATCGATGCGCCAGAAATGGGTGAATTAAGACGCTTATCATCTACAGAAACACAAAAGTTATTCCCACCGTTGTCTGATCAATACTCTTCTCTTTTTGTTAGTGGTGCAGCAAGAGTGGATGGACGTGCAATTCGTCAATCTCTAGAGAATGTAGCGAAGAAATATGGAGCAGAGTTTCTATACAGTAGTGCTTCTTTGTTGTTCACAGGGAATCAAGTAACTGGAGTAGAAGTAGAAGGTAAAGCACACATAGCTGATAAGGTGATTGTTACAGCGGGTGCATGGGCAAATGAACTTTTAGAGCCCCTTGGTATTCACTTAAAGGGGACATTTCAAAAGGGACAAATTGTTCATCTGCATATGCCTGATCAAGAAACTGCAAACTGGCCCGTCATCATGCCACCCAATGATCAGTATATTCTAGCCTTCGAGGATGGTCGTGTGATTGTTGGGACAACACATGAAAATGAGGTTGGATTCGACCCGCGAGTTACCGTTAGTGGGGTTCATGAAATCTTGGATAAGGCATTGTCTGTTGCGCCTGGGTTAGGTCAGTGTACGATACTAGAGACTAGAGTAGGCTTTCGTCCATTTACTCCAGGGTTTCTCCCAGTCATCGGTGAAGTCCCTAATTTCAAGTGTCTATTGCTCGCTAATGGACTAGGAGCATCCGGATTAACAATCGGGCCATATTTAGGATCTGAATTGGCCAAGCTAGCTCTCGGACTTCCAATTGAGATTAATTTAGAAGATTATGATTTGAAAACTGCGATTGAATGACCCATGTTTGTTTTAAACTTATCAGAATAGGGAGAGACCATATGAATATTCGTCTAGCTAACACAAATGATATAGATCAGCTCATTAGAATGAGATGGGACTTCACAAATGAATACAGAGAGAGCAAGATAGAAGAAGATGGATATGCAAGTTTCTATGTAGAATGTAAACAATTTATAGAAGCTGCTCTTGGAGGCAACAAGTGGTTTGTTTGGGTAGTGGAACAAAAAGGTCTTATCGTATCTCATATATATATTGAATTGATCGATAAAGTACCTAGACCCGGAAGAATAACGCATCCATTTGCTTATATGACTAACGTATATACTTTACCTGAATATAGAGGACAAGGGATTGGGAGTAAGTTATTAGATCAAATCAAAGCATGGTCAATCAAGAATGAATATGAATTTATTATTGTTTGGCCTAGTGAATGGAGTATCGATTTTTACGAACGAAATGGGTATATGCATTGTAAAGAACCAATGGAACTGATGTTCTAGAAATTGGATGAGTATTATTTATTAATTTTCTGCAAAGGAGGCTATTCATGAAAATTAATCGACTCGACCACCTAGTTTTAACAGTCAAGAATATCTCAACAACTTGCGAGTTTTACTCCAAAGTGCTCGGTATGGAGATCATTACTTTCGGCGAAGGAAGGGTGGCACTTCACTTTGGTAATCAAAAGATAAACTTACATCAGTTCGGTAACGAATTTGATCCCAAAGCGATAAGCCCTACTCCTGGTTCAGCAGATTTATGTTTCATTACCAATACTCCCATAGATGAAGTTGTGATCCATTTGGAAAAAATGGGTGTTCCTATAGTTGAGGGACCAGTATCTCGAACAGGAGCGGTTGGGGGTATTACCTCTATTTATATAAGAGATCCGGATCAAAATTTAATAGAAATATCTAATTACAAGAACAATATGCAGTAATGAATATGTATTAAAGAAAGGCACGCGCATGACTCATCGACTAGGTATATCAGGGAGCACTATTTTGACTGATCCAAATAAATTTGATCAATTATTCAAATATGACCTTCAACATATCGAGATCGGGGAGTTTCCTAACGAGCAATCCTTACATGACTTTTTATCCTTATTATTAGGAAAAAATATTTCCTTCGCCTTACATTCTCCGCTGATCAGAAATCAAAGTAAATATGATTTACTCGAGAAAGTGCATTATCCATCCGACCAAGCATGGAAACAGTTTGAGGCAGAAGTAGCCCATATGTCCGATTTAGGTGCGGAGTATGTACTGGTTCATTTTCCTTATTTCAAGATGGAGATCAATGACACTGACGTAAATCATATTATCGAGGAAGGGTTACAAAGGCTAAGCAATTTACAAGATAAATACAATATACAGCTTGTTTGTGAGCCCAAATTAGGTGTCAATCGCTCTGCAGTTGGAATCAATTATCTTGATCAGTTTCCTATCGAAACTTGGAACCGCTATAGGATCAAGCTTTGTATCGATATCGGCGACTACATTTTAGCTACTGGTGAACAAGCAATCAAATATATCAGTAAATGGCGTGATCATATTAGAGTTGTACACTTACATAATATCGGGTTCCATCATGATAAACACATCTGGATACCCATCCATCCGTCACACGAAAATGATGGTATACATTACAACATCAAAGATATCTTAGAATTTTTAGTTACATGTAATGAGGTATTTTTCGTTTTTGAACATACGCAAGAGACGAATCCTACTGAGGAACTTGTAGCTGAAGGTATGCAATGGTTAAAAGAGATTATATCGGCACTAACTTTTAGAACATAGTAACCATTAAGCTACTATCGAAGCGAGGGAAATCTATGAATCGAATACTCATTATAGGTCCCGCTGGATCAGACAAATCTACTTTATCTCAAAAGCTCAGCACAATTCTTGACTTTAAAAAGATATTGATAGATACGGACGAAGCGATTCATGAAAACACATTATTTATCAACTACATATGTGTCAGATATTGTGAATCATTTTAATACATAAAGGAGATGCGCATGCCTAATCATTATATGGAAATTAGAAAATTGATAGGGACACGACCATTAATCGTTTGTGCGGCTGGAGTAATTATTTTGGATCAACATAACAGGGTATTGTTGCAAAGGCGTGGCGACGATAATAATTGGAGCATTCCTGGTGGTGCTATGGAGCTTGGAGAATCAGTAGAAGATACCGCAAAGAGAGAGGTGTTCGAGGAAACGGGTCTTATAATCGATGATATGAGCTTATTCAATGTGTATTCAGGAGAGGAACAACATCATATATATCCTGATAATAATGAAGTGTTTTTTGTAAATATCGTATATATATCTTATAAATATCACGGAGCATTGACAGCTGATGGAATAGAAAGTAAAGAATTAAGATTTTTTGAGCTTCATAGTTTTCCGAAACGTATAGCTCCGACTAATCAACCTTTTTTTAGAGATCTAAAAAATCACATCATGAAATAATGACACAAAGGGACTGTCCTTGTGTGTTTGCTAAGTTCTTACCTAAATAAAGGGGGGGATTTTGTGGTGTTAAATAAAAAGTTACTTTTGGTAATTCTCATTTGTAGTATGCTATTTCTTTTCGGCTGTGCGGATCGTGGTTTACTATCTTCTAAGGATGCCAAGATTATTGAGCTGAATGATGAGATTATTGCTCTCAAAAATAAGAATAAAGAATTAAATGAGACAATCATCTCTCAAGAAATAGAATTAAAAGATTTACGATATAAAGATTCCTATGCTTATTTTGAAGAGAAGAAAAATGCATTTTATGAGAAATATCCTTTATTAAATGAGGAAAGCTGGCACAAGATTATCATCTCTGATTATTCGGAAGAGTATCAGGTAACAATTACAGACTCTATTGTAATAAGAGACGTTGCGCATCTGCTGGTTGGTGGATATTATGAAGAAGTTGAAGTAGGTAGCCCACCTGTATCGGATGTTCCTTGTTATCGATACACTTTTATAAAAGGGGATCAGGAGCAAACAATCGAGGTTGCTTCTAGTCGATTGGTGTATATTGACGGAAAATATTACAGTAAAGCTTCCGTTCATTTGCTAGGGGATGCCTTCTACAAGCCACCAAAGTATATTGATCCTGATAGAATTTATATATTAAATAAGCTCGCTGATAGTGGTTATTTACAAGGCACAGAGCAATATTCATTCGGGTTCTTTTCTAAAGGCAGAAATATCGGTGCGATTTATCCATTGGCTCATGATGCGAAACTATTAGATAAGAAACCAACAGACTCCTACGATCTCTTCGACACACTCAAATTTTATTATTATGGTGAAGAGATTATCGTTAATGTTTTTAATGAAAAATATGTACAAGTGATTGATAATAATATGGAATATTGGTATGAATTAGATGATCCGACTTCAGTTAGGAGATTCTTATCAGCTGGTTGAGGGATATTAAGAGTAGTAACTATCTTTAATTTCCTTAGATAGGAGAGCAAAAGTACACAATGACAAACGCATTATTAGGAAGCTTCATCTCAGCTATGGCAACTTTATTAGGAGCAGTCCCACTTCTTTTTGTACGTGAGTTATCAGAGAAATGGAAGGATATTCTGATCGCATTTACTGCAGGGATCATGGTATCGGCTACTGCATTTGGACTTATACCCCAAGCATTAGAGGCCTCAGGTATTACAGTAATGACGATTGGTTTACTTCTAGGTCTATTGGTACTGGATTATATTGAAAAAAGAGTACCCCATATTAATGTAGAATATGAAAGCGGCATTACCTCTTTTGACAATAAATCGTTACTCGTCATGTTTGCTTTGTTTATCCATAACATCCCCGAAGGACTCAGTACTGGATTTAGTTATGCTAGCGAGCATGAGGCGTTAGGACCAATGGTAGCGATTGCGATTGGTGCGCAAAACATGCCAGAAGGGCTAGTACTGGCATTGTTTTTAATACATTCCCATGTAGGGAAATTGAAGATGCTTCTCATTGTGGCGACTACCGGATTACTTGAACTAGTCTCGGCGATCATTGGCTACTTCACCGCTAGCTTTATCGAAGCACTAATTGGCTATGGACTTGCCTTTGCATCAGGAGCGATGCTCTTTATTGTGTACAAGGAACTCATACCCGAAACACATGGACATGGATACGAGAGGCAGGCAACCTATTCCTTTATCGTTGGATTGTTGATAATGATCTATATTAGTTATTTTTTCGGGTGATCTAAGTAAAATTATGAATAGTATAAGCGACACAGAGGGACTGTCCCTCTGTGTTTTTTTAAAGAAGCAGCATAAGAAGATTATGAATAGTATAGAAGAGGGATTGTGAGCAGGACAATTCTCTTAACTTTTGATACAATAGAGTAGAAAATATTTATTTTATTGGGAGGTTGAGATGAAACGGTTGCCAAAGTATATTCATAACTCACAGGGTAAACTGTGGTTGACCGAAGATGAGAGGGATAACCTAAAGATCAGTTACCGCATTAAGGAAGTATTATTTGAAGAAACGTCTCCATTCCAGCATGTGATGGTATTGGATACGTACGATTTTGGCCCGATGCTCGTACTAGATGGGGCTGTGCAGACGACTTCTATGGATGGTCATATTTACAATGAGATGATTTCGCACGTACCTTTATCGATCCATCCTAATCCTCGTAAGGTTCTCATTATCGGCGGAGGGGACTGTGGTGTAGCCAAAGAGGCGACCAAGTATGCTTCTGTAGAAAGGATCGATCTAGTAGAGATCGACGAGATTGTTGTTCAGGCGAGTAAACGTTATTTACCAGAGGTATCTGGTAACCTGTCAGATCCTAGAGTTCGATACCTGTATGCTGACGGTGTAGAATTTGTGAAAACGATCCAGAATGAATACGATGTAATCATTGTTGATTCTTCGGATCCAGTTGGACCAGCTCAGCAGCTGTTCGAAATAAGCTTTTATAAAAACTTGAAGACCGCTCTAAAAGAGGATGGCCTTATGGTCTGTCAAAGCCAATCCCCGATTTTCCATGATGATGTTATGAGACAATCTTATCGGCGGATTGGGCAATTATTTTCACATACCCGACTATACACGGCAGTAGTTCCGACGTATCCGGGTGGACTCTGGAGCTTTACAATCGGTTCCAAAAAGACGCTCCCTTCAATGGAACGAATCCGTTTTAATAAATTAACGAAATACGTAAATGAAGAAATATTGCGGCAATGCTTTGCTTTACCGACATTTTTACAAGACTTATTGAAACAAGAAGTAGAAGTATCTTAATCTGTAAAATAAAGTTCTCTTTTAAAATATGGAAAGAGGCTGTCTCTAAGTTATAATGAACTTAGGGATAGCCTTTTTTAAAATATTTAGTAGGGGTTTTCTTTATGTCGCTTATCAATATCAGTTTTGTTTTCGTTATTCTCTTAAACATTCTATTGGCGTTCGCAGTTGTTTTTCTAGAACGGCGCAACGCGACGACAACGTGGGCTTGGCTAATGATCCTAACGTTTCTTCCCGTTATAGGATTTATTTTGTATTCCGTATTAGGTCAAAACCTCCGCAGACGGAAGGTGTTTAAATGGGATCAAAGTGTTCATACATTTATTCAAAAGGAAGCAGACCAGCAAATACATAAAATCAAAAGTCAGAACATGATCTTATCGCCATTAATTGGACCGAATCATAAAAAGCTAGCCTATATGCATCTGAACAATAGTCAATCTGTCTTCACAGAAGGCAATCAAGTTGAGGTTTTCGCTGATGGAAGGAGTAAGTTCGATACATTAATACAGGATATGGAATCTGCAAAGAAGCATATCCATCTCCTGTATTACATTATTCGAAGCGATCAATTGGGGCATAAAATTGCAGATGTATTAGCAAGAAAGGCTCAAGAGGGTGTACAGGTTCGTGTACTTTACGATGCTAATGGATCGCGGAAGCTATCTGCTCGTTTTATTGAGAAAATCAAACAAGCAGGGGGTGAAATTGTCGCCTTTTTTCCGATCAAGATTCCATTCCTTACCTTTCGCCTTAATTTTCGTAATCATCGCAAGATCGCAGTCATCGATGGTCAGGTCGGTTATCTAGGCGGCTTTAATATTGGTGATGAGTATCTAGGTTTACATCCTAGGCTTGGTTATTGGCGTGACACACATTTAAGGATTTATGGTAAGTCGGTAAATAACTTACAAGCACGATTCATTCTTGACTGGAATCAAGCAACCAATCAGGAACTTTCCTTAATGGAATTTTTCGATCATAATCCTTATAACGAAGGGAATGCCGGCATTCAAATTGTCTCAAGTGGTCCCGATTCTAGATGGGAGCATATCAAATTTGGCTTTATTGAGATGATTCAGTCAGCAGAAAAGTCAGTTTATATCCAAACTCCATATTTTATTCCCGATGATAGTTTATTGGACGTCTTGAAAATTGCTGCTTCATCGGGTATTGATGTTCGAATTATGGTTCCGGGCATACCAGATCACCCATTTGTATACTGGGCTTCTAATTCCTATTTTGGAGAGCTATTACAGGTGGGTGTGAAAATATATCGCTATCAAGCGGGATTTTTGCATGCGAAAACAGTAGTTGTAGACAACAAAGTAGCTACTGTAGGCACCGCAAATATGGATATGCGAAGTTTTCGATTGAACTTTGAAGTGAATGCATTTATTTATAGTGAAAAATTGGCGAGTCAGCTTACGAATTATTTTCTTAAGGATATCCAAGAATCCCTCGAATACACGTTGGAATTATATAGACAAAGGCCATTGAAAATTCGCATAAAAGAATCGCTGTATCGATTACTTTCGCCGATTTTATAAGAAAAGTTATACTTTCCTATGCGGTAAAAAGTGATAGCTACTTGATTTTTTCAATCACCTCAGCAATTTTTTGGTTCAGATTTTCAATATCTATACTCTCTATTCTTTCATTTGTTAGCTCATATTTTAATTTTAAATCAATAATTCTAGCTAGACTTTCGTTAATTTGTTCTTCAGTTAACTCGCCATTTGAAACAGCTTTTTTTAGCGCTTCGATTGTAAAGAGAATACTATTATAATCGTGAGCCACCATGATGATGTCGCTTCCAGCCTTTATAGACTCTACAGCTGCAGTGCCGATATCATATTGATTTGTTATTGATTTCATTGTCATATCATCTGTAATGACAACTCCATCATAGCCTAAATCGTTTCTCAACAAGCCAGTAATTACTAAGTGGGATAGTGTCGCTGGGTTTGTCGGATCGAGCTGTGGCAATAGAATGTGAGCAATCATCACAACATCGGTTCCACGATCGATTGCCTGACGAAAGGGAATCAACTCCAATTTATGCAGATCTTCAAGACTTTTATGCACTAGAGGTAGCTCTAAGTGTGAATCAACTTCAGTATCACCATGTCCGGGAAAGTGCTTGATCACCGGGATTACTTGTTGTAGCTGCATCCCTTTCATCGTCTCAATCCCTAATCTGCTGACGATTTTCGGGTCACTGCCAAAGGATCGGTCTCCAATTACTGGATTGTTTGGATTGCTATTTACATCAAGGACTGGTGCAAAGTTTAGGTTAAAACCAAAGGCATTCAACTGCTGTCCTAGAACCGTTCCAATCTCAAAGGATAGCAGGGGGTCATTTACCTCAGCAATCTTGCTATTCGATGGGAGTTTAGTTAACTCTCCGGGTAATCTAGACACCCTTCCGCCTTCTTGATCAACGCCTATAAAGAGAGGTAAATGGTTTTTCTCATTTGTAGCTTTTAGATCGTTTATGAGTTCTAGAGTTTGTGATGGGTTTTTCAAGTTATGCGCAAATAAGATAATCCCACCCACTTTATATTGCTCAATAAGTTCTTTTGCCTCATCGGTAAGAATTGTACCTGTAAAACCAACAAACAGCAATTGGCCGATCTTTTCATCGATACTCATTTGTTCGATCAGCATTACAGTAATATTTTCATCTATGGGTTCATCCGAAACTGATGGGATTTTACTTGAATTATGATCTAGCGGTGGACTTACTTCATTGGGATGGTTATCCTTAGCACAACCAATTGGAAATAGGAACATTATTGCTCCAATCAATATTATAGACATGAGTTTTATTCGCATTAAGCATCCTCCACTACCTTACCCATTTTTATTTGCAGTGTTTACATCTTGGAAGTAAAATAACTATACTCGAAAATATTAAATATTGAAAGGGTAATGGAATGAGTACTAGACTAAAAGTGTTTGTAACTATTGTAATCGTTTTGATGGTAGCAGTGGCAGTAAATATATTTATGAGTAAAATATACTATCCAGAGCTACCCGTCCCGAATCTATCTAAAGCAAAAGCAGATCAAATTCTATTTACTAGTAATGGTAGAATCGTTCAACTTAGTGAGGATAATCAGCACATTTGGTATGGATTTAAAGGGAATCAGCTTGATGGTAGCAACGCATTAATACTAGAGCTAGCAAAAGAAGGTTGGACCTTTGTCGATCAGTTGGGTTCAGGATACTTTTTCTATGACAGCATGCAAAACAAAAAAACTGTCGAAAGTCAGATGTGGACTAGAAAATATGTAATCTACAAAGTTCAGAAGTAATGGCAACTACATTTATAGCACCTAAAAAACGCTTTGGAAAGGTCTCCAAGCGTTTTTTTAGTGTGACTCCATTTAACGTCAATGATTGAAAGAAATAGATCTTATTATTATATAGCTACTCGATATTGTATTGTTCCTTTACTAAATTCAATAGGCCAAGTTTATTTAGGAGTTCATTTGGTACGAGGAAAGTGACCGTAACAACTCCTGGATGTCTGCCGATTTCTATAGAACCCGTAATCGTTGCGCGGTTTAACACTTCAGGAATGGTTAGGCCAAGTACATGAGCAGCCCGCTGTAACCCGTTTTCAGTCGCTTCGTTTAAATTGGCTCCAGTTCCTATAAACGAAACTGGTAAGGAATCTTCTATTTCTTGCAGATCCCAGTTCTTTGCAAACTGAAGTGCCTTTTGTTTTTCTTCATCGGTGAATGGTTTCGCCAAATAAGGCAAATCTTCTTCTACGGGTAATAGAATTGGACCGTCTATGTTTAACCCAGGAATGACTTGAACCTGTAAGGTGACTATTCCTGATACATCCGTTGTATGTCCTGCGATTTCGCCATCTCCTTGCATTGCATGCATATCTCCCAAGTAAACTCCGCCACCGGGAACTTTGACTGGACAGATTAAGATTGCATTTTCGCGAACGCGGTTGATGTCCATATGACCGTCGGTTTTATGTTGATTTAAATCCTGTTGAGTGAGAGCGTAATCGTGAGGAGCACCAATTAAAAAGGCTCCAAAATCACCTGCATTATGTGAATCAGGTATAGGGTGTGAAGGGGATGTACCGAGCTGACCGAGGAATGGTCGAACGCGGGCAACAACGCCAACCAAATCATGAGGAGCAAACGTCACGATTGGGTTTTGCTGTGATCCCTCTGGTGTGCTCATAAAGAATCTACCGTTCTGTGCAATTCGCTCAGCTGCATCCTTAGGTAAAGTAACGCCAAATTGTTTGTTATCATTAAATCCGATCGTATATCCGTTAGTAAACACAAAAGGGGTTGTATCTGCTCCACACTCGACGCAACGAATCGCTTCTGAACCAATGCCTTCAATTCTCGTTTGCGGGTTTAATGTTCCGCAGCCTGGGCACTTAGCAGCAACAAAAGGATCACCAAGGAATCTTCCCTGCATCATACGATCGTTTCCGGAAGCCGTCGCCATCGACGTTACTTCAATCGATTTAATGCGGATCGCAATTGCATCGCCGACCTTGGCACCTTCGACATAAACAGGCTGTGTCACTTCATGTCCACCACGTAATGCCGGTGTAATCATTGGCCCCCAACACCCAGGTGTTGTGTTCGCGACGATATAACCACCATCGCGGACGGGCCCTAACATCGGTTGTGAAGGGTCTAGGATGCCATTAGTAAAGGTGTTCACATATACCGTTTGTTTGGCTTCTGTTCTTTCCATTTACATCACTCCTCATATACGTAATGACTACATTCCTATTATATATCAAATCTATTAATGTGGGTTTGTTGAGTAGTTTAATTTCCATTATTAACTTTATGTATTATACTTAGATTACATGAGCATTTAAAATATTCGCTCAATAGAATAGAAGTATTTTTGAACAACGATAGAAGCAGTCTAAACAGAGAAAGAAGGTACTTTATGCAACGTTCGCTTTATGGTGCATTATTATTGCTCAGTTTAATTTGGGGAGGATCATTTTACTTTATCAAAATTTTACTTCAGGATTTTGGGCCATGGACAATTGCTTTTCTCCGATCAGGTTTTGGCTTGGTAACGATCGTCACGATTATGCTAGTTTTACGAAAACCATTTCATTTTGGCAAAATAGCTTGGGGGCCAATGGTAGCGATAGCATTAATTAATACAGCAATACCATGGGCACTGATTGGCTTTAGTGAGACAAGGGTATCAAGCAGCATGGCATCTGTTTTAAATGCAACAACTCCGCTATGGACAATGATCGTAGGATTGATGTTTTTTCAAGCAGTTACAACACGTAAGCAATGGTTTGGCATGGGTATAGCTTTCATCGGTCTCATCGTATTACTTGGTATTAACCCGATAACAATTATTTCCGTCGATGTGCTAGGATTTTTTGCGATGATCGCAGCGACACTATGCTATGCCTTTGGCTCTCAGTTTTCGAAACGATACTTCAAGGAACTGTCTATGTATCAAATCACATTTGGCACATTGCTTAGTGGTATGGTTGGAAGTGGATTAGTAGCCACGTCAATTGAACCAATCACCTGGTCGCATTTAGCTTCACCATCTACTTTGGGTGTCTTGATTGGCTTAGGAGTATTTGGCTCAGGTATTGCATATGTACTCTTTTATTTCATGATTCAAAAGGGAAGCCCAGAATTTGCAACAATGGTAACCTATCTTGTTCCAGCAACTGCAATTATTTGGGGATATACACTACTTAATGAGCATATTGGATGGAGTTTGTTGATAGGATTAGTATTGATTCTTAGTGGCGTATATTTGGCAAGTAAAGCGGCTGCTAATAATATACGTATAAATAAGAAACATGTATCCAAGGCTCAAATCTAAAAATGTATTGCAATAGGGAGGCATTATTGATGGAAAGAAAGTCCTTACAAGAAGTGCGAGACTTTAGTGAAGAGAAGTTCACAAAAAGGGTATTGTTCCAAAAGGGTGAAAGTGTTGTATTTGTGCTAAACTTTATGCCCGGACAATCATTACCACCTCATAAACACCCGGGTACCAATGTGTTTATCCTAGTGCAAGAGGGTAAAGGAATTATAAATGTTGATGGGGTGGAAACGGCTGTTTCTACAAATGATGCTCTTGTTTGTGAGGGGGAAGAGCAATTTTCATTTTCGAATACAGGAAGCGTACCTGCACGTCTCTATGTTGTTATAAACAAAATTCCAAATCAGAAATATGCTCAAAATGTATAAATAGAAGAAATTTTTTTCGTTACGATTGAGTGCTTAAGGTGTTAAGATGAGGTGATATGTTGATAAAACAAGCACTTAAGAGACTAGTGCTCGAGTCGATTATCTTCTCTGTTCTTATTCATGCAATTATACTAGGAATTGTGCTGATTAGAGGTTATATTATTAGCAGAAGTTACATTCCCACGGTAGTTCATCATTTTGATAGTGTAAATGTTCTCGATCAAACTACAGTATATACAATGTATTGGAACGGATTTCCGTACAGTGCATTAGTAAGCATGTTAATTGGTATGATCGTTTACTTTGTAATTCGATATTTATTGATGAAGAAATAGCTGTAACTCACCACGCTATGGAAGAGGTATACAGATGATATTAGTTATTGATAATTATGATTCCTTTACATATAACCTGGTACAGTACCTGAAAATCATTGGTGAGGAAGTTGTGGTTTATCGTAATGATCAGATCAGCGTTACCGACATTCAGCAACTCTCTCCTCAACATATTCTACTATCTCCGGGTCCTAGTACTCCAACTGAGGCAGGGGTTACTTTAGAAGTTATCGATCATTTCAAAGGTAAGATCCCGATACTAGGAGTTTGCTTGGGACATCAGGCGATTGGACAGGCTTTTGGAGCCAAGGTAGTCAAGGCTGATGCCCCAGTGCATGGAAAGGTATCCGAACTTAGCCATGACGGAAAAACGATTTACAATGGGTTGCCGTTATCCTATTCCGTAACCAGATATCATTCCCTCGTTATTCAAAGAGAAACGCTCCCGAGTTGTTTAGAAATAAGCGGTGAAACTGAGGATAGTATGATCATGTCGATTCGTCATAAACAATATCCGATCGAAGGAGTTCAGTTTCATCCTGAAGCGATTATGACGAGTCACGGATTAGAGCTATTAAAGAATTTTATCACCCAATATTAAACCTATATAGGAGAACAGATGGACAAGTCGATCAATTCCCCTTTTCTGTATTTTCAGTTTTCTGATTCTACTGGTAAAGCTGGATCTATCCAATTTTCAGATCCTATCGAAATACATTTAGCTCACAACATTAACGAGGTTATTGAAACCTTATCTAAAGTGCAGAAAGCAGTAAATTCAGGCTACTATGCAGCAGGATATGTCTCGTATGAAGCTGCGCCAGCATTTGATCCTGTGTACAAGACTGCGACCCATACTAAGCTTCCCTTGGTATGGTTTGGCATTTACGATAAACCGATTCATGGAACTCCGCCGATCACAAATGGTTCATACCAAGTATCCAATTGGGTTCCTAAAACCGAGCGTAATACCTATAATGAGTCCATTCAGATGATCAAAGATGCCATTGCGAGAGGGGATACCTATCAAACGAATTATACAATGCGTCTTAAAGCTATGTTTGAAGGGGACGATCTAGCTTTTTTTCAGCGGCTTAGTGCGGCACAACGCGCAGATTATGCAGCTTACTTGAATCTAGGGCGCTTTCGCATTCTTTCGGCTTCACCTGAGCTCTTTTTCCGTAAGGAGCAAACCAAGCTCATCACACGGCCGATGAAGGGAACGATCAAACGCGGAAGAACGATCGAAGAGGATCAGGTTCAGAGCCGAATTTTATTTGAATCGATAAAAGAACGTGCCGAAAATGTAATGATTGTTGATTTATTGCGAAATGATTTAAGTAGAATTGCTAACGTAGGCTCAGTTGATGTATCGAGTCTCTTTACTATTGAAAGGTATCCTACTGTATTACAAATGACTTCGACTATAGAAGCCGAAGTAGATCGAGACATTTCAGTAGTAGACCTATTTACTGCTCTCTTTCCTTGTGGGTCAATTACAGGGGCGCCTAAAGTAAGTACGATGGAGATTATTCACCAGTTAGAACCTGATCCTAGAGAAGTGTATTGCGGGGCGATCGGTTTTATAGAGCCGAATGGAGATGCAGTATTTAATGTAGCAATTCGCACTGTCATTATAGATACAGAAACTGGCGATGCAGAGTATGGAGTTGGTGGCGGTATTACATGGGATTCAACAGCAGAAGGAGAATATGTGGAGGCACTTGCAAAAGCGAAGTTTTTAACAGAGGATGTTGTGGAGTTTGATTTATTAGAATCGATTAAGTTGGAAAATGGGCAATATGTATTGTTAGATTATCACATGAACAGGTTGGTTAGATCTGTGGCCTATTTTGGATTTGAAATTTCTATGGATGAAGTACTTCAACGATTGGATGAACATGCAAAACAGTTTCCAAATCAGATGCAGAAAGTACGACTGCTTATAAATAAAAGTGGAGCCATTCGTCTAAATTATGATGAACTTCTTCCGATCAAAGGGGATCCTCAATCCATCACATTAGCTACGTCTCCAGTATCTCGTCATAACAAATTTTTATTTCATAAGACGACCAATCGGCGAGAGTATGAGTCTCGTCGTAAAGCGGCAGATGAAGTTTTTGATGTACTTTTATGGAATGAGGAAGGAGAACTCACTGAGTTTACAAATGGCAATCTCGTTATGGAGATCGAAGGAAACCTCTACACCCCTCCCATAGAATCGGGTTTATTAGCGGGAACCTTTCGAGCACAGCTATTGGAGCAAGGGAAAATTCAAGAACGAATACTCACTCTACAGGATTATCATACATGCGATCGTATGTGGTTTATCAATAGTGTGCGTGGATGGGTTGCTGTTAGCAAGTGATATAACAAAATAAAATGCCCCTTTTTTGGAGATAGTACCTCTATATTCCTATAAAGGGGCGATTTTTATGCATACAGTTTGGAAGGGTGCGATTAGCTTTGGATTGGTCCATGTTCCTGTCAAGCTATTTACAGCAACAGAGCAGAGTGATATCTCGTTACGCATGCTTCATAAAAAGAATTTTTCACCCATTCAATATAAAAAGACATGTGCCGAATGTGGTGGAGAAGAAGTCTCGATGGATGACATCATCAAGGGCTATGAATATGAGCCAGGTAAATTTGTCACCTTTGAAAAAGAGGAGTTGGATCAATTAGCTGAGGAAACCAATAAAGAAATTAAAATTGTTGATTTTATTGATTTAGAGGAGATTGATCCGATTTATTTTCAAAAGACGTATTATATGGCTCCGGGTGAAACAGGCTCTAACGCTTATACTTTATTAAAAAAGGCTTTAAAAGAAACAGGCAAGATCGGCATTGCTAACGTTACTTTACGGTCAAAGGGTAGCTTAGCTGCTATACGCGTCATTGATGATTGCTTAGCCATGGTAACGATGTTTTATCCCGCGGAGATTCGTCCTGTTGAACATGTTCCGAACTTGCCTAAGGATATTGAGGTAAATGAAAAGGAACTCGCTATGGCTAAAATGTTGATTGAGCAATTAACAACTCCATTTGAACCTGCAAAATTTGAAAATGAGTATAGAAAGAGACTGTTAGCTGCGATTGAAAGAAAAGTAACTGGTCAAGAAATCGTTACTGCTCCGGAGCCACAAAAACCAAATGTGATCAATCTAATGGAAGCACTGCAAGCAAGCATCGAGCAGGCTAAGAAAACAGGATCTACCAAAACGCCTCGAAAATATCAAAAGGGGAAAAAGGCAGAGATCACTGTATGATACTGCCCATAAAACCGATGGCACCACTCCTACAGGATGATCTTCCTGTAGGGGATGAATGGAAGTATCAGCTGAAATGGGATGGGGTACGGGTAATTGCCGTAAACCGTTTTGGAAAAGTAACATTGTACTCAAAAAATATGCAGATTCTAAATCATTCATTTCCTGAGTTGGTCAATTACTTACAGCAAATTCGGATTAACTGTATTTTAGATGGGGAAGCTGTTGTGATCGAACCTACCAAGCAACACCCAGACTTTCATTCGATATTAAAACGCTTAAGGTATAAAAAAAATGCTGCTCCTGGATTAGCTATACAACAACTGCCTGTTACTTATGCCTTATTTGACATCATATCAATACGGGATAAGGATCTACGATCTTCGAAGCTAACTGATCGATTTGCGCAATTGCAGGAGCTATTTCCCAATCGAATGGAACAATGTTTAGTTACAGACCTATTTGATCATGGCGAAGCACTATTGGAATGGGTAAAACAACATCAATGGGAGGGCGTTGTTTGCAAAAAAGCAAACAGCTTATATAGAGAAGGAAAAAATCACGCAGATTGGTTCAAAACCAAAATTATGCAGACATTTGCAGTGAAAGTCGTTGGATATACAGTCAATGAAGGTCGATTGGCAAGTCTCGTTATGACTTTAGACGATATATATTGTGGAAAGGTCTCAGCAGGACTCAATCAAAAGATCAAAAAACAAATACTTGAGCTTAAAACAATTGCTGCTATCTCCTCTATTCCTTTGGAATTGCCTAAAGACATTACACCTTCGAATATATGCTGGCTAACGAATCCTCTGGTAGCTGTTGTTACCAGTTTAGACATAACGGACCAAGGAATATTGCGTCACCCGAAAATAGTTGATTTGAGAAGGATGGATCGGTGAAAATGACGGAAAAGGGAGTCATTACTGTTGATGGTCACGAAATTACGATTTCCAATCCGCACAAAATTTTATGGTCTGAGTTTGAGATCACGAAGCTTGCCTATCTCCAGACACTAATCATCATAGCTCCCTACTTAATTAAATATTGTGAAAATCGATATCTCACAGTTATACGTTATCCTCATGGAATAGAAGGTAAATCCTTTTATCAAAAAAATGCCCCTCATCCCGTTCCAGTATTTGTTGAGACTGCAGTACACAACAATATTCATTACATCAATCTAAATTCACTCGCTACCTTACTTTGGCTTGGCAATCTAGCAAGTTTAGAATTCCATCCGTCCTTTGAATATATTGGAACAGAGCAGCCTGCTGAATGGATGATCGATCTCGATCCTTCACGTGAAGTAGAACCACGTATGATGGAGGCAACTGCTCTAGTGGGTGAGGTGTTGAGCTCTCTTCAAATCGAATCCGTTCCCAAAACATCAGGTGCCACAGGCATCCAAATTGTGATCCCGATTATAGAGGGCTATACATTTGAACAATTAAGAAGTGTGGGTCATTTTGTTGCCCGTTTTCTAGTGGAGAAGCACCCGCATTTGTTTACCGTTGAACGCTTAAAAAGCGATCGTGGTGACAAGATCTACTTTGATTATCTTCAGCATTGGCCAGGTAAAACATTATCTGCTCCATATAGTCCACGCGCACGAAAGACTGCCGCAGTTTCTACTCCACTAACTTGGGACGAGGTTCAAAGGGGAGTCGATCCCAGCCAATTCAACCTCCTTACAATTGAAAAGCGAATACAAGAAAAAGGGGACTTAATCTCTCAAGTCCCACTTCAAAATCTAGATCTTATTTTAAAACACATCATAAAATAAATGCTATAATATGGATATGGGCAGTAAAATTTAAACATCAGCTAAAGGAGTACTAGCACTAATGAATATCGTTCAACAGCTTTCATCTCAAGTAGGGGATCGCTCTACAGATTCAAATCAAAAAGTAGCACAGCAGTGTATAGCAAATCCTGAGCTGCTTACACAAATAACTGATCGTTTCTCAACGACTGAGAAACAGCTATTAGGTGATTGTGCTGAAGTATTTACTATGGTGGCTCAAGAAAACCCCGAGATTGTTGCTCCTTACGCTGATCAATTAGTTCCCTTATTATCACATAAGGTAACTCGAGTAAGATGGGAAGCAACGCATGCACTAGCATTAGTAGCCCATATCTCTATCGATACTATTACTAGAATTCTTCCTCTAATAGAAAAAATGATTGAACAGGATGCCAGTATCATCGTTCGAGACTATTCTATTGATATCGTTGCCAATTACTCGAAAAGTAGTAAAGACGCAGCTCATAGAGCATACCCGATTCTACTAAACTCCCTATCAGTTTGGGATGGGAGACACTGTGGACATGCTTTACAAGGGCTAATTTATGTAGGCTCTCAGATTCCCGAGCTTGCTCCTACTCTTAAATCAATAGGCGAGCAATATTTAGAACATAAAAAAGGTGTAGTACGTAAAGTCGCCAAATTATTAATAAAGTCTATGTAGAAAATTTGTTGTTGATTGGAGGTTTCTTCGTGAATTTTCTAGATAAGATTGTTCCAGACAAGCAGCTTAGAGCATTTATAGGAGTTTATGTCCTCTTATCGTTTATAGGCTGTGTCATGGTATTATTTCGAATATTTTATACTGGTAAGTTCACCTACGTATATTTAGTTTGGAATCTATTTTTAGCTTGGATCCCATTTGGTTTATCTGTTTTGATCGCATCCATCTATATGAACTATAATAAGAAGACTGTACTTATCGGCTTATTAGGAATCGTTTGGTTGTTTTTTTATCCAAATGCTCCTTACATCATTACTGATTATATTCATATAAGGAGTATCAAATTCTATCTGTATGAAGATGGTCTATTTACAGGTTTTAATACAGATTTCATCGTTTGGTATGACTTCGTTATGAACTCGACTTTCATAATTACGGGGTTTTTATTAGGATTTGTTTCACTATTTTTATTACATAAGGTTGTATCTGATCGATTCTCCAAGCTTTCTGGATGGAGCTTTGTTGCAGGTATATTATTAATGAGTAGTTTTGGCATTTATCTTGGTAGATTTATTCGTTGGAACAGTTGGGATATTGTATCCAATCCATTTGCATTGATGAATAGTGTCCTCGATAATATGCATATTCAATCACTTTCTTTCACGGCCTTGCTTAGCGTATTTTTGTTGCTGATCTATATTGGGCTATATCAACTCACAGCTTTGAACTTGATCAAAATGAAGGAGCATAGATTGTAATATAGTCAGCCAGCTAATGAGCTTTACACTTTCATAGAAATTGTATTAACTAATCCCTCTTCTTAGTGGGGTTATTTTTAAATCTTGGTCACGTTGCAGATGCTGTTAAGGAGAAGGTAGAATATCAAATGTAAAATCTCTGGCATTGTTCTAATCTGTACCATATACCAAATCAAGAAAAGCTAGCTAATGCTTTAGTTGAGAATAGCTGTTTTGATCAAGCGTTTTTTTGTAATAGTGGTGCCGAAGTTAATGAAGCAGCTATTAAATTGGCAAGAAGATATGCGCAAAAAATAAAGGGAACAGAAGCATATGAAATTGTTACCTTTAAACAATCTTTCCATGGTAGGACATTAGCCACCTTATCGGCAACTGGACAAGAAAAGATTCAAGATGGATTTAAGCCTCTTGTTTCAGGATTTCGTTACTTATATTATAACGATATGAATGATTTAGAGAGCTGGTGCGGTCCAATACAACTGCTGTATTTCTTGAGCTCGTGCAAGGAGAAGGCTGAGATTGGCCAGTTTATTTCTGTCTTACAGGAAATATTTGCGAATGAGACTGTTAGAGGTGATGAATCATGAGTGCGGTATTGTCCATAAATCAACAGGAGCCTGCTAAATATGCATTACAGGGCAAAGACTTTCTTACTCTTGCTGACTTTGAGCCTGGAGAGATCTATTATTTATTAGAACAGGCCACTGAACTAAAAAGAATGCAAAAGTCGGGTATACCTCATCCTTATTTGCAAGGAAAAGTATTGGGGATGGTTTTTGAAAAATCATCCACGCGTACTCGAGTTTCCTTTGAAGTCGGGATGATGCAATTAGGCGGAAGTGCTCTATTCTTGAGCTCAAGAGATCTTCAGCTAGGTCGCGGTGAATCTATTTCTGATACCGCTCAGGTACTCTCTCGTTATGTGGACGGGATCATGGTACGGACCTATGACCATCAGAATGTAATGGATTTTGCGCAATTTTCGTCCGTACCTGTAATCAATGCCTTAACTGATTTACATCATCCTACACAAGTCCTCACAGATTTGCTAACCATATTGGAGCATAAAGGGAAATTAGCTGGACTTAAACTATGCTATATCGGTGATGGAAATAACAATATGGCCCATAGCTTAATTGAAGGTGCTACAAAGGTAGGAATGCATATTTCGATTGCAAGTCCACCAGGTTATGAACCGAATCGAGAGATTATTAAGAAGGCGCTAACAGTAGCCAATTTGACTGGAAGTAAGCTTACTTTAACGGATTCTCCTATAGAAGCAATTCAATCGGCGGATGTGGTTGTTACAGATGTATGGACGAGTATGGGGCAGGAAGGGGAGCATGCAGAAAGACTAAAGCAATTTACCCCTTATCAAGTAAACTCCGAGTTGTGCGCTCGTGCTAATCATGATTTTATCTTCCTTCATTGCTTACCTGCACATCGTGGAGAAGAAGTGACAGCAGACATTATTGATGGAGCACATTCCGTAGTGTTCGATGAAGCAGAGAATCGACTTCATGCACAGAAGGCGATATTAAAAGCAATTATGATGAATCGTTAAAAATCAGGGGTTCTTTAACTCCTGATTTTTTTGGCTAGGTTGTTGGAGTCCATAAAGTTGAGGGAGGAAAATACAACCAAATGTTGAAGTAAGTTTAAGTCCCAAACGAAAATAAAGGAGGTAATATAAAAAATGGCACCACCAAAACATATTGTTTCAGCAGCTGCTATTGTTTTTAATAAGCAAGGAGAAATCTTATTAATAAAAGGACCTCGTAGAGGATGGGAGATGCCTGGCGGACAGGTTGAAGAAGGGGAATCAATTAGGGACGCTGCAATTAGGGAAACAAAGGAAGAGTCTGGGATTGATATAGAGGTTATTAAATTTTGTGGAATCTTTCAAAATGTAGATCGATCCATATGTAATACATTATTTTTAGGAAAAGCCATCGGAGGAGAACCAAGGACTAGTTCTGAGAGCTTAGAAGTCGGTTTTTTCCCAATACAACAAGCATTGGAAATGGTTACCTGGAAAAACTTTAGGAAGAGAATCGAGTATTGTTTAAACGATAAAGCTCAGCCTTTTTATGTTGAGTTTCGAGGCTTAGACACTGAGATTTTATTGGATCAACTCTTACATAATTTTCCGGAAGTGAAATATGAATGATAGATTGATTGAACTCACTGAGGAGGAATACGTATGGACAGATTATTTCAGGCAATTTCATATAGAGAGCAAGGCAAATTAGAAGATTCGAGGTCATTATTGCTTGAGCTTGTTAAAGAATTCAGTACTGATGCAACGGTATATTATCAATGTGCATGGACACATGATGCCTTAGGGATGGAGGCTGAGGCGGTACCTTTTTATGAACAGGCCATTACTTTGGGATTACCAGATGAAGAAAGAAGAGGGGCTTTTTTAGGCTTAGGAAGCACCTACCGTACTCTAGGAGAATATGAGAAATCAAAGGAAACGTTTGAGTTAGGAATATCACAATTTCCTGATCATCGTGAGTTCTATGTATTTTATGCAATGACACTATACAATTTACAAGATCATCAAAAAGCAATGGAAATACTACTCCATCAGTTGATCGAAACGACAACTGATCAAGGAATTCTAAACTATAAAAGAGCCATTAATTTTTATGCAGATAAGCTAGATCAAATATGGAATTGAACGATTTTATAGATCAAATTCTCGCTTTTCTAAAGTCACTTCTCTCATCCGCGCACGATCCAACTCCACACCGATCCCTAATCCATTAGGGACTCGTATCATGCCATTTTCTATCGTCGCTTCTACTGTTACGATATCCTTTTCCCAAAAACGGTTTGCAGCCGATAGATCTCCAGGGATCGTAAATCCAGCTAGAGACGCTAAGATGAGAGTATGTGCCCTTGACACACCAAACTCAATCATCCCGCCACTCATGAGCGGGATATTTTGACCCTGACAATAATCGTGGATTGCTAATGCTTCA
>JACDJB010000727.1_pt1 | contig 30620 bp, 22 predicted proteins | sample 7454121 | NCBI WGS metagenome assembly JACDJB01 (sample SAMN14253290, study PRJNA609438) | sludge metagenome | isolation source: sludge after 25d culture with pyrite | collected 2018-12-20
GAGCGCCATCAGCGCGAAGGATGCCGGGTGTGCAACCAACAGAGCAGGGCAAAAGGCCAAGAAATGATCGCCTCAAAGATGAAGCCGGCGGCAATCAGCACCACGGTCAATGGCAGTTTGAGCAGATACCACTTAAGCCGCGCACCGATTCCGGTAGCGGCGATTTTAGATAGGTTCATCAAAAGCGTTCCTTGCACCAAGTTTTACGATCCGACGTTTTGCTACCATACTCCAGCATCGAACAGCAAGCAACAAAAGCAACGGCAGAGGACTCTACGCAAACAGTCTATGCCTTCTCAAGGGACGTCTACGAGCAATCGACCGAGAAAAAATACGATATGGCAGGGCGAAAAAATTGCCCAAATAGCAATTTTTTCAAACCCGCCTCCCCCCATCTACGCGTTTTCAAAGCGTCGGAACATATCATAATGATTGTATCGCCTATAATGATCAGACTCACGAAAAGCCTTCATATAAGATCTGTTGATCATAAAAGCCAAAAGTGTGGCGGACGGACTCCGCGTAGTTAAAAAAGTCTTTAAAGTCCTCTTGAAAGTTTCGACAGGGCTGTAAAATTGGCAACGCAAATAAGTCGATCCGGCATAAACTTCTTCTCTGGACATATGGGCTGGCTCAAAAACCAATTTTGTAAGGCGATAGTCATCCCAAGCAGCGGGGAAATTCTGATTCAGGATACGTCCCGCCGACTGTAACTGTTGCCACAGCCGCGTACCAGGAAGGGGCGTCGGTTTAGTTAGTTGTAAAATATCGATACAAGCGGATTGAATAAATTTTAGCGTATCATCAAACACCCTGGTGTCTTCATGATCACCTCCGATCATGAATGCCCCTAGACAGGCTATTCCACTTCCGCGTATATTCTTAATTAAAACCTGGTATTGGCCTTGCTCAATCTGTTGTAAATTTACACTCTTATTATAACCCGCCAAGGTTGCCGGATTAATGGACTCCATTCCGACAAATAAAATTCTCACCCCGGCGGCTGCCGCAAGTTTTAACAACTCTTTGTCTTCACCAATTTGTAGAGAGGCTTGCACAAAAAAATATTTTTTAATCTTACGCCTTAGAATTGTTTTAAAAAACTCTGAAGCCCATTCTCGATCTGTTCGCCCATAGCCAACCAAGTTGTCGTCTGCGATCATCACCAGCCGCTGTGGAATCTGCTCAAGCTCTTCAATAACGGCCTCTAGCGGCCTCCTTCGATACCGACGCCCATTGAATGCCGTCACCGAGCAAAAAGCACAATTCATCGGGCATCCACGTGAAGTCTGTAAACTGCCCCATAAATAGTGGTGTTTCGGCAAAAGGTCTCTTCGGGGGAGCGGCAAATTGGACAAATCCGATTGTTGCCCGTCATACCGGCGCTTAAGTCGCCCCTGCTCAAAATCTTTGATCAGCTCTGGCCAAACCGATTCAGCCTCCCCGGTGACAACCGCGCTACAGTAACGCATGGCTTCGTGTGGCATCATTGAAACGTGTATTCCACCCATTACCGAAGGAATGCCATGCTCCCGATAGTCTTTGCAAATCTGATAAGCTCGGTTAACTGAGGATGTATAAGCCGTCACCCCGACCAAATCAGCCTGCTTAAATTTAAAAGGTGTTACATTTTCATCAATAATTTCGATATGATAATGACTTGGTGTTAAAGCGGCAATATAAGGCAGGTTAAGTGGAGGCCAAGCGGTCGATGGAATATTTCCTAGCCCCCTATGTTCATTGGAGGGATTAATCAGCAATAATTTAGGCAATTTGAAATCTCCTTCGGCCCTTGATGTGAATCATATGCTGATCTCTGGGATCCTTTTATCTATCCATTTGCTTACTAATCCAGGAAAGACATTCTTGCATATTTGGTCGGTTTCGTCTATTCCATAATCGCTTGGAATTGTTAAGAGGCAAATTTTATAAAGCGCCCTATCCGAAAGCTGACGAGAATAGAAATTTATTTAGTTATTTATACTACTTATAAGAAATAATACTAATCAATCTCAATTTAATCTGTACGGGATGGAGTACGACTGCCAAGGGCTTACAATGATAATGGCTTATTTTCGGACCGACCATGGAGGCTAAGAATGATTATTGCTCTCATTGAATACCGATCCCCCCCAACGCGTCGTCCTCGGTGCCTTTGCTTCAACACTTGGGCGAAAGCGTAAAATACCTAAGGCCAGACAATTATTAGTTTAGACGCTAAATATCAATAAAATGGTAGGTTTCTATCGAATCCCGCTTAAACCATGATAAAGGCAGTTCAAAAATGGTCCGAAATAAAACCAACCATCTAAAAAATAATCCGTATAAACCCCATGGCCAAGAGTCTCACTTGAGCGACCTGGCAGAAGTTCCAGCTTATAACAGTAGGCTTCTAAAAATTTATACGGAATTTCTCGAACCCAAGCTTCCAGCTGATTCCATCAATACAATTTTAAAAAATTCGGGGATCACTCATTTCGAAGTGAATGACCCTGGGCACTGGTTTACCCAGAACCAAGTTGATGATTTTTACGATCAAGCGCTAAAAGCTGCGAATGACCCGCAAATAGCTCGCAAGGTGGGGCGCTACGTAGCCAGCTCTGTGGCCATCGGTCTTCCTCGCCAGCTTACACTAGGCCTGCTGAGCCTTAAGGCAGTTTATACGCTTATGGGCCCTCTTTCGAACCTTCTAACCCGCTCTTCCGTGGTTAAAACCAGGGATCTTGGGCCGACAAGCGTTGAAATCATCAATACTGTGAAACCAGGTTTTAAAGAAAAACCCTATCAATGCGAAAACCGTTTAGGTATCTACGAATCCATCGGTAAACTTTTCAGCGACAACTACGCCGAAGTAAGCCATCCCGAATGTATTCATCGCGGGGATTCTCGATGCAGGTATGAGGTCAAGTGGCCCAGTTCGCCGTGGATGACTTGGCGGCGTTGGCGTAACTGGTTCTTTATGCTGAGCATCCTCGCGATTATCATTAGCCTGCCAGTCATAACCACTTTGAATTGGAAAGAGATCATATTCGCCTGGTGCGCCATTGGCGGATTGATCGCCTTTTTATCTGAGCACTTACGCGTACAGGAATATGCCAAAACAATCCGTTCACAGGCTGAAACTGCTCGGGACCACATCAGAGATCTTGACTTACGATACAACAATGCGTTGATGGTGCAAGAAATCGGCCAAGCTACCGCAACAATATGCGACGAAGACCAAATGATCGTTGCGGCGGCCAAGTCCATTGAAATACGGACAGAATATGATCGCGGAATCATCATGCTGGCCGACACAAGCGGTGAGCGTTTATGTTATTCCGCCGGTTTTGGCTATGACGATGCAACAAAAAAACAATTAAAAGACAATACCTTCCATCTTAACCGCCCCGATTCCAGGGGAATATTTGTTAAAGCCTTTCGAGAGAAAAAGCCATTATTGATTCAAAACATGGACGAAATTATTGATGCCTTTTCCGAACGTAGCAAGGAACTGGCCAAAAATTTGGCTGGAAAATCGATGATCTGTGTACCAATCGCCTATGAAGAGCAGGTCGTAGGCATCATCGCCATTGACAACAGTGACTCCGAACGTCCCCTCACTCAGAGCGATGTCAGTTTATTAATGGGTGTCGCATCTCAGCTTGCAGTGGGTATTGTCAACAACAGGGCATACGCCAAATTGGAATCAAGCGAAAAAAAATATCGAGACCTCGTTGAAAACGCACACAGTATTATTTTAAGAATCGATCCGGTCGGACGTATTATTTTCTTCAATAAATTCGCTCAAGAACTTTTCGGATATTCTGAATCCCAAGTTTTTAAAAAATCAATAAATGAAGTAATTTTTCCCACAAGTCCCGGTGCCCAGGACTGGATTGATACGTTATCGAAGGCTCTTTTGCCCGATAGGGATATTCCAATGGTTGAAGAGACCAGCTATACACTTGAAAACGGCCTAACAATCTGGATTGCCTGGACCTATCGTCCCATCTTTTCCACCGATGGCAAATTGCTCGAAATCCTTTGCATCGGCAACGATATCACGCAACTAAAACAAACCATCGAGGAAAAGGCCAAACTGGAAATTCAGTTGATCCGTGCCCAGAAAATGGAAGCCCTGGGGACTCTGGCCGGCGGGGTGGCACACGACCTCAACAATGTCCTTACAGGGATTATCGGCTACCCGGAACTGATGCTGATGTTACTTCCCGAAGACAGCCCCTTGCGTCGTTATGCCACATCTATTCAAAAGAGTGGAGAGAGGGCGGCCGCCATCGTCCAGGACCTGTTGACGCTGGCTCGACGCAATGTGGTTCAGGTCGAAGCCATCGACCTCAATAACGTGGTCACCGAATACATTGGCAGCCCGGAATTCGAACGCCTCCGGCTCAATCATCCACTGGCCAAGATCACCACCCGACTCGACCCGCAGGCCAATGGGATCATGGGTTCACCGGTGCAGCTCTCCAAAGCCGTGATGAACCTGATGACCAATGCCATAGAAGCCCTTGAAGGGAAGGAGGGCGAGGTGACCATCACCACCGAAATTTGCCGCTTGGCCGGTGACATAGACGCCTACGAAAGGATTCCTGCCGGCGTCTATGTTCGGCTGACAGTTCTTGACACCGGATGCGGCATGGCGCCTGATGACCTGCGCCGCATCTTCGAACCATTTTTCAGCCGCAAGAAGATGGGGTGCAGTGGTACCGGTCTTGGAATGGCCGTGGTTTGGGGAACGATCAAGGATCACAGCGGTCTGATCGACATCCACAGCACGCCGGGGAAAGGGACTCGCTTCGACATCTATTTTCCGCCCACCGATAGGAAAGAAGAAAGAACTCAGGAGACTCCCTCGGTGGCCGACATCGGCAACGGGGAAAAAGTCCTCATGGTTGATGACGAAGCATCTCAGCGTGAAATTGCCCATGGAATTCTCACGGATTTGGGGTATCACGTCAGAACTGCCCCTAGTGGAGAAGCGGCCATCGAGCGTTTGAAAAACGAGCCTGCGGATCTGGTCATCCTCGACATGATAATGGGTTCCGAAATGGATGGACTGGACATTTATCAACAAATCGTGCTTCAATGGCCAGGCCAGCGGGCGATCATCGCCAGCGGATTTTCAGATAGTGAAAGAGTTCACGAGGCCATGAGGCTCGGCGTCGGCCAATATGTGAAAAAACCCTATAGCAAAAAGATGTTGGCCAAAGCCGTGCGCCAAGAGCTGGATCGAACCCATAGACCGCCAGCCCCGACCCCTTGATGGTTTGGACTATCAAAAGGTCGCGTCCCTTTTGCCGAAGAAGCTCGCTCTGGTAAAATCCTGATGCCATCCACCGCACACCAAGAATTCATTTCCCCCGAGGAGAGTTGGCTTCTCCGCCCCCAACTTATCAACAAACTCAATTATCTGAATTTTTTAGACATCCCGCTAACCGTACGCTTCCAGCACGGCACCTTGCCCCGCACTCTAAGCCTGTCCGCCATTCCTGAACCGTGCCAAAACGGCTATGGTTTCTATCGCTGGTCGCCTGAGCAAAATCAGGGCTCCATTCCCCCCCAGTTCAAATTTCAGGACATTCTCATCGAGGACGGCAATCACCTCATCATCATCAGACCACTTCACCACCGCTGGGATTCCGACGGCGGCGTTTTCGAATTACCGGAACAGGGCCAACTCCTCAATGAACGCACCTCCAGGCGCTACATCTGCTCTTCAGAAGTAAGGGTAGAACTGATTCAGGAAAGCGCTCGTTTTACAGGCGAATTGATTGACTTCAGTTCATCTTCCTTTTCGGCGCGACTGGATCTCGTCCCCCCGCAGTCATTTGCCTGGATCGATCCCGACACACCGGTGCATTTGATAATGACTGCTGACCATGAGGTTTGCTTCGCCGCCCAATGTCAAATCATCCGCACCCAATGGGGGGCCCAAACCGGCACCTGTGTTTTGAAGCCTTTGAAAGACCAAAGCCGGCGTTTCAAGCCCAAGCGTTACCGAAGCCAGCGCCAAAAGATTCAACCGCCTCCCAGTCTGATCTTTTACCATCCGCTCACAGGCCGCTTATCGGAAATGACTGTCAAGGATCTTTCCGGAAGCGGAGTGGGAGTCGAAACAAAAAAAGAACAGGAAAGCCTAATTCCAGGCATGGTTTTGCGCAAGGCGCGTCTGGTGTTTGCAGGAGGCTCCATTTTCGATTGCTGCCTCCAGGTGATACACACCCACTCCGTTTCAGATAAAGATTCTGAAATTGTAAACACGGGGTTCGCGCTATTGGATATACCGCCGGAACAACATACCCGTTTATTGGCCCTGATCTATCAGACCGCTGAACCCAATGCCTTTATCAACCATACAATAGACATTGAGGCCCTCTGGCGATTTTTTTTCGATACCGGCTTCATTTATCCGGAAAAATACATTCACATTCAGCCGCGTAAGGCTCAGATTCGTTCCACTTTTGAAAAACTCTATACCGGGCACCCGAGTTTCGCCCGTCATTTTACCTACCAAAAGATGAACCGCGTTTTGGGGCATATGTCTATGCTGCGTTTTTACAACCGGTCTTGGATGATCCAGCACCACGCCGCCAAGACCAACGAATCCCATCGTGCTGGCATTGTCGTCCTAGAACAAATTGGTCGTTACATCAATGACGCCCATAGGCTTTACCAGAGCCAGATGGACTATGTCTTCTGCATTTATCGCCCCGAAAACAAGTTTCCCAGTCGCGTATTCGGTGGAGCTGCCAGCGCGATTGGCGATCCCCATATCTGCTCACGCGACACCTTCGCTTACTTCCACCTGTCACAAAAGCCAGCATCACAAACGAAAATTCATCAGCGCCCCGCGGGGCATGAATGGCGTTTGGTACCTAGCGATAAGGAAGATTTAGCGGAATTGACCGACTGGTATAACGTACAATCTGATGGGCTGATGCTGAAGGCCTTCAATTTGACGGATGATGACAATGATATTCAAGGACTTAGCGAAGAATATCGCGTCTTCGGTTTTCGGCGTGAACGCCGATTGTTCACCTTGCGCAAAAAAGGCCGGCCGGTGGCTGTTTTCGTCGCCAATCGTTCCGACTTCGGTTTGAACATGTCGGATGTAACAAACTGTATTCAGGTTTTTGTTATTGCCTTGGAGTTCGGCGCGATAGATCTCATCCATAAAGCCTTGGCCAAAATCATGGCATGGTATCCGGATACTGAGATCCCTGTGATGATCTATCCGGATTCTTCCGCCGAAATTATTGGCCTCCCGACAGAAAAAAAATACACAACTTGGGTGCTGAATTTGAATCACACTGATAGATATTTTGAGTATTTTTCAAGACTGATCCAGATTACAAAAAAATTGACACCAAAATCGAAAGAGCCGAATATATCCACTGGTTCAACCAACTGACCGAGAAGGCGTCAAAAATGCAGGAAAAACAGGTGGTCAGCCTCCTGGTTTTCTCCCGCTACAAAGAATCATGGGGGTATATGTAAAACGGCGCGGGTTGGAAAAATATTCTTGGAATTCATTGCAAAATCCTTGGGCGCCATTTTTATAATACTGGTCAAGAAGACCTCCCGATCTTCTCGCCGCCACCAGCATCTTCTGCTCCCAGTTAAACCTGTCAGATTCGTTCAAAACTCCATAAATCAAATGGTGGGGGCGCATATCGACCCGAATGCCTGTCATCCCTAAATCATAAAGATAAGCATAAAGCTTACGGCCTGCGTATGGATCAAAATTATCAAATTCCTCCAACCTCTTCATCAGCGTATCCAACGCCCGCGATAACGTGGGAGGAAGTTCGTGGTGATTCAAGGAATTATGATCCAAATCAATCAGACACAGCACCCCTCCAGGATTGAGCACATCATAGGCCCGTTGCACAATGGCGGCGCTTTCTCTTCGGTAGTACTCGAGGATGAAACGGATCCAGATGAAATCGAACCCGTCCAAATCAGATAGCGGTTCTAGAAAATCGCGGCAGACGAAAGATAGATCGGGATGTGCATAGGTCCGCCGCGCGTAGGCAATACGCTCGGCCGAGCCGTCGATGCCCACCACCTCCCCGCCGGGCTGGACCAACTCGAGCAGGTGAAAGCTGGTTTTGCCACTGCCGCAGCCGATGTCGGCCACTCGCTGCCCCGGCCCGATACCGGCCCACCGGGCCTGGTCAAAGACATCCGCGCCGCGGGTCTTCATCTCCAGGCGCTCGATCTCCGAATCACTTTCCATCAGGTAGCCGCGGTCAAACATGAAGCTTCCATTCATCCCGGATAGTTCGAACCGAATAGTGCCATACACCTCGTGCCAAAGAAATGGAGTCGATTCATAACCCAAATAAAACGACAAATCAACTCAACAGATAGCGCCGCGCATGCTTCAAATTGACACCGGACACCGGGTTGTCCTACTATGCGGTTTTTTGTAGCGACGCGAAAATTCCATGCAACCGGTTCCCTTGGCGCCTCTAGGGCGAGGGGGGACAAACAGCCAAAGGACGACAGCTTGCCCAACCAATTTTTGATCTCCAGGCGCCTGACCGCCATTCTGGTGTATACGCGCCCCGCGCTGGCATTCGGTGCACTGATTTGCGCCATCGCGGTGATGTGGCTCCAGGATCCGGTAGTCTACACCCTTGGTGTGGCGGTGTTGTTTATCACCGTGGTATTCGACCTGATCGACGGCTGGTTCGCCGCCCGTTTTCACCCGCACCCGACCCTGGCCCAACTGGCCGATCGCATCCTGGACAAGGTGGTCTATTCCATCATCTTCCCCCTGGTGGCCGTCGGTGTAACCTGGCGTCTGACGGTCATCAACCCGACCTATACGCGCACGGAATTGCTTCATGCCATCCTGGTGCTGATTCTCAGCGTCACCGTCCTGATTCGAGACAATTTCGCCCATTTCATGCGTGGATTCGCCATTCGTCAGGGGCAGGAGCCGGAAGGCAGCGAACTCAACCGCCTGCGCACCATGGTGGCCGCTCCGGTGGGCGCCCTGCTCTATACCTACGCCTTTTACATCCCGGAGGGGCCGCCGTCGCGCATCTATTTCTGGATCTCGTGGTTGGGTAACATTCCCCAGCGGGGCCTGTTTTTCATCGAGATTATCTTCCTGATCATCAATCTCGGCTCCATCGCCGGATATACCCGCAAGTATGGCCCCTACTGCCTCGACGAACTATGCATGGGGGAGGACCGGCTCCGCCGTCAGATCCTGACCTTTTTCCCCAACGCCTTGACCGTAATGAATGCCTTGATGGGGTTGCTGGCCGTTTTTTTCGCCTACCAGGGACGCATCCGTGAAGCCTACCTCATTCTCATCGGAGCGGCCCTGTTTGACAAGCTAGACGGCACCCTCGCGCGCCGGCTGGGACTCACCGAACCCATCGATTCCCAAAGTCCTCACAAACAGGTCACCCTCGGCGGCATCCTGGATGACCTGGCCGACGCCATCAGTTTTTGCATCGTGCCGGCCTGGATTTTCCATCTGGTGGCCGGAGCCGTCGCGCCATCGGCCACAGCCGGCTTGCCACTGGGGTGGATCGCGTTGGCCTACGCCGCGGCCGGAATCACCCGACTGGTTTATTTTACCTTGGACAAAAACCCCATCCCCGGCTTTTTCAAGGGACTGCCAAGCCCTGCCGGCGCTTTGCTGGTGGTGGCCCCGCTGATCATGCTCAACCAGGCCGCCGGTGGCGGCTTGGGCCTCTTGCGCTTCTGGAGTCTTTTCTGCGTGGGGACGATGCTTTTCGCGGCGGTGTGGATGAACATCTATCCACTGCGCTACCTGCACTTCGGCCGACTGATGAACCGCCGGCCCCTCTTCGTCAGCCTCTGGCTCGTGCTGGCCCTGTTGCTGGTGTTCACCCCTTACTTCGGTTATTTCACCCTGGGATGCATGATCCTCTACCTCGTCTCCCCCCTCTGGACGTGGCGGATTTCTCCCGAAATCGCCGCCAGCGAAAAGCGTATCCCCAAGGGCCGCCCGAAGCGATAACCCTAGAGCAGGCCGTGGGGCAGGCCCTCGATCCGGCCCACCGGCGTCATCTCGATATAGTCGAGCTTTCTCTGCAATTCGCGGATGGTCATCGCCCCGCCGTAGGTGAGTCCGGAGCGCAGTCCGCCCACGATATCGGCGATGATCTTGTCGGCATCGGGACGGTACGGCACTTCCATGGCAACGCCCTCGGCGGTTTTCCACTCGGGCACGCCGCCACAGTAATCTTCTGCCACCTCGGCGCTGGCCATGCCGCGGTAGACCTTCACCTGCCGGATTTGCCCGTCCGGGCCGGTTCTTTCCACCACCGGACCCGGTGTCGGACCGGTGCCGGCAAGCATCTTGCCGATCATGACAAAATCGGCGCCAAACGCCAGAGCCTTGACGATATCACCGGGATAGCGAATCCCGCCGTCGGCCACCACGGAACGGTCCACCCGGGCGCAGTTGTGGATGGCCGTGAGGTTGGGCACGCCGAATCCGGTCTTCAGGCGGGTGGTGCAGGCGCTGCCACCGCCGATGCCCACCTTGATGATGTCCGCGCCATGGGAAGCGAGAAAATCAGCGCCGGCGTAAGTGGCCACGTTGCCGGCCATGATGCAGGCCGCCTCCCCCACCAGTTGGCGCAGGGTTTTGAGCGTCTTGCCGACATACTTGGCATGGGCGTGGGCCACGTCGATGCAAAAAAAGGTGGCCCCGGCATCCCGCAGGGCCTCGGCCCGCTCCAGGTCCCGGGCGGTGCATCCAATGGAAACGAAGGCCGGATAACGGCACTTCTTGAAAGCGGCGACATTTTCGGCGATGGGCATGAAACGGTGCAGAACGCCGATTCCGCCTTTATCGCCGATGAAGTCGGCCATTTCCGTCTCGGTGATGGTATCCATGTTGGCGCTCATCACCGGCAGGTCCAAATGGAGCTTGGCCCTTCTGCAGATCATCGAGATATCGACGATTCTTCTCGATTCCCAATGATTGTAGGACGGCACGAGGAGAACGTCGTCATAGGTGAGCGCCTTCATCGGAATCTCTCTCCGGCATGACGGACCGAAGACACGATCTGTGCCCAACGGGTGTCGGACCGCCCCGGTGATGCGTGGCCGCCGGCTACTTGGCCACCATGGCCCGCATCATGTCACCGGCATTTTCCACATGGTCGGCGATGGAGCCGATGATTTCCGCCAGGCGCACCATGTGAAAAACAGTGGTGGCATCGGTGATGGTTTGAAAAATTTTGCGTTTGAGTTGATCTTCGATGAGATCGGCTTCGTGCTCCTGGTGGCGCAGACGGCGCACGATCTCCTTGACCTGCACCCGGTCCGATTCCCGGAAGCGACGAAAATAGGTGCGCGCTGCGACGATCAGGGGATCCAGCTCCTCGACGGGATCCACCACCGCATCCACCAGCAGAAAAAAATCCTTCTGCAGGCTCTCGGGAATCCCGGGCTCGTCGCGATAGGAGATCCAGTCCATCACGTCTTCGAGGGCATCGAGAACACTGTCCTGCTCACGAAGGTAGCGAAAGAGCTGAAACTTGTCCACCGGCAGCAGGGTCCCCTTGGGCAGGTGACCGCGGATGCGACGCTTGATGGCATCCGCCTCCTGTTCGAAGCGAATCACCTCTTGGCGAAAGTCTTCGAAGCGCTTGCAGTTCCTGGAGACATGGCACTCGATGGCCTGTTGGAAGGCAATGGCGCAATCCTGCACCTTGGCGGCGTGCTCCTGCAAGCCGTCGAACGGTGCAGTGCTTTGAATGGATAGGAAGGGAAGACGCATAGCTGCTCTCAGCTCATCGCCCGTCGAAGGGCAGACCGCCGGCCGTATCAGGATGCCTTCCACCGCCGGCAAAGACGGAAGGCGGATCGTTATCGTTCTCTCTATTGCCCCGACATCAAAATCCTCCGGTTACGGGGACCACCCCTGGCAGCCGGTGAAACCACCGGTGGGCCTCCAGAACCGCATGCCCCGCTTGCAAACCCCGTAAAACCGGAAAAAGAGCAGCAAACGCCGCCGCTGAACCGCCGTCACCGCTCGGTGACTGCAAACCAGCTTGAAATCTTCCACGCCCTGGTCGAGAAAAAGCACCTTACCGCGCACCGGCACCCACACCCGCGCCCCCCGCGCCAGGCGCCGGCCGAGGACCATCGCATCCAGCGGGTCGCGGTCCAGTCCTCTGGAGCCAACGATGGAGCCATAGTTGACCGGGCACGGCAACGGCGACAGAAATTCCATCCTTCCCCGTCCATCGCGTTTGACGAAGCTTCCCAGGGGCACCTCGATCTCCACCTCGACCCATTTGGGGCCGGCCTGCGCTTGGTGGCCTGGGGTCCCCCCGGCAGCCACCATCAATCCCGCAGCCTGACGATGGTTCGTCCCCGGTGACCTCTGGCCAGCATCTTCTCGATGGCCGAATCCAGATCCGCCAGGCCAATCTCTTCCACCATCGCCTCGGCCTGGGCGATTTTCCAGTCCCCGGCGATCCGCGCCCAGGCCCGGCGCCGCTCGGCCATGGGACAGTTCTGGGAATCGATGCCGATGAGACGCACCCCCCGCAGGATAAACGGATACACGTTGATGGGCAAATCCGCCGACGCGGCATTGCCACAACAGGCCACCACGCCGTAGGCGGCGGTGGATTTCAACGTGGTGGCCAGCAGTTCGCCCCCGACGCTGTCCACGCTACCGGCCCACACGGCCTTGAGCAGGGGACGCCCGCTGTCGTCCCTGGCCTGGGCGGGATCGATGATGCGGCTGGCGCCCAGTTGCCGCAGGTACTCCCCCTGATCCACGTGGCCGTTGACCGCCGCCACCTGAAAACCGATCTTGGCGAGGATCGACACCGCCAGCCCCCCCACCCCACCGGTGGCGCCGGAAACCAGGATCTCTCCGGCGGCGGGGGTCAACCCGTTTTCAACCAGGGCCATGATGGACAGGGCGGCGGTGAACCCGGCCGTACCGTAGATCATGCTCTCCCGCAGGGTCAAGCCCGCCGGCAAGGGCACCCCCCATCCGGCCGGCACCCGAATGAACTGCCCGAAACCGCCATCGGTGTTCATCCCCAGATCATAACTGGTGACGATCACCTCGTCTCCCGGCTGAAACTCGCCACTTGCGCTTTCCACCACCACGCCGGCGGCATCGATGCCCGGCGTGTGGGGATAACGGCGGGTCACCCCCCGGTTTCCGGTGGCCGACAGCAGGTCTTTGTAATTGATGGAAGAGTAGGCGACCCGGACCAGCACATCACCCGGTGGCAGATCGGTGGTGCGCCTTGGGACGATTTGCCGCGTGAAGCGGCCCGGAGCGGCTTCTTTCACCACCAAGGCCTTGAAGGGAATCGACGTCATGGGGTTTCCTCCCGAACGGTGCTCTTTTCCGGCATCTCGGAAAAAGGAACCTGCCGTTTGGCTATTAGTATCAATCGGGACGGCGGTCAACCGGCAAAATTGGCGCCGTCGCCGACAGAGCTCAACGGTATTTCATTTTTTCCTCTTGCCAAGACTGGCGGACTTAAGCTATTGAAATCAGGTTTTGGCAGCAAAGATTCAACAGAAAGGGGGCGATGGGATTGAAGGAAATTCAGGTCAAAGTACTAGACAACGACCTTGAAAAAGCGATGCGCATCTTGAAGAAAAAGATTCAAAACGACGGCTTGTTCAAGCGCCTGAAATTGAAAAAAAGCTATGAGAAGCCGAGTGAGTACAAGCGCCGCAAACAGCGTGAAGCACTTCGTCGACAGCGGATTGCAGCCGCCAAGGCAGCCCGCTACCGCCGCTAGTCCCTCTTGTCCCCGGCAGCCCGGCAGAATGGTTCTTTCTGCCGGGTCTTTTATTTGGAAACGCCGGCACCGACCCCGGTTCTTCACGGCCTGCAAAGAAACGGCGTCCCGGGCCGTAGGCGGATACCCGTCAGGGGCCGCTTCGGAGAGGAAATTCCCCAATGGTGGTTTCAGATGAATACACGGCCTGCCTGAACCGCCTCTACCGCTTGAGACGGTTCGGCATCAAACTCGGTCTGGATGTCATCAGTGGATTGCTGGCGCATCTCGGCAACCCCCAGCAGTATTATCATTGTATCCATGTCGCCGGGACCAACGGCAAGGGGTCTGTCGCCGCCAGCCTGGCCAGCCTGCTCACCGCGGCCGGATACCGTACCGGACTTTACACCTCCCCCCATCTGGTCCGTTTCAATGAACGCATCGCCATCGACGGCCGCCCCATCGAAGACGACGAGGTGATGGCGGCCTACGCGGCGGTGAACGCCGCGCCCACGCGGGATCGCGAACCTACTTTTTTCGAGTTCGCCACCGCCATGGCGCTGGATGCCTTCCGGCGTCAAAAAGTGCAGTGGGCGGTCATTGAAACCGGAATGGGGGGAAGGCTGGATGCCACCAACATCATCCGGCCGGAAGTGTCCATCATCACCAACATCTCCCTGGAGCACCGGGCCTACCTCGGCGCCACGCTGGCGGCCATCGCCGGAGAGAAGGCCGGGATCATCAAGGAGGGGGTGCCCGTGGTGAGCGGCGTCACCCAGCCCACCGCCCTGGCGGCCGTTCGCAAGGCGGCCGATATCCATCAAGCCCCCCTGCTTCAGCTTGGCACCGATTTCCGGGTCCGCCGCAGACCCGACGGCAGCCTCGACTACTCGGGGCTGCGCCACCAATGGCACCGTCTGTCACTCGCTCTCCGGGGGCCGCACCAGTACACCAACGCGGCCCTGGCCCTGGCCGCCTGCGAGACCATCGAGCCCCTGGCCCCCCGGATCGTCGATGCCGAGGTGATCCGCGACGGATTGCAACGGACCCGCTGGCCAGGCCGGCTGGAGATCGTCCGGGAGCATCCCACCGTCATCCTCGATGGCGCCCACAACCTGGCCGCAGCCCGCAATCTGGGCCGCTACCTCGCCGGCGAGGCCCGCGGCAGACCCGTCACCCTCGTGGTGGGAATCCTGGATGACAAGCCGTTTCGCCCCATGCTGCGCGCCCTGCTCCCCTCTTGCCACCGGGTGATCTGCACCCGCCCGCGCATCGACCGGGCCCTGCCGGCCCAACGCCTGGCCGAGGAAGCCCGGATTCAGGGAGCAAAGGTCATGATTCAACCCACGGTGGCCGAAGCGGTAAAAACCGCCATTGCCATGGCCGCCCCCGAGGAAATCGTCTGCGTGGCCGGTTCGCTTTACGTGGTGGGTGAAGCCAAAGAGGTCCTTGACACGCCGTCGGACATGGTCTAACTAACGTAACTCTTTTCGATGCGCCCGTGGCCCAGTGGATAGGGCGTCAGCCTCCGGAGCTGAAGATCGCTGGTTCGAGTCCAGCCGGGCGTACCACAAAGACGACACCATGGGGATCGCAACCGCGATCCCCATTTTTTTCAGCCTCCAGGGCATCCTCGGGCCATCGGCCGGCACGACTAGGGCTGGTGGGTATAGACCTCGTACTCGGTGGGCGTTCCCAGCAAGGCATCGATCTTTTCCTGCACGTGCAACCGGTCGGGGTTGAAGCTCCACCGCCGCCAATGGTCGGCCGATTCCCAGGTGCTGATCACCAGCATTTCACCGGGCCGATCGAGTCGCTGCAGGGTTTCACCGGACACATACCCCGGCTGGTTGACGGTTTGGCGGCGCAACTCGATGAGCATCTGTTCCAGTTGCGTGGCCTTGCCTTGGGGAAACTTTCTCTTGATCAGGATCTTGACCGTCATGGCGTCCTCCTCGGCTGAGGGTTCATCAGGAGGTCGATCCGCGCCCCCCCTGCCCGGGCAGGGGAGCACCGGAACCCAGGTGCCACAAGGAAATTCATCCCCTTCGGGGTGAATGGATGGGTAATTGAAACGCCCAACGGACCGTTGACCATCGGCGCCGAGACGAAGAGACGGTGAGGAGAAAAACGACAGGGGGACAAATCGAGCCATGCGCCAATAATTTGAAACTACGCTGGATGACAAACCGTGTCAACCGCCGGCGTGCCTTGCATTTTGGCAGGGTGGTGATTATAGTCAAGACCCCATGAAATCGAGCAATGAAAAATTTCCCACGCCGGAGCAGTTGGAGAGGGAAATCGGCTCCTTTCTGACAAAACGGTTCGGCGATCGTGTCAAGTTCGTTTCTCCGGTGGTGATGGCCTCGGAGGTCGAGTCTGAGGACGTTCGCCGGGACGACCGGTCCGATGACGCCATCGACTTCGACTTGAAGCCCGAAGCGCTCATCGCCTACCTGGACCAGTACATCATCCAGCAAGACCGGGCCAAGGCGATCCTGGCAACCAAGATCTGCACTCATTTCAATCGGATCCGCCTAGAGCGCCAAAACCATGGCCAGTGGGGGGACATGGTGGGACGCATCAAGAACAACGTCTTGATGATCGGCTCCACCGGCGTGGGCAAGACGTATATGATCCGGCTCATCGCCAAGAAGCTCGGGGTACCGTTTGTCAAAGGGGATGCCACCAAGTTCAGCGAAACCGGTTATGTCGGCGGGGATGTGGAAGATCTGGTGCGGGATCTGGTACGGGAGGCCGACGACGATATCCCCCGAGCCGAGTGCGGCATCATCTACATCGACGAAATCGACAAGATCGCCTCGAGCCGCAACTTTCTGGGGGCGGATGTTTCCCGCACCGGGGTTCAGCGCGCACTGCTCAAGCCCCTGGAAGAAACCGAAGTCGAACTCAAGGTCCCCCACGATCCCATCTCGATGATGCAGGAGATCGAGCATTTCCGTAAAACCGGCAACCGCGACAGACGCACCGTCAACACCCGCAACATCCTGTTCATCGTCAGCGGCGCGTTCAACGGCCTGAGCGACATCGTCAAAAAACGCCTCAACCGAAACCGCATCGGTTTTTCGGCCGCCATGACCACCGCGGATGAAGACGCCCGGATCCTGGAACATCTCCAGAGCGAAGACCTCGTCCATTACGGATTCGAATCCGAATTCATCGGCCGGCTCCCCGTGCGGGCCGTCTTCGATCCCCTCGACGATCAGGACCTGTATGAAATTCTGAAAAACCCCAACAATCCTGTCATCTTGGGTAAACGGCTGGACTTTGCCGCCTACGGCATCGACATCCGTTTCGACGACGCCACCCTCCGTCACCTGGCGCAGCAGGCGGCGCTGGAAAACACCGGTGCCCGGGGTCTGGTCAGTGCGGTGGAGGCCGCCCTGCTCCCCTTCGAGACCCATCTGCCGTCCATGGGCGTTACCTGCTTTGCCGTCACCCCCGAAGCGTTGAAACAGCCGGATCAGCGCCTCGCCGCCCTGGCGGATCCATCCCAAGCCGAAACCGAATCCGTTCGTCACCGGACGTTGATGGCCCGGGAGGAGGAAGCGCTGGGCGACTACCTCACCGAACACCGGCAACGGTTCGATCTAAAGTACGGGATGGTGCTCACCCCGGGCCGGATCCGTCTGGTCGCCGCCTGCTACGTACGCCAATGCCTGGATGTCGCCGGCGCCATCACCCGGGTCAAAACCTTCTGCGACGACGTCAAGCAGATGGAAATGGCATTTTTGAAAAGCAGCGACATCAATATCGTGCTGGAACAGGAGGCGGTGGACGCCATCGTCGAAAGCCTGATCGTTGAGGGCAGAACCATTGCCGATGTACAGCGCGCCCTCTTTGACGACTTCGAGCTTGGACTGAAGCTGATCCATGAGAAAACCGGCCGGCAACGCTTTTTCATCAGCCGTTCAGCCTTGGCCGCCCCTGAAACCTATATCAGTGAAATGATTCGCACCTTCATGCAACCGAAACACGATGCCGCCCCTTGACATCGTTTCAACGACCTTTCAACTTCTGAGGATGACGCCATGATCGGCATTTCCAAGCTTTACTGTGGCACAGTGGAACCCAGCGACGCCCTACGCTACGGACGACAGTCCTCGCGCCTGCCCTCTCATCTGCTCCAGTTCTCCGAGGACAAACGCCCCGTGGTCGTGTGGAACGTGACCCGGCGTTGCAACCTGCGTTGTGTCCACTGCTATGCCCATGCCAAGGATCAACAATTCGACAACGAGCTCAGCACCGAAGAAGGGTTCCGGCTCATCGACGACATGGCCGCCTTCGGGGTGCCGGTGCTGCTGTTTTCAGGCGGCGAGCCGCTCATCCGCCCCGACCTGCCCCAGTTGGCCGCCTATGCGGTCCAGCACGGCATGCGGGCCGTCATCTCCACCAACGGCACGCTGATCGACAAGGTCATGGCCCGGACCCTCAAGGAAATCGGGCTGTCGTATGTCGGCATCAGCATCGACGGCACCGAGGCGGTGAACGACCGTTTCCGCGGCGTCGCCGGCGCCTATCGCAAGGCCATCGAGGGGATCCGCAATTGCCGCGAGGCCGGCATCAAGGTGGGCCTGCGCTTTACCATCAACCGCTTCAACGCCGGTGAAATCCCGGCAATCTTCGATCTCCTGGAGGCCGAACGGATTCCCCGGGTCTGTTTCTACCACCTCGTTTACGCCGGTCGGGGCAGCAACCTCGTCAAGGATGATCTCAGCCATCCGGAAACACGCGCCGCGGTGGACCTGATCATCGACCGCACCGCCGATCTGCACCGGCGGGGCCTGGACAAGGAGGTGCTCACGGTGGACAACCACGCCGACGGGCCCTACCTCTACCTGCGGTTGCTGGGGGAAAACCCGGAGCGCGCCGCCGAGGTCCTGGAACTGCTCAAGATGAACGAGGGGAACAATTCCGGCCGGGGCATCGGGTGCGTCAGTTGGGACGGCGAGGTCTACGCGGACCAGTTCTGGCGGCACCACAGCTTCGGCAACATCCGTCAGACCCCTTTTTCGCGCATCTGGACCGAGCCGGAAGACCCCCTCCTGGCCCAGCTGAAAGAAAAGAAGAAGTGGGTCACGGGCCGCTGCGCCACCTGCCGCTGGCTCGATGTCTGCGCCGGCAACTTCCGCGTCCGCGCCGAAGCGGTCACCGGCGACGTGTGGGCGCCGGATCCGGCCTGCTATCTCACCGACGAGGAAATCCGGCCGTCATCTCAGCCTTGAACTTTCAAATGTCCAACCTGATGGGAGAAGCCAGCGATGTTCTTTCCTGAATACAGGCCCCGGCGGCTGCGGCGCACCGAAGCGTTGCGGCGAATGATCCGCGAAACCGTTCTACGCCCGGACGACCTGATCTTGCCCCTGTTCGCCATCGGCGGCCGCAATGTGCGCAACCCCATCCCCTCGATGCCGGGGCACTACCAACTGTCCATCGACCAACTGACCGGACTGGCCGCCGAGGCTTGGGATGCCGGGGTGCCGGCGCTGATCCTCTTCGGGCTGCCGGACCGCAAGGACGACCGGGGCACCGAGGCCTACCGGGACGACGGCATCGTCCAGCAGGCGGTGGCCGCGGTGAAAGCCAGGGTTCCGGATATCACCATCATCACCGATGTCTGTCTCTGCCAGTATACCGATCACGGTCACTGCGGGGTGGTGGAAAACGGCGAGATCGCCAACGATGCCACCCTGGAGCTGCTGGCCGAAACCGCGCTCTCCCATGCCCGGGCCGGCGCCGACATGGTGGCCCCCTCGGACATGATGGACGGACGGGTGGCCGCCATCCGCCGTGCCCTGGACGACAACGGGTTCTCCCAGTTGCCCATCATGGCCTATTCCGCCAAGTACTGTTCGGCCTTCTATGGCCCGTTTCGCCAAGCGGCGGACAGCGCGCCGCAGTTCGGCGATCGGCGCACCTACCAGATGGATCCGGCCAACAGCCTCGAAGCGGTGCGGGAGGTGGAACTGGACATCGCCGAGGGGGCCGATATCGTGATGGTCAAGCCGGCCCTGGCCTACCTGGACGTGATCCGTCGCATCCGGGAGCAGGTCGACCTGCCCCTGGCCGCCTACAACGTCAGTGGCGAGTACAGCCTGATCAAGGCCGGTGCCCAACTGGGATGGATCGACGAAACCCGGGTCATGATGGAAACCCTCACGGCCATCAAGCGTGCCGGGGCCGACATGATCCTGACCTATTTTGCCATCGAAGCGGCCCGGACGCTGCAGGGATAGGAAAAAACACAGACCGGCCTCACCGGTATCCCCCGTGGGGTCGGTCAGATCAAAAATCTTCCAACAGGAGCAGCTTGATGAAGCCCCCCCACGCCACCGGTCACCCCGGCCAGGTCCCCGAACTTCGCCTGGTCGCCTGGGAAACCACCCGCAACTGCAACCTTAACTGCATCCACTGCCGGGCCGCCGCCACCCGCGGTCCCTACCAAAACGAACTGGGCACCGAGGCCGCCCTGACCCTCCTGGACCAGATCGCCGAAGTGGGCAAACCCATCATCATTCTGACCGGCGGCGAACCTCTGCTGCGGCCGGACATTTTCGAAATCGCCCGCTATGGCACCGACAAGGGACTGCGGATGGTGATGGCCCCCAACGGCACCCTGGTCACCGCCGATAACGCCCGCCGTATGGTGGACGCCGGAATTCAGCGCATCAGCATCAGCCTGGACGGCGCCAACGCCGCCAGCCACGACCGTTTCCGGGGAGTTCAAGGCGCCTTCGAAGGGGCCTTGCGCGGGATCGATTATGCCCGTCGCGCCGGTCTGGAATTCCAGATCAACACCACGGTGACCCGCACCAACCTTGAAGAGATCCCCCGGATCCAGCAACTGGCCGTGGAGCTGGGCGCAGCGGCCCACCACATCTTTTTGCTCGTTCCCACCGGCCGGGGCAAATACATCGTGGACCAGGCCATCGATGCGGTCCAGTACGAGGAGACCCTGAACTGGTTCTACGACCAGCGGGACAAAACACCCCTGCAGCTCAAGGCCACCTGTGCGCCGCACTACTACCGCATCCTGCGCCAGCGGGCCCGGGCCGAGGGGATCTCCGTGACCTTCGAAAGCCACGGCCTCGACGCCGTCACCCGGGGATGTCTGGCCGGCACCGGTTTTTGCTTCGTTTCCAACCAAGGCGTGGTTCAACCCTGCGGCTTCCTCTCCCTGGCGTGCGGCGATGTCACCAAAACCCACTTCGGCGAAATTTGGCGCCACTCGGAGATTTTCACCGCCCTGCGCGACCCGGACCGCCTCGAGGGCAAGTGCGGCCGGTGCGAGTACCGACGGGTCTGCGGTGGCTGCCGCGCCCGGGCCTACGAGGCCACGGGGAATTTTCTCGCCGAAGAGCCCTTGTGCAGCTATCAGCCGCCCCGCGACGCCTGAAATGCTTGCATCCTTTTTCCAGGAGCGCTAAATATTCAAGTGAGCGTTCGACGTTACGGCATCTGGCGATGGCGATGCGATGCTGAAAACCACTGCTGAACGAGGTAGGAATGAAAATCAGCGCCTTGATGATTCCCGATCCCATCACCATCACCGACGCCGCCTCGATTCAGGACGCCATCGAAGTGATGAAGACCAACTCCATCCGGCACTTGCCGGTGGTCGACAGCCACAAGCGGCTGAGGGGACTGGTGACGCTGGCCGATCTCAAACAGGGATTGATCCCCTCGATGATCGGCGACCTGGGGTTGGCCGACCTGATGATCCGCGATCCCATTTGCGTCTCTCCGGAGGACGACGTGGAACTGGCGGCTCAGGTGATCTACAAGCACAAGATCAGCGGCATGCCGGTGATCCAGGTCGGCATGCTGGTGGGCATCATCACCGAGTCGGACATCCTGCGGGCCTTCATCGACATGATGGGGATTCTCACCTCCAGCTCCCGCCTGGACGTGGCTTTGGACGACTCCCCGGAAGCCTTTCAAAAAGTCCTCCAGCGGATCAACGCCCACGGCGGAGACGTGATCAACGTCGGACTGGTGCCCCGGTCCGGCGGCAAGCAGCGGGTCTACTACTTCCGCCTGTCCACCTGCAAGACCGCCCCGATTCGTCAGGCATTGGAGAAAGAGGGCTATCAGGTGCTGGAAGCGATGGACTGAAACCGCCACATTTCCAATCTATCATCAGTGATGAATCTTGCCGAAAGGTCTGCCGAGGCGCGGCCGCTGCCATTTGAAAGCGGCGCAGGGCCGCGACGCCGGTTCCCCCCCTCGAAATTTCAGTCCACCGTGGCCATGGCGTTGAGGACCAGGGTAATCGGGCGGTTCTCCTCGCTGGCACCGTCAAAACGGATGGGACCGGGCACCCGGTAGTTGTCCGGCCCCGGGTCGGCGGCCAGCCAGGTTTCCCGCAGGGCTTCGACCACCTGAAAGGCCACCGAATCGGTGTCCACCACGCTCTTTTCGATCACCAGGGCCAGTCGGCCGTTGCGTTCCTCCAGATGCATGAGAGGAGCGATGGGCACCCCGAGGGGCTCCCAGTGTTCGAATTCCTGCTCCAGGTTGCGAATGGCAGCCATCTGGCCGGTGGCCCCGTTGGCGATGAGGGAAAACACCGTCAAGCCGAGGTTGTAGGTGTAGTTGCAGTCGAAACGGGTGGGGTTGGCCCCCCGGCCGTCGTAGCCGTAAAAATGCGTCTGGGTCTTGAACTTGGGCACCGATTTCTGGAAGATTTTGGCCACTGCCGCCGGCACCTCCTCGGCTTCCCCCAGAATGCCGGTGCGCACCAGCTCCTGCTTGAGGGTCTTGACGGAAATGATGGACGGTTTGACCATCAGATAGCCCTCCAGGGGGTACTCGGTAAAGAGCGCCGCCCCGAATCGGTCCGGGTCGAGACCGGCCTGCTTGAGGGTCTTGTGATAGTGAGCCGACGGAATTCCCACCTTGTAGAGCCCTTTTTCCTTGAGAAAATTGAGGTAATCGGCCACCAGGCCCATGATCACCTTATCCGTTTCCACCAGGGAAAACTGGAAGTTGCCATGGCTGTCCCGTTCGGTGAGCAACCCTTCCTGAAAAAAGGCCGGAATGTCGTTGAACAGGTCGTCGTCGCGGGTGCTCCAGACGGGCAGCACGTCTTCCTCCCGGCTGCGCCGGGCCAGGCGGCGCAGATACTCCAACTTGTCCTCCAGCAAGAGGAACGCGGTGTGAAAATCGGTGTCGTGGGTCTCGTTGTACTCGGCGATGATGGTGTTGAGCTTGATGATGAAGATCTGGATCTCGTTGATGAACTCCAGCACCCCCTCGGGAATCACCATCACCCCGTAGTTCTTTCCCGCCGCCGCCCGGCGCACGATGCCGTCGCAGATCATCCGCGACAGGTGGCGTAGGGTCATCCCGTAGGCCGTGTAGTCCACCGTCCCCTCGGCCTGGGCCTTCTCGATGCGCCGCAGATCCACGTACTCGGCCAGATCCTCTCCGATGAGTGTGATATTGGCATGGGTCTGCAAGGCCACTTCCAGGGCCAGGTGGCTCGCCACCCGCCCCATCACCTTGCAGATGTGCCAGTATTTGACATCGCTGCTCGCGTCGGTGCACAGGTTGCTCACCGCCTCGGAAAAGGCCCTTGCCGCGGTGTGGAAACCGAAGCTCATGGCACAGAGCACCGCCCCGTTGCGGTCGCGCACCTGAATGTCGCCGTCGATGGTCTTGGGGACCCCGATCACCTGCACGCCGTCGGCGGCCAGTTCCTCGGCCAAAAAGGCGGCATTGGTGTTGGAGTCATCCCCCCCCACGATCACCAGCGCATCGAGTTTCAGGGCCTTGCAGGTCTGGCGCGAAAGCGACATTTTCTCGGCCGAATCGATCTTGGTCCGACCGGTGCGGATCATGGTGAACCCCCCCAGGTTCCGGTAGGCATCCACCACGGTATCGGTGAGCCGCACCGTTTCGTTTTCGATCACGCCTTCGGGACCGAGAAGAAATCCGTAGATCTCGTTTTGGGGGTTGGCCGCCTTGGCGGCGTCGTAGAGTCCGGCAATGACATTGTGCCCGCCCGGCGCCGGACCGCCGGAAAAAACGATGCCGATGCGACGCGGGCGCTCATAGGCCGCCCGGGCCTCCGCCGGCAACGCGTCGACGCCGGACACCGCTTCCACCCTTCGATGGATGATCGAGGGCAGCAGCCGGCGGGCCTCGCGGTCGATGTCGAAGACGTACTGGTCGCAGGGGGTCAACCGGGTGTAACGACAGGTGAAGGCCGCGCACCGGGGCGGCTGATAGGCGCGCCGTTCCTCCAGTCCGGTGTTGACGTTGGCCACGGCGACCTGCACCGCCGGGTGGGACAGAAGCTGCTGAACGGAATCGGACATGGGTTCCTCCATGAGCAAGGCGGCATGGTTGATGGCGGGTACCAGGTCGTGTCGCGGGTTGAGGCCCCCGAGGAGGTTCTCCTTTAGACCCGAAGCAAAACCGAGCCTATCATAAAAGGAGGGGACCGCGGGTGTCAAGGAAGGCGAAAAATCGCCTAACGTGCCGACGCGGCGGACAAAGGGGCTTTACATCCAGGGGGCTTTAGGCTACAGGAGACGGAACTTTCAGCGGTTTCCCCGGCCGTTTCGCGCCGACCCTTTGAATTGAACCGAAAATTTTTCTTGCAAGGAGGATGTCGATGAAAAAAAGCTTTCGACCCTGGACCGTAGCCGCTTTTCTGATCATCGCCCTGTCGCTGGGCTTTGCCGGCGGGCCCACCGCCAATGCCGCCGACGAGGCGGGCGTCCGTATGGCGCTGGTCAAGCAATCGACCCTGGAAGAAATCCTGCAACGCGGCGAGCTGCGCGTCGGCTTCGAGGCCGGTTACGTCCCCTTTGAAATGACGGACAAGAAAGGTAACTTCGTCGGCTTCGACATCGACATGGCCAAGGAGATGGCCAAGGCCATGGGCGTGAAGTTCGTGCCGATGAACACTGCCTGGGACGGGATCATTCCAGCACTGCTCACCAATAAATTCGACATCATCATGAGCGGCATGACCATCACCCAGGAGCGGAATCTGAAAATCAACTTCTGCGATCCGTACATCGTGGTGGGCCAGACCATCCTGCTCAACAAGAAACACGAAGGCGCGATCAAGTCCTACAAGGATCTCAACGATCCCAAGTTCATCGTCACCTCCAAGCTCGGCACCACCGGTGAACAGGCCGTCAAGCGCATGATCCCCAAGGCGACTTACAAGAGCTTTGAAACCGAAACCGAGGCGGCCCTGGAAGTGGTCAACGGCAAGGCGGATGCCTACGTCTACGACCAGCCCAACTGCGTGGTGTTCATGGCCGAACAGGGCAAGGACAAACTCATCTTCCTCGACGAGCCCTTCACCTACGAGCCGCTGGCCTGGGCCGTGCGTAAAGGGGACCCGGATTTTATCAACTGGCTCAACAACTTTTTGCGCCAGTACAAGAACGACGGCCGCTACGAGGTGCTCTACAACAAGTGGATCAAGAGTACCGACTGGTACGCCAACGTAAAATAAGCGCTTGACTCGAAATACCGGAGGCGGTCATTGTCGCCGCCTCCGGTTTCCATTCACCCACAGGTTTTCCAGATTGGCGTAATCTCATGGGTTCATTCCCTGCCGCCCGTCGCGTCAGACGTCCCCGAAGCTACTACATCGGCATGGGCATTTTCTTCCTGATGCTCGCCGGGCTCATCGGCTTCATCTACTACTCGACGCTCAAAATCGACTACGTCTGGCGCTGGTACCGGGTTCCGCAGTACTTTCTCTACCACGACACCATTGAAAAACGTGCCGAAATCAACGGCATCGTCCAAAGCATCACCCAAAAGGGGGAAACGGTCACCATCGTGGTCGGCGGCGACGAGGAAACGGAAAGCTATACGTCCCCCGCCGTCGATATCCGCGTCTCGGAAGGCGATGTCATCTATTCGGGCGACGTGCTCACCGTGCACCAGAAATGGAAAGCCGGGATCCTGATCCAGGGAATGTGGATGACGCTGAAGGTCAGCATCATCGCCATTATCTTCGGCATCGGCATCGGCCTGTTCACCGGGCTGGCCCGGCTTTCGGAGAACCCGGCCCTCAAGTGGTCGGCGGTAACCTACATCGAGCTGATCCGCGGCTCGCCGTTGCTGGTGCAGATCTTCATCTGGTACTTCGCCTTCGGCACCCTCATGAACACCCTCATCGCCAAAAACGAGGGGTTGCAACACGTGCTGCGGGGTCTGCTGCGCACCGAGCAGATCGTCCAGGTGCCCCCGCTGTGGTTCGGGGTGGCGGCCCTGGCCTTTTTCACCGGGGCCTACGTGGCGGAAATGGTCCGGGCCGGGATCCAGTCCATCCACCGGGGACAAACCGAGGCGGCCCGCTCCCTGGGCATGACCTACGGCCAATGCATGGTCCACGTCATCCTGCCCCAGGCCTTGCGACGCGTTATTCCGCCCCTGGCCGGCCAGTTCATCAGCCTGATCAAGGATTCGTCCCTGCTGGGCATCATCGCCATTCGCGAGCTGACCAAGGCCACCCGGGAAGTTGTCACCACCAGCTTTCAGCCTTTCGAACTCTGGACGGTCTGCGCCCTGCTGTACCTGTTTCTCACCTTCACCCTTTCCATGGCCTTGCAATACGTGGAACGGAGGACCATCACCTCGTGATCGACGTACGCCACATCTATAAGACCTTTCTGGTTCCCCACCGGGTGGAAGCGCTGGTGGATGTCTCCACAACCATCGCCCCCGGTGAAGTGGTGGTGGTCATCGGACCGTCGGGTTCGGGGAAAAGCACCTTCCTGCGCTGCCTGAACCGGCTGGAGCACGCCGATGCCGGTCACATCTTCATCGACGGCATCGATATGCTGGATCCCAAAACCGACATCAACAAGGTTCGGGCCGAAGTGGGAATGGTCTTCCAGTCCTTCAACCTTTTCCCCCACAAAACGGTACTGCAAAACGTCACCCTGGCCCAGACCGTGGTGCGCAAACGCCCCAAGGCCGAGGCGCACGACAAGGCCATGGCCCTGCTCACCAAGGTCGGTCTGCCGGACAAGGTGAACGTCTATCCCGATCAGCTCTCCGGCGGGCAACAACAGCGGGTGGCCATCGCCCGGGCATTGGCGATGAACCCCAAGGTAATGCTCTTCGACGAACCCACCTCTGCCCTGGATCCCGAGATGATCGGAGAGGTTCTGGAGGTGATGAAGACCCTGGCCCGGGAAGGCATGACCATGGTGGTGGTCACCCACGAGATGGGTTTTGCCCGGGAAGTGGCCGACCGGGTGATCTTCATGGACGCCGGCGCCATCGTGGAAGTCGGGCCCCCCGAACACTTCTTCAAGAACCCGACCCACGATCGGACCAAGCTGTTTTTGAGCCAGATCCTCTGATGGCGGCCATGGGGAATCAACCCCATATATGGTAGCAGTTTTTCCTTGGCCCCCACGGGCTTGTGGACGAGATCTTTACAAAGCCCGCCATTTCTGGTAATTTGCCCGCCAACGGTTCATCCTCCGATCCTTCTGCGGCGTGAAGAGGCCCATGCGGCTGAAACATCTGGATATCGTCGGCTTCAAATCCTTTTACGACAAGGCGGCCGTTTCATTTCCCGGCGGCATTTCCGCCGTGGTGGGCCCCAACGGTTGTGGCAAAAGCAACATCATCGACGCCCTGCGTTGGGTCATGGGCGAACAGAGCGCCAAACAACTGCGCGGCAAGTCGATGGAGGATGTCATCTTTGCTGGCACCCGGGGCAAATCCCCGTTGAACATGGCCGAGGTCACCCTCACCCTGGCCAACGACAACGGTACAGGACCGGTGGAGTTCAAGGATTTCAGCGAAATCAGCATCACCCGGCGCCAGTACCGATCCGGCGAACGCGCCTACTTCATCAACCGTCAGCCCTGCCGGCTCAAGGACATCCTGAACATCTTCATGGGCAGCGGCATGGGCGCCCGCTCCTATGCCATCATCCAGCAGGGCAATATCGGGGCCATCACCGATGCCGGCCCGGACGAACGGCGCGTCTTTATCGAAGAGGCCGCCGGGATCACCCGTTTCAAGGCCCGAAAACAGGAAGCGTCGGGCAAAGTCAGCGCCACCGAACAGAACCTGGCCCGGCTCAACGACATCCTCTCGGAAATCCGGCGCCAGATGACCACCCTGCAACACCAGGCCCGGAAAGCGGCCCAGTACAAGGCTTACCGGGACCGTATCCGGACCCTGGACCTGCGCCTGTCCATCGACCAGTACGACCGATTGGCAGGCCGCATCGATGAGCTGGAACAAATGATCCAGCACCAGCGCGACGCCGACCAAGGTCATCACGACGCCCTGCGCCAGATCGATGCGGCGGTGGCCGAAATCAGGTTCGATCGAGAGAAGAAGAACCAAGCCCTCAGCGATCAGAAGCAGCACCGCTTCGGCCTTCAGCGGGAAACCGACCGCCTGGAAACCGAGGCGGCCCACCTGCGCGAAGAGATCGTGCGGCTCAATGCCGAAATCGCCTCCGCCGCCGAAACCCACAAAGACCTCATCGCCCGTCACCGATCCCTGGGGGAGGAAATGGATCAGGTCCGGCAGACCGTGGGGACCCAGGGCGAGCGGGTCACCACCCTTGATGAGGCCATTGAGACCCAACGCCGGGCCTCAGAGGATCTGCGCCGACGCCAAACGGATACCGCCGCCGCCCTGAACCAGGCCAACGCCGAGTTGATGCGCTTGGTGGGGGAGGAAGCGCGCTACCGCAACATCCAGCAAACCGCGGCGAGCCACCGCGATCAGCTCCAACGCCGGCTCCGTCGTCTCGACGAGGAACGGGCCCTGGCCGAGGCCAAGGTGGCCGAGCTGGTGGCATCCCAGGCAGCCCGGCAGGAAGCCCTGGAGTCGCTCCGGGTTGCCGCGGCGGCGGCAGAGGAGGCCATCATCGCCTGCCGCGCGGACCTGGAAGCCCACCACCGCCGTCTCGCCGAGCAGGTGCGCCACGTCCGGAGCTTGGAGACCCAACACGACAAGTTGCGCACCCGTCACGGGGCACTGAAAAAAATGGACGACAACCTCGAGTGGTACCGTGACGGCGTCCGGGCCGTGATGCAGGTCAAGGGGGATCGTGACGGTGAAGGCGCTGACTTCGGCGGGGCCATCGTGGGGGTCCTGGCCGACCTTATCACCCCGGAGCCCCAATTCGCCATGGCCACCGAGGCGGCACTGGGGGAAGCCCTTCAGTACGTCGTTGTGCAAACCCCCCAAGCCGCCCGGGCCGCGGTGGCCTATCTGCGCCGCCGGGAAGCCGGCCGCTGCGGTTTCATCCCCCTGTCGTGCCTCAAGCCGACGGCGCCCCATGGATCCGGTGAACGGCTCCTGGACCACATCCGGGTCCGGAAAGGGTTTGAGGCGGTAGCCGAGGCCCTCATCGGCGATGTTCGCGTGGCGGACCATCTCGAGGAGGCCGCCGACGACCGGCAGAACTTCCCCCGGGTCACCCTGGCCGGCGATTCGGTGACCGCCGGGGGATTGATTTTCGGCGGCAGCGCCGAGGGGCTCTCCGGTATCCTGGCCAAAAAACAGGAATTGAACGCCGTGGCGGACCAGTTGGCCCGAACGGCGGCCGACCTGGATGCGGCCGGACAGGTGCAAACCGACCTGGAAGACCAGAGCCACCGTCGCCAACAGGATCTCCAGCGGTGCAGCGTTGAAAAACAGGAGATTGTCGAGGAGACGCTGCAAGCGGAAAATGCCGCTTACCGCATCGGCGAGGAGCTGCGTCACGCCCGGCGCCACCTGGAAACCCTCGCCCTCGAACAGGAGCAAGCCCAAGGCGAGGAAACCGACGCCGACGTCGAAACGGACCGGTGCGAAAAAATTCTTGGCGACACCGCGGCCCGGGTCCAGGCCCAACAGAGCGAAGTGGCCCGTCTCAGCGCCGCCGGCGAAAACCTGACGGCTCAGTTGGCGGCATTCGACCGGCGCATCATGGACTTGAAGCTCGAACGGACCGCCGTGGGCACCGGGCTGGAAAACAGCCGCCAGACCCTGAGCCGGCTGGACGGTTTCCACCGGGACGCCGGAGAACGCCTGATCCGCCTGGAGCAGGAGATCACGGCCAAGACGCAACGCCTTGAGGCCGCAAAAACGCACCTCGCCGACAGGCAGGAGGCCCTGGCCCGGCGCTACGAGCGGATCAAGGGCCTCGATGCTGCCATCGAGGGCCACCATACCGAACTGGCGGCCATCGAAGCACGCTTGCAGGCCCGGGACCGAGAGGTGGCCGAGTTGCAGGCGCAGCGAAACCGGACTTTAGAAAAAATCCGGGAACTGGAAATGGATCTCGGCCGTCAGCAGGTCCGGCAGGAGGCTGTCGTGCAGCGGCTGACCGAAAGCTACGCCGTGGACCTGGCCGCCGCCCGGGCCGAGTGCCGCGCCGCCGCGGCCCCGGCCGAGCCCGGGGCACTGGAAACCGAGTTGGAAGCCCTGCGACGAAAAATCAGCACCATTACGGACGTTCACCTCGGGGCCATCGCCGAGTACGAGCAGCTCAAATCACGCCATGATTTTCTCGACGCCCAGCGCGCCGACCTGGTCAAGGCCCTGGAAGACCTCAACCAGGTGATCCGCAAGATCAACAAGGTGAGCCAGACCCGGTTTCTCGAAACCCTCGAACAGGTCAACGAGAAGATGCGCGAGGTCTTTCCCCGGCTCTTCGAAGGGGGCACCGCCCGGCTGGCGATGACCGATCCCGATGCGCCCTTGGAAACGGGGGTGGAGTTTCTCATCCAGCCCCCCGGCAAAAAGCTCACCCGCATGAGCCTGCTCTCCGGCGGAGAAAAGGCCATGGCCGCCATTGCTTTCATCTTCTCCATCTTCTTGATCAAGCCGGCGTCA
>JACDJB010000729.1_pt1 | contig 30507 bp, 27 predicted proteins | sample 7454121 | NCBI WGS metagenome assembly JACDJB01 (sample SAMN14253290, study PRJNA609438) | sludge metagenome | isolation source: sludge after 25d culture with pyrite | collected 2018-12-20
GTATCTGACAAACATAAAACCAAAGATAAAAAGACAAATTAACACCCAGAATCAAAATCACTAAAACCACATAAACCTTATTGTCAGAATGTTACAACAACGTCTTGATTGGAATCTATAAATGTGCGGAAGTCAGGAAAAATCCGGATTCGGTAATCGACCATTTCCTGGCGTCTTCCCGATACCTGGAAACCATTGTTCGGGAAACCCCCGCCGTATGGGAAGAGCTAAAAGGTTTGGCCGCCGGTTCGGGGCAATCGCTTAAGGATGTCTTTGCATTTCAACTTATCGATGAATATTGGGGGTACCTGGATCGGCTGGAGCACCATTCCATAGACAAGGACCACTGCAGTGCCATTGGAATAGCCGCAAACGGGAAACAACCTACTCTGGTGGCACAAAATATCGATATAGACAATTTTATGAACGGATATCAGGTGCTCTTTCACATAGAGGAGACCACAGAAACCCCCGAGCAATATATTATGGGCTGTGCCGGCTTTCTCGGTTTTGCGGGAATGAACAACAAGGGCGTGGCGGTGGCGATCAACGCCCTCACCGATCTCAACAATTCGGTGGAAGGACTTCCCGTAACCTTCGTCACCCGCGGAATCCTTCAACAAACCTCGGGCGAAAAGGCTCTTTCCTTTGTGAAGGACATAAAGCACGCCACCGGGCAGAATTATTTGATAGGCACCCAGGAGGATGTTTACACCCTTGAAGCCTCGGCAAACAAGGTGGTGGAAGTGGAGCCGCAGAAAAACAAGGTGGTTTATCACACCAACCATTCGCTGGAAAACCACGATGTAAAACCGTGGATGCAAGACTACCATAAGCATATTCTCGCCGGCACGGGAAGACAGACCAACAGCCAGACCCGTTTGCAGAGCCTGAAGCAGCAAGTGGCCACGAGCAAGGGCAATTTGGATACGGCTAAGGTGAAGGAAATACTGCGCTCAAAAGAAAACGAAGCATTTCCCATTTGTGTAAAATTCAATCCGAACGGGATCGCCTTCACCTTCAGTTCGGTGGTCTTTACCCTGGGAGAGCAACCCACTGCGGAAGTAACCGTAGGGCCGCCGGATACGGCTGAATATATAAAATATCACTTCACCCAAAATATTTTAGAATGAAATCTTCCGTCACCTCCTTCATTTTTTTTACGATGATCTGCCTCCTTTTAAATACGGTGCAAGGGCAAAATAATCCCACCCAAGTTCTTGAAAAGAAACTCAAGCAGGTATTGGATTCGCTACATCAAGAACACAGATTTCCAGGGGCCACGTTTTCGGCGGTGCTTGCCAACGGGGAAAGGATTGCCGTTGCCACGGGAACGGCAGATTCCATAACCGGGGAAGGAATGCAACCGAGTATCAGAATGCTTTCCGGCAGCAATGGCAAGACCCTTTTTATAGCGGCAGCCCTTGTTCTGGCTGCCCAAAAATATTATTCTTTGGACGACAAAATTTCAAAATACTTGGAGGGGGAAGATTGGTTTTTACGACTGCCCAATGCAGAACATATTACCATGCGGATGCTGATGAACCACACCTCGGGCCTGGAGGAATATTATGAACTGGGAGATTTTATGGAATTGGTACAGGAGAATCCCTCGCGCACCTTTACACCCCAGGAAACCCTTGGCTATGTCCTGGACCGGCAACCTCTTTTTAAGGCGGGAACCGATTGGGGCTATGCCGATACCAACTTTATTCTGCTGGGATATATACTGGAAAAAATAAGCGGTGCAACTATGTATTCCCTTGTGGAGCAATATGTGCTAAAGCCCTATAACCTTAAAAACACACAACCCTCCACAACAAGAAGCCTAGACAATCTGGCAGTAGGTTATGCCCGCAAGGAGGGTCCGTTTCCTTTTGAAGGGGCCATGGTGAAAGAAAAGGAATTGGTTTTCAACCCCCAATTTGAATGGATGGGAGGCGGGTTTGTCTCCAATGTACAGGACTTGGCCCAATGGAGCAAGCAGCTTTATCAATTGGAGCCCATAGGCAACGACCTGCTTAGGGAAATGCGCATTGGCGTACCGGCAAAAACGGGAAAGGACCACGCATACGGCTTGGGGATACAGATAAGACCTTCGGAAATGCTGGGAATGGCGTATGGGCATAGCGGCTGGTTTCCCGGATATCTTACCGATGCGGTTTACTTTCCCGATAAGGATTTGGCCTTGGCCATTCAGTTTAACACCGACGATATTTCAAAACTGGGAATGATGCCCTACACCTACCTGTTACTGTGTGCCGGCGTAATTGAAAAACAACTTCAAAAACAATAACCCGATTAATTGAATTTTATGAAAACAAAGATGCTATTTCTCTCTTGTCTTGCGGTGGCCGTCATAGGCTGCAAGAGTAAGAACCCTCCTTCCAAAGCTGTGGGAGCCACCGCTACTATCAATCTGGTACAGGTGGAAAACGACAAGGTAAAAGTGGAGATGGAATTTCCAAGAATCTCACAGGAATCCATTCTCTTCAATATTCCCAAGACAGTTCCCGGCACCTATTCCACTAATGACTACGGGCAATTTGTGGAAAATATCAATGCCTTGGATGCGCAGGGCAACCTATTGCCCATTCACAGGCTGGACGACAACCGCTGGCAAATAGAGAACGCTTCCCGCCTGAGAAAAATAACCTATGAGGTAAATGATACCTACGATTTGGCAAAGGAGGGCGGTGTGTTCTCCCCTGCCGGCACCAACATAGAAAAAGACGAAAATTTTATGCTCAACCTCTATGCTTTTGTCGGTTACATAACGGGCATGGAAAACATTCCCTATACCCTACGGATAGAGCGACCGGAGAGTTTTTATCCCGGCACGGCCCTTAGCTTTAAAACGGAAGTGCACCATAATGGCAGTGCGGTGGACGTGTTTGGGGTAGATCGTTATTTTGAAGTGACCGATAACCCGATAATGTATTCGGTGCCCGATACGCTTTCTTTTTCCACGGGAGGAATGCAGATTGTGCTGGATTTATATTCGGCAACGGGAAAATACCGTGCGGAAGAGCTAAGACCGGCCGTGGTAAAAACCATGACCGCACAAAAGCGGTTTTTGGGCGAAATAGACGACACGGACAAATATGCCATTCTGCTCTATTTGGCCGACGACTCCAAACCGGATGCGCGCGGGGAAGGAGCCCTGGAACACAACAGATCGACCGTAGTGGTTTTTTCTGAAGATATTAGCCCCACAAACCTGGAACAGTCTATTGTCGATGTGGTTTCACATGAATTTTTCCACATCCTCACCCCATTAAACGTACATTCGGAAGAGATTCACAATTTTGATTTCAACCACCCCAAGATGTCGAAACACCTGTGGATGTACGAGGGAGTAACCGAATATTTTGCCCAGTTGTTTCAAGTGAACCAGGGTCTGTGCACAAGGGAAGAGTTTTTTGAAAGGATGGCCGACAAAATAAATGTCTCCAAACAATTTGACGACACCCTTCCCTTTACCGTGATGAGCGAGCACATTCTATCTGACGAATACAAAAACAGCTTTTACAACGTATACCAAAAAGGAGCTCTTATAGCCATGTGCTGGATATAAAGCTGCGCGAGCTGAGCGATGGCGAAAAAGGCCTATTGGACCTTATGAGAGACCTGAGCAAGAAATACGGCAAGCACAAGCCCTTTAGGGACGACGAACTTGTCAATGAAATTGTCGCCCTTACCTACCCGGAAATAAGGACATTTTTCAACACCTATGTGTATGGGGAAACGCCTATTCCGTATAACGAGTTTCTGCAAAAGGTGGGTCTTCGGTTAGAGGAGAAAACGGTAGAGACCGGTTATTTTCTGAAAGGAAAAATCCCCTATTTCGATATGGATCAGGATACGGGGGAGTTTTATTTCCGCAAGCGAGTGAACTACAACAGTTTTCTCCGTGATCTTGGGGTGAAGGGAGGCGATGTATTTTTGGCCCTGAACGGAACGCCCCTCACTTCTGAAAATATCAGGCCCCTTATTCTGGCCAGCGCGCAATGGAAACCGGGAAGGGAAGTTTCGGTAACCGTTGAACGGGACGGCATCAAAAAGGAGCTCACCACATTGGCCCATATTCCTACGGAAACGGTGTGGGAAATAACAAAAGATCCATCGGCGGTCAATTCTGAAAAAACGGAACTGCAAACGGCCTGGTTAAAAGATTGAACCCCACAGAAAACGCAAGTGTTGATTGGGAGTGATTAGCCCGTGGGGCTGTCTTCCGGGATAGCCCCATTTTTCCTTCACTATAATTCAAAATTAGCGACATTATGATGTACCATCGAATACTTTTGGCTGCCCTATTCTGCACCATCATTCTCTCTGGTTTCCGAAGTCATGGACAGCAGGATTCCGAAGAAAAAATGCAAAAAAAGAGCTATGTAGCCTCCCGTCTCTCAAAGGAACCCGAAATAGACGGAAATCCGAACGATTCGGTGTGGGCGGGTCTGCCCGTGGCCAAGGATTTTGTTATGCTGTCGCCTGCGCAAGGGAATCCGGAAAGAGCCACCCATCCCACCGAATTCAAGATAGGCTATACCGATGAGGCCATTTACGTTGCCGCTTATATGCACGATTATTCCGGGAAACCCATACGCCGCGAATTTACCCAGCGCGATGACCTTCCGGCCACGGACTATATTGTGTTTGATTTGAACACCTATAACGATGGGGAAAACCAACTGCGATTTGTGGTAACTCCCGCAGGAGGTAAGTTGGATGCCAAAATAAAAGGCCGGATTACCGATTATAAATACAATGTAATCTGGGATGCCAGGGTAAGTGTGGACACACAGGGCTGGTATGCCGAAATAAAAATCCCCTTTTCTGCCCTGCGTTTTTCAGAAGCCAACGAGCAGGTATGGAGTATGCAGTTTGGCCGGATCATCTCTTCCCTTAACGAAACCTATATGTGGAATCCCGTAGATAGAACCGTGGGCATATTATCTCATTACAACGGCCTGCTCACCGGCATACACGACATAGACCCTCCTTTCCGTTTGGGGCTCTATCCCTTTGTTTCGGCAGGGATGGAGGCTTATAAAAGCAAATTCAAAAGTTATTTTAACGCGGGGATGGATATAAAATACGGTATTAACGACGCCTTTACCCTGGATATGACGCTGGTCCCCGATTTTGGGCAGACTGCATACGATGAGGTGGAGCTCAACCTGGGTCCTTTTGAACAGACCTTTAATGAAAAACGCGCCTTCTTTACCGAAGGCACCGAATTGTTCAACAAGGGCAACCTCTTTTATTCCCGTAGAATTGGAGGGCAGCCTATAGGATATTACGCGGCGATCGCCGAAACGGCAGAAGGTGAAATTCTGTTGGACAATCCCGCGGAGACCCGATTGCTCAACGCCTTCAAGATTTCCGGACGCACGAAGTCGGGACTGGGAATTGGGTTTTTTAATGCCCTTTCGGGGGAGCAGAAGGCAAGGTATCGGAATCAGGAAACTGGGGAAGTGCGCGAAAAAATCACTGCGCCCTTGACCAATTACAACATTGCCGTTCTCGACCAGCAGTTGAAGAACAATTCCTCCGTTTCGTTTATCAACACCAATGTAATCCGCGATGGGCATTTTCGCGATGCCAATGTGAGCGCCGGTCTATTTGATATTTACACTAAAAACAGCGCTTTCAACATTTCGGGGGAAGCAAAGCTAAGCCACCTGCACCTGCCCGGGGACGACGAAACCGGCTTTGCCTCCATGCTTGCCATCCAGCGCAGTCGGGGGAGTTTCCGCTATGGCATTTCGCACGAACTGGCAGATAAACAATTCGATATCAACGACCTGGGAGTGAATTTTACAAATAACTACAACAATTTTTTCTGGAATACCAGTTATGAAATTTTTGAGCCGAAGGGAGCGCTCAATCAATTTAAACTGGAGTTGTACGGCAACCATCAACGCCGTTTCCGGCCGAGTGTTACCGTTCGCAATGGGGTGGGCACCAGAGTTACGGCTGCCACCACCAAACGCTTCTCCTTTGGCGGGTTTGTGGATTTCAACACCGAGTACCGGGATTATTTTGAGGCCAGGACGGAGGACCGCTATATTCGCTATCCCAAAAACGTTATTGGGGAAGTGTACATTTCTACCGATTATAGAAAACCCTTTGCTCTGGATGCCAATTTCCTCATGAGCCAGTTTATCAATTCGTCATACAACAAAATACGGATGGGCCTCAACCCGCGGATCAGACTCTTTGATAGGTTGTTTCTCCGTTATTCACTAGAAGTGGAGAAGGAAAAAGACCGGCCGAGCTATGTGGGCCATGAAGGGAACAGCATCATTTTTGGGCAGCGCAGCCGGATAAGCCTGGAAAATGCCTTTAACGTACTTTACAATTTCAACACGGAACAGGCCATTTCCTTGAGTTGTAGAAATTTTTGGACCGTTGCCGATTTTGATGACTACGGGTACAGCAGTTTGCAGACAAATGGCCATTTGCAACCGTTGGGGAGTTTTTCTTCGGAAGAAATCAATCCGAATGCCCGCTTCAATATCTGGAACCTGGATCTGCGTTACAACTGGCATTTTGCCCCGGGCAGTGAATTGAGTATACTTTATAGGAATACTATTTCCTTTACCGACCACAATTCCGGCAGTACTTTTTTTGACAGTACGGAATATCTGTTTCACCGTCCCCTGACACATAATCTGTCGTTAAAGCTGATTTACTATTTGGATTACAATTGGATAAGGAGAAGGTTGTGATTTTGGTGGCGGAAGTCAATGGTGATGTTCGGCTTTTGTGTGAGTATTATAATTTGTTTAAGGACAGATACGGGAACCAGGAGCCAGGAATCAGGACTGACACGTAGGTTTTGTTTGGGGAAAGATATAAGGACTAAGAATCAGGAGCCAGGAACCAGGAATCAGGAGCCAGGAACCAGGAATCAGGAGCCAGGAATCAGGACTGACGCGTAAGTTTTGTTTGGGGCAAGATATAAGGACTAAGAATCAGGTGCCAGGAATCAGGAGCCAGGAATCTGGACTGACACGTAGAATATTGAAGATTTTATAGGTTGGCTGAAGCCAACGGCAATATTAAATCATACAGATTTCATTTTTTTTAAAATCACATTGCCGTCCGCTTTGGCGGACGGACTGGGGGGAGGATTTTATTTCGGCTTTGGCAGAATTTCACCACAATTCGTTCAGAATCAATTTTGCACAAAGCCCATGTGATTTTCCACAAATTCCTCGAACACTTTTTTGTGGAGATCTAAGTTGAGTTGGGGAGAAACGGATACGCGAACGATATAATCCTTGTCTCCTTCCTTGGTGGTTCCCTGGGTGGAAGTGGCGGGAATGGTCCAGTAGCAGCCTTTGAGCTGACCATAGCTTACACAGAATTTGCTCTCCTGCGGGATTTTGGAAATCATAAGGTTGATCAACTTGAGGTTCAACGCTCTTTTATTGGCTTCCCGGGCCTCTTCCGTTTCGCCATAGGTAGGCAGATCGAGAGAAAAGACCGAAGGCGTGAAACCGCGTTCGGCCAAGACTTCCGACACAAAATTTATCTTGGCCTGTGGCAAGGTAGCCCGGATGAACTTAACAAACTCCACCGTATTTTTGTAGGCTTCGGCAATGCGCTCTTTCATGCTCGGCAACTGCTGGGCCAAAATCTGATATTGAAGGGCGGTGGCCTCATTATCGCAAAGCTCCAGATGTACTTGGATTCTTTCCATCAATTCTCGGGTGATGTCATTTCCCACACAGTAGCCCGCGGTAGAAAGTCCGCCACTGGGAAACTTTGATCCGCTGGCATAAGATAGTGCTCTTACGGTAGAAAGGATTTCCCCCTCCCCCAAAAAAGGAACATCGGGACAAAAGGTCTGATCTAAAATAAATACCGGGGCCACGGCTTTTTTGCCAGTTCGGGTGTAGCGCGGCGAGGCCAACACCGACTTAAGTTCATCCAGATTGGGTACCTCCACCCGCGGATTGGTGGGGATTTCGGCAATAATAAAGGGTACGGCATCTTGTTTGCCCACCTCTTCCAGCACCGTATCCAGACTCTGTACCATATTGTTTTGGCCATCGACCAAAAGATCGACAATCGCCACGCGGTCCACACATGCGGCTACTCGCCTTGCCTGGTCGTTTGTACCGCCGTAGCAATTGGGAGGCACAATAAACTTGATGTCTTTTTCCGGATACAGCTCCATCGCCTGGTCTATCGCTCCCATCATAATGGCATATTGCATTGAAAGGCCACTGGAAGCTACCAAGGGTGCGGAAATAGTGGCCGTAATGGCCTTGATTTCATCTTCTACACGTTTTTTGTTTTCGGGCAAGTTGTGGGATGGATTTTGGTCCACAGGCTCTTCCAACAGTCTCTTTATGGCCGTGTAGCAGTTGGCCGGGGTCATGGCCACCGTTTCCCTTCTGCGCACATGCTGGATTTCGGAAATGTAATTTTCGTTATCGGCATTGTTCCCTGCGTTCACCAAAAGCACACTTCCCAATTCCCCATAACCTCCTACATAAAAATCCGTTTCGGAAGGAAAAGAAAAATATCCGAAGGCGTCGTTTTCTGAAAAATAGACCGTACTTCCAGGAAAGTGTTTAAGTTCTTCGCTTGGGGATATTTTTTTCAGTTGGAAGTGGTATCCGTACACCTCGCGTAACAAATCGGGATCAAATCCTACGGGCAAGGATTGGGAATACACAATCTGGGTCTGGATTTTATCCAAAAGGTTTTTGCGCAGAATAGCCAAGATGGGCACTGTTTGCGATTGAAAGGCTACGACGTTGTTAGGATTGGTTTGGTTGAGTTTGGCCAGGGTCCATTCCAAAATGCTGGATAATGGATGGCCCAGCCGAATATAGTCATAAGCCGTGGGCAGTGCTGCAAGGGAGGCATTGCTCCCGTCGTTATTGGCATAAAGTTCCTCGAACCGGTCCAGAAATTGGACTTTTGCCAAATCCTCATCGTAAATATCCAATCGATGGGTGGTGAGCCTAAGCCAGTCTTCGGGCATATTGTTCAATACATTTTTTATAAAGGCAAGTTCCTGACGGTTTTTTATAAGGTCTATCATTTCTGAAGCGAAAAAAATTTATTTGTTCTTTTTAAAAAAGGTTGCCATCGTTTTGTTGCGGAGGCATTATCCATGCTGAAGGATGAATGGGTCGGATTAAAGTGGCAGTTAGAATATATCAACCTATTAGGTTTAAGAATTCCATTTAATGGAAGTGAGCAAGTTTTGCGCAAATAGCATAATTTGCCTTTTATCCTCCCCATCGGGCTGGAGGTTAATCTTTAGGGTTTCTGAACCGCGATGGGCTCCCGCCTTTTCAAACTGTTTGTCAAATTCATCTACTGCCGGGCAAAATTTTTCATATTTCCGATCGCCCGAGCCCAACACCCCGAAGATCTTTCCCGAAAGATCCACTTCCTCCATGGCAAAAAAGAAATCTTCTGCTTCTTCGGGAAGGTCTCCATCGGCTCCATAGGTGTAGGTGGCCACAACACAGATGTCAAAGTTCAGGAATTCCTGCGGATAAACCTCTGTACAATGGCGCACTTGGGTTTCTACCCGTAAGCTTCGCAAATCCTCTGCCAGGTTATTGGCGATCTGGAAGGTAGTTCCGGTCCAACTGGCATAGACAATGAGCGCTTTGGCCATTTTTGCATGGATTTGTGCACAAAAATAACCAAAACAATCATAATCCGTTGGCTGAAGCCAATGGCAATGTTCTGCTTTTGGGTAATTATCTGAAAAAAGCAAGAACTGGAAAGCAGGAATCGGGAAACGAAGTTCGTTTTGTTTGAGGAAAAGATCAGGAATTGGGAATCGGGACACAGGAAGCAGGAGCCAGGAGCCAGGACTGACACCTAGAAAATTGAAAAAAGAAGGCTTCTCTATTGCAACTCTTTACATGTTGGCTGAAGCCAACGGCAATGGTAAGTCGCACTGATTTCTTTTCTTTTTAAAAAGAATATTCCCGTCCGCTAAAGCGGACGGGCTTGAATGGGTTTTATGGCAATTGTGGCAGTTTTGCTTGCCTCTATAACAGACCAAATTGTTCAAAATGGTGGTTGAGGTGCTTGCGCTCCAAGAGGTAAGATTCGTAACGGTTTAATTCGCCAAAAACCAAATTTTTCAAAACGGCATCGGGATGCTCTTTAAAAAAGGTTTTATACTGCTCCCGCGCTTCCCAGAACTTTTTCTTGGCCGTTTCCAGATCGGGGTGTTTTAGGTCTTCGAGGGTACCTTTTTTCATAGTGGGAAAATGTGAATTCCGCGGAAATTTCTCGTAGTTGTAAAGGCTGTCGTGTACCTTTTCCCGAATTTTTTCCGGAGTGGCGATTTCGAAATCCTGAATTTCACCCGAAAGGATGCGATAGCCCTCTTCCAAATGCTCCACCAAATGTTGGGGAGTGAGTATTCCCCACTTCGGCTTTGATTCTTCCGATAGTTTGTCCAGGGCTTCCTTTATTTTGGCCTCGGTCATTTCCACAAAAACGTCCTGTTTCTTTTGCACCATGGTGAGAATGGTGGCAATGGCTACCAATTCGTCCTCTTGATCAAAGACTTCGACAAACCATTTCACGATTCCGCTGGGATGTTCGGCCCCGGCAACGTCCCTATCCACCTTTTGCTTGCAGGTTAGCCTTACATAAATGGTATCGCCATCATACATTGGCCGAAGGAACCTACAGTCTTCCAACCCGTAATTGGCCGCTACCGGACCTTTGTTGGGATAAACAAACAATCCCGCAGCCGCGGCAATAATAAAATATCCATGGGCGGTGCGTTTTTCAAAAATACTGCCGTCCAAGGAAGTGGTATCGGTATGGGCATAAAAATGATCCCAGGTAAGATTGGCAAAATTGATGATATCGCTATCGGAAAGCGTGCGCTTATGGGTCTTTAACGACATACCCGGCTGGATATCTTCCCAATGGTATTTAAACGGATGCTGATCGGCCTCCTTGTATTTTGCATTCTGTTGATAAATTCCGGTGATTTCCGTAAGGGTGGTGGGTGACCCTTGGATGGCGGTTCTTTGCAAGTAGTGTTTTATTCCGCGCATTCCGCCCATTTCTTCCCCTCCGCCTGCACGTCCGGGCCCACCGTGTACCAAATAGGGCAAGGGCGAGCCATGGCCGGTACTTTCCTTGGCACTTTCGCGGTTTAGCACCAAGATCCTGCCATGATGGGAAGCGGCATTGATAACATACTCCTTGGCTATCTTATCGTCGTTTGTCGCTATGGACGACACCAGGGAACCCTTCCCCATCTGGGCCAATTCTATGGCTTCATCCAGGTTGCTGTAGGGCATAAGGGTGCTCACCGGACCGAAAGCCTCGGTGTCGTGCACCGCCAGATTTTTGAAGGGTTCATCCTCGCGCAAGAGAATAGGACCGAGAAAGGCCCCTTTTTCGGCGTCGGCACCGAGAACCTCTGTTTTCTCCAAATCTCCAAAAACTATTCGCGAGGTCTTTGCCAATTCCTGGACGCGCTCCCTTACTTCCTTCACCTGGTCCAGGCTCACCAAAGAACCCATTCGCACTTCCTTTAAGCGCGGATCGCCTATGGTGACTTTGGACAGCGATTTGCCCAAGGCAATCTGCACATCCTCGATTAGATTTTCAGGAACAATCACCCGCCGGATGGCGGTACATTTTTGACCACATTTTACGGTCATTTCGGTTAAGACTTCCTTGACAAACAGGTCGAACTCGGGGGTACCTGGCTTTGCATCTTCCCCCAAAACCGAAGCGTTTAACGAATCGGCTTCCATGGTAAATGGCACTGCTTCCTCAATAATCCGCGGATGCGCTTTTAACATTCGGCCGGTGGATGCCGATCCGGTGAAGGTAACCACATCTTGTGATTCAACCGAATCTAAAATAGTACGGGCAGAACCGTTTATCAATTGCAAGGCCCCTTCCGGCAGAATTCCGGAGGCGATGATCTCCCGCACCACCGCTTCGGTCAAAAAGGAGGTATTGGTTGCGGGTTTTACCACGGCGGGCACACCGGCCATCCAGTTGACCGCGCATTTTTCCAACATTCCCCACACGGGAAAATTGAAGGCATTGATATGGATGGCCACCCCTTTTTTGGGAACCATAATATGATGGGCCATGAATCGGCCGCCTCGGGAAAGGTCTATGGGATCACCCTCCACGTGGTAGGACTGGTTGGGAAACAATTTCCGAAGGGAAGCGTTGGAAAACAAATTCCCAAACCCGCCTTCTATATCAATCCAGCTATCGCGTTTTGTGGCACCCGTGCGGTAGCTGATTTCGTAAAAAACATCCTTCTTTTTTACCAAATAAAGGGCCAGGGCCTTGAGCATATTACCTCTTTCCTGAAAGGTCATCTTCCGCAGGACCTCGCCATTTTTTCTTCCGTACTGTAGAATTTCGGCAAAGTCGAGTCCCTCGGTATCGGAAAGGGCAATAACTTCCCCGGTTATGGCGTCGTGCATGGGCACGCCTTCGCCTTTTCCGGTTCGCCATTGTCCTGTGATATAGTTATGTAATTTTTTCATGTGTTTAAAAACAATTTTTGAAATTATGACATCCTATAGATGGAGAATATCATTTTTATGTTATTGAAATTTGTTTCATTTGCTGGGAAGAGATGGTCCCATTTTAATCTGATTTTTGGAACGATCTTATGGGGAAAACCTTTATTTCAGACACCGTTTTTAAGCCATTTTCAGCAATGGACGTATTTTGGCGTATACAATCTCTCAATCTCTACTAAATTCAAAAACAGCTTCCCGTCAATCGATTTTTAGAAAACGAATAGTCTCTGCCTCTTTTGCCTGCCCCTCAAACTGTTTCTCCAGGATACTTGAGGTGAACGTTGCCATTTAATAATTATTTTCTGTAAATATACAGTATATCACCCAGATTTTACGGTCGTTTTTCAGCCCAAAAAGACCCTTCCCACGGGTGAGCAGAATACTTACGGAGCTTAATTCATTCTCTCATACGAAAAAAGGCTGCCCCAAAGACAACCTCTTCATTAAAATGGTCCACGGATGTTACGACCTATCTTTTTCGTCAATGGCAAGTTTAAAATATCGATTTCTTCCGAAGGAAATAAAATAGAACATAATGGCTATAAAAGAGATGCCCACAACATTGAAGATATATTTTAAAACTTCCCATTCAAAATAAGAATACAGCAGAAACAGCACCACTATTAGCGACACATGCAAGAACATCCAACTGTCTGGCAAATACGGCTTTACGTCTATTTGAAAGGTTTTATTCGAGCCGTATAAATGGATTTTTTTCGATCCCACCCAGAGATATCGCGCATACACCTCCACAGGGGAATCGGTGGTTTCAATTTCTATGCTCGAATTGGATGACAGCTTGTATTTCTTTCCGTTGATGTAAACATCAACGGGTATCAGATTGTTTGAATATTCGTTTTTACGGTAGAGATTGATGGAATTCATGATTCACTTATTTGATTCGCTATCCCCTTTCCCTTGTCTCGCAGATACGAAAAACCAGGTTTTGGTGTGCACACTGTTCAAAATTAATTATTCTTATATTTTTTTCAAAAGGGAATTTGAACAACAGATAATCGAATCTTACCAAAATCGGCCTATAAGAAACTTCTTTCGTTTCCTATATTCTTTCAATGACCGCCGCATAGCCCTGGCCAACGCCAACGCACATGGTGATCAGGGCGTATTGTTTATTTTGGTTTTTCAGCTCCAGGGCTGCGGAATAGGCAATGCGGGCGCCGGTTACCCCCAAGGGATGGCCAATGGCAATGGCCCCGCCATTGGGATTTATCCGCGGATCGTCGTCTTCTAATCCCCAGGCGCGGATGCAGGCCAAGGCTTGCGCCGCAAATGCTTCGTTTAATTCGATAACATCGATGTCTTTCATGGTCAATCCTGCTTTTTCCAAGGCTTTATTTGAAGCCTCTACGGGACCTATTCCCATTATTCTCGGCTCCACCCCTACCACGGCAGAGCTCACAATTCGCGCCAAAGGTTTTAAACCGTATTTTTTAACGGCTTCTTCGGAAGCGATAATGGTAGCTGCCGCACCGTCGTTAAGACCGGAGGAATTTCCGGCGGTTACGCTGCCATCTTTTTTGAAGGCCGGGCGCAATTTTGCCAGGATTTCCGGAGTGGTATTGGGTTTTATAAACTCGTCGTTCTCGAAAATTATAGGATCTTTTTTGCGCTGGGGAATTTCCACGGGAACGATTTCCTGGGCCAATCTGCCTTTTTCGCGGGCACTGGCGGCTTTCTGTTGGCTTCGGAAAGCAAAATTATCCTGGTCCTCACGGGAGATATGGTATTTCTCCACCAGATTTTCAGCGGTGTTTCCCATTCCATCCGTGCCGTACATATCCTCCATTTTCGGGTTGACAAAGCGCCATCCGAAGCTGGAGTCGTACATTTTGGCATCGGTTCCAAACGCCTTGGAAGGTTTGGCCACCACATAAGGCCCTCGGGTCATGTTTTCCACACCGCCGGCGATAAATATATCGCCATCGCCTGCCTTTATCGCACGATTGGCGTGGATAATTGCGGAAAGGCCGCTGCTGCACAGCCTATTGACCGTTTCGCCGGGAACAGAAAAAGGCAAGCCGGCCAACAGCAAGGCCATTCGAGCCACATTTCTGTTATCCTCCCCGGCCTGGTTGGCGCAGCCAAGGATTACATCGTCATAGGCTTCTTTGGGAATCTTGTGGTTTCTCTTTACGATTTCCTCAATGACCAGGGCTGCCAGATCATCGGTGCGCACCGGACTCAGGGAACCTTGGTAGTTTCCTATTGGGGTACGGATTCCGTCGATTATATACGCTTCCATTTTTTAGATATTAGATTTGAGACTTGAGATTTGAAACAAACAGTTAGTTTAGGATTTCGGCAAAGGTATCGCCTTGTGTGATATCGCCTGTATTATACCCTTTCATAAACCAGCGCATCCGCTGCTCGGAGGTGCCATGGGTAAAACTGTCGGGCCGTACACTGCCTTGGGTACGGCGTTGAATGGCATCGTCGCCCACGGCCTTTGCCGCACTCATGGCCTCTTCTATATCTCCTTCTTCCAAATATTTTCTATTGTAATGGGCAAAAACACCGGCGTAAAAATCGGCCTGCAGTTCCAACGCCACCGAAAGTCTGTTTGCCTCACCTCGGTTTTGCTGCTGTAGTCGGGTCACCTTTTGCGAAGTGCCCAAGAGCGTTTGCACGTGATGGCCAATCTCGTGCGCCGTGACATAGGCAATGGCAAAATCGCCACCCTTGGCGCCAAATCGGGTTTTGAGCTCGTCAAAAAAAGCAAGATCCATATAGAGTTTGTGATCGGCAGGACAGTAAAACGGTCCCGAGGCCGAAGTGGCATTCCCGCAACCCGACCGTACCGCATCGGTAAAGAGAACCATGGTGGGATATTCGTATTTTCCCAGGTTGTTTTCGGCAAAGATTGTGCTCCATACATCCTCGGTATCGGCTAAAACGGTAGCCATAAAATCGCCCATTTCCTTTTCCTGGGGGGTGAGTTCGCGCTGCTCGGTCTGTACTTGGGTCTGGCTTCCGCCCAGTTGTTCCACTAGCGGGGCCAACTGCTGCCCGGTTTCGCCTCCAAAAAACTGGAGCGCGAGAACAATAAGTGCTATTACTCCGCCCCCGGCAACAAATTTGCCTTTGGTACTCATGCCGCGACGATCATCTACATTGCCGCTTTTTCTTCTTCCTTGCCATTTCATAAATTATACATTTAAGTTGAATTGGATCTAAAGATACGCCATGCACATAAAATAAGCTTTATTCCATACCCTGGAATTGCCGGGAAACGTCCTCGGCTATTTTGCCGAACGCTTTAATATAAAATATCCGGCCACTCCCCCGATAATGGAGGCAACAAAAATTCCCACCTTCGCCTGGGTCATGTATTCCTCATTGGTAAATGCCAATTGCGTGATAAAGAGCGACATGGTAAACCCAATGGAGGCCAAAAAGGCTATTCCCATAAGATTTTTAAGATTGAGCCGGGCGGGAAAAGAGGAAATCTTCAATTTTACCGACAACCACGAGAAGCCTACGATCCCTAGCACCTTCCCCAACAACAACCCCAATGCAACGCCCAGGGCCACATTGTTGTTCAACAATTTTTCCACTTCAATATCAAATACGGTCACTCCCGCATTGGCCAGGGCGAAAATGGGAAGAACGACAAAACTGACGAAGGGTGTCATGGCGTTTTCCAATTTCTGAAGCGGCGGCATGGCTTTTTTGGTATCCAATTTCACCATTTCAAGGATTCGCAGTTGGTCTGGGGTCAAGGTGGGAATGTCGTCATCCGGATCGGTGTTGATAAAGCGTCCCAAGTGCTTTTTGATGCGTGCTATATAAATACTCTCCTTGATGCGAACATCTGCAGGAATCATAAAGGCCGCCAAGACCGCGGCAATGGTAGCGTGTATTCCCGAAAGCAGGAATGCGGTCCACACTCCCACAATTCCAATAATGGCATAGTAGAGCAAACTTCGCGCGCCCAGCCTGTTTCCCAAAAACATGAGCAGGAGGAATCCGAAACCTATGGCGAGATTGCCCAGGGAAATATTGGAAGTGTAAAAAAATGCGATAACCAACACCGCCCCAATGTCATCAACGATGGCCAAGGCCGTCAAGAAAATCTTAAAACTCATGGGAATCCTGTTTCCCAACAAATAAATCACCCCCAGGGCCAAGGCTATATCGGTAGCCATGGGGATTCCCCAGCCGCTGTTTACGTCTCCCACCGGGTTTAGGGCAAAGTAGATGAGGGCGGGAACGATCATGCCACCAATCGCCGCGGCAATGGGGAATAAGGCTTTTCTAATGTCGGAAAGTTCTCCGGCAACAATTTCCCTTTTCAATTCCAGGCCCACCACAAAAAAGAACATGGCCATTAAGCCATCATTGATCCATTCAAAGAGGGTGTACTCCATGTAGGCCTTTCCGTCAAATTGAAAGCCGAATTTATGCTCAAAAAACAGATGATACTGTTGGTGCAAGGGAGAATTGGCCAAGATAAACGCCACCAGAATACTCAGCCCCAGAACCAGGGAAGCCGATTTCTCTTGCTGCATCAACCTCAGTATCGGCCTTTTCAATCGATCTAATGGGTAAACTTTTCTTGGCATTGGTCAATTTTAATAAATTCAAAACTATTGAAAAGGTTCGTCCTAAAGGATAAACTTTTACTAAAATTTACCCTGAAGCCATGGAAGTAGAAATATTACCGGGACAATTGGGCGAAGATAGGCCGGAAAAAATTTTAAAAGATTTAATCTTTTGTCCATTCTTTGGCCGTGCGATACACCACTCCCTTAAAGAGGGCGACCAATTCCTCTCCTCTCTTCACCTCTACCACGTGAAAGGCCAGCTTATTCCTGGTGCTTTCAACAATTGATTGGGCGGTGATATAATCCCCCTCCTCGAGCGCCTCGATGTGGTTGATGGAAGTTTCTATGGAAACGGCGAACCGGCCATGGGTGTTGGCGGCAAAACCAAATGCGGTATCAGCCAAGGCGTAGGCTATTCCGCCATGGGCTTTTTTCATGCTGTTGAGCATCTCTTTCCGCACGGTCATTGCCACTTTGCACTTGCCATTGCCCACTTGCAATATCTCAATTCCCAACCATTGGCTGAAAGGGTCCTGGGAAAGCATTTTCTTCGGAATTTCATCTGCCGGCAAATTTGACTTAGAGCCCTCTTCGGAATTGTTTTTCATGGGAATAATTTTTTCTGACATCAAAAATAGGATATCTCCCGCTCTTAACGGTAGGCAAACGCTTCTGAATGGATCTTTGGGATTTATCCAAATTCTTTTTCCAACACATTTTCCAGCTCCCTGGCCGTAATTATCCCCGCCCGGCGCCATTTTTCTTCCCCCGCGACAAACAGCAAAAAGGACGGAACACTGCGAATGCCGAATTGGGCCGCAATCTGTGGATTTTTATCGATGTCGATCCGCAATATTTTCCATTGTCCGGATTTCCTACGCTCGATCTCTTCCATAATAGGCGCCATGGTCTGGCAGGGCCCACACCAAGTGGCAAAAAATTCGATTAACACCTTTTCCATGGCAAAACGGGTTTATGAAAAATAGAACGAGGACGGTTTGTCCTGTTATACTGCAAATTGTTCTCCGCTGGCTTTCATTTGTCTTAACAAGGGGCTGCATCTGTATCGGTCTTCGTGATATACCTGGTACAGCGAATCCATTTGCTCCACGCACCAATCCATTCCTTTTTCGTTGGCCCAGGCAAGGAGGCCTTTCGGATAGTTTACCCCTTTGGTCATGGCGTTGTCGATATCAGCAGCGGAAGCAATATTCCAAAAAAGTGCATCGGCCGCTTCGTTGATGAGCATGGCCAGGATTCGTTCAAATATTTTCTCGGCAGAAGTAGATTTTCCCGAAACAGTTTGCGAGGGCTTGGCAACCGTCTTTTTTCCCTCTTCGGAATAATTGTAATATCCCTTTCCCGATTTTCTGCCCAAGAAGCCTGCTTCGGCATAGCGTTTTTGGGTGAAGGAAGGCTTGTACCGCGGATCGAAATAAAACGCTTCAAATACCGATTCGGTAACGGTGTAGTTAATGTCGTTTCCTATAAAATCCATCAACTCAAAAGGGCCCATTTTAAAGCCGCCAATTTCCTTCATGGCGGCGTCAATTTCGGCAAAAGAGGCAATTCCTTCCTCATAGATGCGCAAGGCTTCCCCGTAAAAGGGTCGGGCCACGCGGTTAACGATAAAGCCGGGGGTATCTTTTGCCACGGCAACCGTTTTTCCCCAGCCGCTGATGGTTTTGATGGAAGTGGCCAAGGTTTCTTGGGAAGTCTGGATACTGGGGATGATTTCCACCAACTTCATCAACGGTGCCGGATTGAAAAAATGGATGCCGATGCACCGCTCGGGTTTTTCAAGGGATGCCGCAATGGAAGCCACGGAAAGCGAGGAGGTATTGGTGGCGATAATGCAGTCATCGGAAACAAACTTTTCCAAGGTGGAAAGCACGTTCTTTTTGATGTCGAGGTTTTCCACAATGGCCTCGATTGCCCAGTGTGAGCTCTTGAGCTTTTTCAGGGTATCCACATATTCTATGTTCCCCTGAATGCGCGCTTTTTCCTTTTTGTCAATTTTTCCCTTTTCCACCAGCCGGTCCATTATCTTTTCCAGGGAATTTTGGGCGTTTTGAAGCGCTTCTGTTTTTAAGTCGTACAATTTAACCGAACATCCGGCGGTGGCCGCCACTTGCGCGATTCCACTGCCCATTGTTCCGGCACCTATTATTGCTATTTTCATGATGATTAACGATTAACGATTGTTGATTGATTAATTTTTGAACTTCCCTGATTAGAGTTGACCGTTTTTAATTATTTTTTATTGTAAAAAATAATGATTTGGAGATTTCGTTAATAATTTGAACTCAACGAAGTTTGGAACTGGAGGTTTTTATGCTGGGAACAAATATGGAAATGAGTTCATTGTTTTCAATTATAAGCGCATCTAGTCTTTCTACTTCCAATATGAGTTTAGCTCCTTTTTGTATTCTCATATTTATCAATGATTCTCGCAATTCCTTTAGGCATAGTTTTAATTTATGGAGAAAATCGCGGGGCGATTCTCCACTTCTTGCTTCCCCATAGTTTAAGGCTGCAGAAGTAGTTGAGCGAATAAGTTGTTTCGCAAGATGTTCGGCGGCAAAAGAATCGTCAATCTTCTTGCATATTAAAATGGTATCAATTGCAAATTGAATTAAACGGTCTTCCAGTTGGTATGGCTTCATGGCGATCAATTTTAAGATTTTAAATAAAAATAGATGTTAAAGCTCAGACTACCCTTAAAAATTTTTGAAATCGACAATCGCAAATTCTAAATCTCCAATCGTTGATTTTTCACCTCCCTTTAAACTCCGGGCGTCGCTTGTTGACAAAGGCATCCACCCCTTCGGCGTAGTCTTCGCTTTGGGCGGATTCTATTTGGAGTTTGCCTTCTAAATCCAATTGTTCTTCCAGAGAATTGGTCATTGACTTGTTCAACAACCGTTTGGTGAGGCCCAAAGCCTTGGTAGGCATATTGGACAGTGTAGTTGCCAGGACATTTACTTCCTCGATAAAATTTTCCGCAGAAACCACTTTATATACCATTCCCAATTGCCCTGCTTCTTTAGCCGAAACCTTGTCGCCCAGCATCATGAGGGCAGATGCCTTTTGAAAGCCAATCAATCTGGGTAAAAAGAAAGTACCTCCACTGTCCGGCACCAAACCGATTTTGCTGAAAGCCTGGATAAAACTGGCATTTTCCGAAGCGACCACCACATCGCAAGCCAAGGCGATGTTTGCCCCGGCCCCTGCTGCCACCCCATTGACCGCGGCAATGATGGGTTTTTCTATTTTTCGGATACGGGAAATAATGGGATTGTAATGTTCTTCCAAAATCTTTTTAAACCCGGGATTGATTTCGGGAGAGGTAACCTCCTTCAAATCCTGTCCGGCACAAAAAGCCTTGCCTTCGCCGGTGAGAACGATGGCTCTAATTTCGGGATTCTTTTCGCAGGCGTCCAGTTCCTTCTGCAGAAGAAGTGCCATTTCGCGATTGAAACTGTTGAATACCTCTGGACGGTTAAGTCGGAGGAATGCTATCTTATCCTTTATTTCTGTTGTTATGGAAGCCATTTCTATTTTTTGATTAAAAATTATTATGCAATGTTTGCCCTATTCCCGCAAAAATAGGAAGAGTTGTACAATCGCCACCGATTAATCAGGCAAACCCTTCCAAAAATGTAAAATTGATCGGTATTGGTTTAAGGACAGCAGTACCGTCGCGATATAATTTAAAAAGTAGTTGAAATTATGATATTCTGATTTTCACGTCCAGTTGCTGAAAGGTCATATTGAAGCTACCTCACAAACCCTTCTGCTCCAAGTTTTTATAGCGATCGTTAAAATATGACTGGATACCAAATAAAGAAACACCTTTCCTATTAATTATGTATTTTTATAAACATAACCGTTTGCAATGAAAGCCTTTTCTGTCATTTCTGTTTTTCTGTTTTTTCTTCTGAAGGGAGCTTCACCACCTACTTGCGGCGAGTATGAAAAAACCGTATTTTCCAATATTGCGTCCGTTGTGGGCAGCGCGCCAAATGCAGCGGTGCTTTTGAAACTTGGAGACACCGGGAAAAAGTGTGAATTTAAGGGCATTCAACTCTACGGAAAAGTGAAGTTCGTGGAATCTTTTCCCGACATCAAAATCCAGTTTGTCGAATCCTTTCCCGACATAAATGTGCAATTTGTTTCCTCCTTTCCCAATGACTGCGGCAAATGGCAAGTGGTGGAATCCTTTCCCGATTTTACGGTACAGGTTGTGGAATCCTTTCCCGATCTGAAAGTGAAGACGGTGGAATCGTTTGCGGGGATGGAGCATGCAACCCGCCCTTAATTAGATTGTCCCAATTTAGCGTATTTTTTTGCAGATTACGGTTTCCCCCAAAATGATGACGGTTAATTTATCTATTTTAGCGATAAGTTAAAGTTTTGTGAACAATCGTCGATCAGACTAAACAATATTTAATGAAAACTACTTAGTAAGTATGAGATTATATCTAAAATTAACAAAAAACAAATCGCTGATTCCATTTAATTATCAGCATTTACTAACTGGAGTAATCCATAAATGGTTGGGCAAAGATAATGCAGTGCACGGGGCACCTGGTCAAATTTCATTCTCGTGGTTACAGAACACAGAAGCGGTGAAGACTGGACTCAACCTAAAATTTGATGGTTATTTCTTTATCAGTGCATTGGATTCTGAGCTAATAAAGCAACTTGTGAAATCCATTTTAAAGGATCCCGAAATGTTTAATGGAATAGTCGTAAAAGACGTTCAAATTGTAAATGTCCCCACTTTTCCTTCCTCTACGAAATTCCTTATGGGAAGCCCAGTTCTATTGAAATGGAAAGAGGGTGAAAAAATGCGTTACGTCACTATTGAAGATGAAGATTTTGAAGCGGTATTGACCAAAAGTTTATCCAGTCAGCTTAGTCGGGCAGGGATTTCCTCCGCAGGCTGCAAGGTTTCTGTAGATCCTGACAGCACCTACCGATCTACAAAACTTATAGACTATAAAGGAATAAAAAATAAAGCTTCCTTGGTTCCACTTTTAATTGAAGGAAATCAAGAACAGATTGCTTTTGCTTGGTGCACGGGTTTAGGAAATTCAACCGGAATTGGCTTTGGAGCTTTAAAATAATTAGGAGATGGAAAAATATTACGTCGTAAAATACTCAGGTCCTTTTGGATTTATAAAACCTTGGACAGCTGTGCGGGATAGCGAAACTTTTAGTCAACAGTTTTTGACTCCGTCTATAGTGGAGGGGATTGAAAAGAAGTTGTTTCCTGAGCTTTTGGGCGAAGAAGGAATTAAAAGGATAAAGAGGCATCGGCTTTCCTATGCGCAAATCAATCAGCAGCAGGAAGTGATACAAACTCGTGGCTGGAACTCAACCAGAAAAGGAAAGCAATTCTTATTTGATCGACCCAAAGCGATTTTAATACGGGGGGTACTTTTATCTCCCGTACTTTTTTTGGCATTTGATAATAAAGCAGATGCAGAAAAGGCATTTAAGCAGCACCTATGTCTATGTAGAAACGAGGACGTTCTCTTGCCAACGGAACTTTTGGAGGTTAGTGAAAAGGATTTTGATTCCGCAGAAGATTTTGATGGATATGAATTGATGCTCGAAAAAATTGACAATTCATTTATGGTAGGATATCATCGGGTGACGAATGAGCCAATGTATGGATGGTTAAAAATTGTTGGCACTCCCGTTAAAGCTTATTGATATGAAGCATTTACTTGCCAAATCCGGTCCCGAATGGACACCTTTAATCACACACTTGGAACAGGTTGCACTGGCCACTAAGTCTTTTGCCAATTATTTGGGAATGGATGAAACTATAGCCTATCAAGGTGCTATTTTGCACGATATAGGGAAGGCGCATCCTGTTTTTCAACAGCGGTTAAAGGAGCGTCGGCCAAATGGGAGGGTTTTTCGGCATGAGATCGCTTCTTTGTTTTTCATCTCTGTCTTTCCCGAAGCACACAAAAGTGGGCTGATTGAAATGGTAGTAGGACATCACAAGTCGGTATTGCAGGACATATCGGAAAAAGGATTATTGGATCTTGTGGAAAATGATGATTATGAAGATTTCCATCTGGGAGAATGGGTGTTGTGGAGCCATAAAGCCTTAGAAATACTTAATCATCTTGGAATTCCCGCTACACCTATCAGCCGATCAGATGCATTAAAAAATTTGGAGTTCTGTGTTGATTTCTGTGAGAAAGCAATAAGAACCAAAGGATTTTCAACTTGGAGAGGATTGTTAATGGGCAGCGACCATTTTGCCTCTGCATTAATCGATGAAACGAAAACTTATTCTTCGCGCATTTTTAAAAATCCTGATCTCACATTCTATGAACGTCAGCATCCGCTTTTTCCCTTGTCACTAAAAGATGCAGTATCTCCAAAAAAACATACACTGGTAGTTGCTAGCACCGGAGCGGGAAAAACAGATTTTTTATTTAGGAGATGTCGTGGACGGGTTTTTTACACTTTGCCTTTCCAAGCTTCAATCAATGCAATGTTCCAACGCCTTGGCAAAGAATTGGAACACGACAATCCCGATATTGATATCAGGGTACTGCATTCTACTTCCATTATAGTCAAGAGAAAAGCCAATGAGGAAGTTGCGCTGCAGAATTTAATGGGGTCGGCAGTGAAAATTCTAACCCCCCATCAGTTAGCTTCCATTGCTTTAGGAATGAAGGGCTATGAGGCAATGATTCTGGATATAAAAGGATGTGATGTCATTTTAGATGAAGTCCATACTTATTCAGGAATTTCACAAGCCTTGGTATTGAAATTAATCGAAGTGCTGGATTCATTAGATTGTCGCATCCACGTGGGTACGGCCACAATGCCGTCCATGCTTTATGAAAAGATTAAATCACTTTTAGGTGATAATGTGTATGAAGTAAGTTTAAGCGATGAAGAATTAAAAAATTTTAATCGACATATCATACACAAAATAGCGGAAATGGACGAAGCCATTGCTGTTGTCCAAAATGCAGTTTCAGCCGACAAGAAGGTTTTAATAGTATTAAATACCATCGCTGAATCTCAAGAAGTTTACGCGAAAATTCAAGATCTTTTCCCTGATGTGCCTTCGATGTTGCTTCATAGCAAATTCAGAAGGAAAGATCGAAATTTAAAAGAAAGCAGACTTATTGGTTTGGACACCGAAGGAAAGGAAACCGGTGAATTCAATACTAGTAAAACAGCTTGTATAGTGGTTTCTACCCAAATTGTGGAAGTGAGTCTGGATATAAATTTTGATGTGATGGTGACAGCTACCGCACCTCTTGATGCCTTAATACAACGGTTTGGTAGGGTAAATAGAAAAAGGACTGAAAAAACGATTGGAAACTATAAGCCAATTTATGTCCTTTCTCCGCCTTCTGATCAAAAGGCAGCACGTCCTTATGACTTGGAAGTTTTAGAACGCTCCTATGCTGTGCTTCCGGATGGAAAGTTATTGGAAGAAAAAGATTTGCAGGGAAAAATAGACCAGGTTTTTACTGAAATAGACTTCCTTAAAATCGATGAGCATTCTATTTTCACAAAAGACAACGGATTTAGCTTAAGAAAACTTACGCATAGAAGCAAAGCTATTTTATTTGAATTACTTCAAATCGACGGCGTGAGTTGCATCTTGGAATGCGATGTTGATGAATATGACAATGGCAAATTTGAAACCCGGCTGAATTTAGAAATACCGGTCGCTTATTGGACCGTTGTCAAAATGAACCAATCCGAAAAAGGAAATCGACCCTTTATAATTCCCGATAAGGCCTATGATCCTGACCTTGGATTGGATCCATCGAAAATAAAAGCAGAATATTTTAATGTATTAAATCAATTTATATGATTACAGCATTGGTGGGACGCACATTTTTAAAAGCGTTCAATGAAAAATATAACAAAAATTACACGGCAAAAGAGTTTTTTGAGAAAGAGTATTTTCCGCTGTTTTTTAATCATCCAAAGTATATGCAGTGGGTGACAAATTCTCCATTTGTGCAAATGGAAACAAAAAAGGGACAAAAAGTTCATTTACTCTCGCAGGAAGAACGCCTCGAAAAACTGGCCAATCTTTTTGAAAAAGTAGAAAACGAAGAACCCGATGCAAGTTTTGCCATTGGTTTTCCTGCATCCGAAACTAAAGAATTCGCAAGCACGTCGGGTTTGGTGACTGATCTAGCCATTGAGGCAGACAAAGAAGGAATTTATCTTTCCTGGATAGGTGGCGGATTGGGCATTGGAGTGGCAGGCGGCTTTAGTTTATTAATTAATGATCCCGAAATTACATTGACTACCTATGAAGGTTGGAAACATTACAGGAAATACCTTAATGATCCCACTTTGGAGAAACTCCGTGGCAATCAAGTCAATACTTGGAACGGCCAATGGCTGACTTTTCGCTATGGGAAATATTTTACCGAAGATTTCACCTTAGTGGATTTAGAGCAGGAGAAAATAATGAAAATTGATACTGTCTTGGCAGAAGTCAATACAGTTAATTGGGCCAATCTCTTTTTTAGCCTCTCTAATCAGTTTTCAGAAAAAACATTGAATGCCTACATCTACAGTCTAGGACAAACCAATAAAACCATAGGATTTATTCCTATTTATTTAAAGGCGGGAAATACCTTGAAAAACGTTTTCCAGCAATTATTTCATACAGAAGCCCCATTTCAAAGTAAAGATTTTCAATCTCTTTTCGGGATGCACATAAAACGAGCGTGCGAACTTGGAAGCATCGGTCTACAGGCCTTAAGACCTGATAGCCTGAAAAAATATATGAATGAGTCAGCTAATTTAAATTTCAAAAAAGAAGAACAAGTAATATTATATCAATCCTATAAAACCTGGTTAATCGCTATGTTGTCAAAAAACAAAGAACAAATCACAGATTATACCTTGGAATTGGCAGCGCTGATTTTAAGGTATCGAAAAAATGCCAAGGGTACTACCGGCACAAATCTCATCAATAAAGAATTATTTGCCTCCACCTCCAAAAAACAATTCATTGAGGCATTGACAAAAATGATTCCCGATGTTGATGATGAAGATCTAGAAACTTTGAAGAAATTAAAAGATGAAGTACACTTAATGACCAATGAGGAATTTGGTTATTTCAGTACACTATTAAAATTTGATTATGCATTTAAAGAAAAACAATCTTAAATACCAATTATTATGAACAATACAATTTACATCCGCACTTTAAAGAGAGCCGAGCACACAGTTTTTTGTGTATCTGATGGCCAGAAATACTATTACGATGCTCAATTTAACAGACGAATTCCTTTTTCCAGTGGCCAACAAGTAAAAAGATCAATAATGGACTCTATTTCAGAAAATCTGAATACGGTTCCAAGCCCCACAACTTTTCTTTTTGATGTTACCAAACAGAAAGAATTAAAAGAAGGAGAAGTTTATGGCACTTGTGATCCGAGTTATCCCGATCAGCTTTTTGGTGGATGGATGAAAGCAGCGAAAGGAGGAAAAGATCGCACTTTAAAGAGAAGGAGTCCACTTTCCATTTCCGCAATGAGAGGTCTTCATCCCTTGCTGGCAGGTTTAGAAAATGACAATGCCTCTTTTGATAGAAGTGACCGGCCCAATAACATCGTAATTGTGCGGGATGAAAACGGAAATGAATTGTCTGACGATGAAATTGTACAATTCCTGGAGGGAAAAGATAGGAGTCTAAGTAGAAAATGGATTCCAAATCAAAGTCGCGCTTCCGGTTTATTTATCTCGGATATTGCCATTGATTTGCGTCGTCTGTTTTGTGTCGGACTTAATTCTTTTGAACCTGAAATGTCTGATGATACAATAGACAAGTTAAAATCGGAAGGTTGGATTGAATCCGAAAATGTTTTTGGCCCTTGTTTGGTCGCCCCTAAAGAACTTCGGGAGAAATGGACAAAAGCCTTGGCAAAAGCCATTATCAATTGGAAAATCACTTCCAACCAAAGTAGAACCTTTAGTTTGATGGACACTTTGGCCATTGCAATTGGTGACAATGCGAATTTAATCGGAGGTAGTATTCGCGCAAAACTTTCGGAAGAAGATTCAAAAAAAGCACAGCCTATTGTGGAAGAGGACATGGATGGAATCAAAACTTTCGTTTCGCTCCAGGCGGGCGGTTATATACCTACAAAATCTGAGACGGCCGATGCTATTCAAAAGGCTGAGGAGGAGCTGATAAATAGGATATTAGCTTACGATTACGAAAACCAAATTTAAATCTACAAGGAGGTGAAAGCCTCCTTTTTCAATATGAACCTCACCGGCACCCATATCAACTATTACCGTCTTTGCAAACGAAAACTATGGTTGTTTGCGAACAACATAGTGATGGAACATACTTCCGATTTGGTAGCCGATGGCAAAGTAATAGAAGAAGAATCCTACCAAAGCAGGAGCGAACGCTATAGTCAGATTGATTTGGGAGCGGATTATCAAGGGATTCCATTGACGGGAAAAATCGATTTTTTCGATACAAAAAATAAAGTAGTACACGAGACCAAGCGCAGCAACAAAGTGGAAACAGCACATATTTGGCAAGTGAAGTTTTATTTGTGGCTTCTACAACTTAACGATATCGATGCGGAGAAAGGGATTATCGAATATCCCAAACTACGAGAGCGCGAAGAAGTGTTTTTAGATGAGGAAGATGTCCGGTATTTGCAAAAAACAGTTTTGCAAATCAAGGAATTGCTGGATAGTGATAACTGTCCGCCGGTGATCAATGCCAAGATATGCAAGAACTGCAGTTATTTTGATTTTTGTTATTCGGGAGAGTCCAGTTCAGATTAATTATGAAAAAATCCTATTACCTCTTCAACCCCGGCCGTCTAAGCCGTAAAGACAACACCTTGCGGTTTACGCCGGTAGATGCTGACGGCAAGGAAGGGCCGGCGAAGTATCTTCCTATTGCGGGCATTAAAAACCTGTATTGTTTTGGTGCTTTGGATGCCAATTCGGCCATGTACAATTTTTTGGGCAAGACCCAGATTCCGGTCCACTTCTTTGATTATTACGAGCATTATACCGGCAGTTTTATGCCCAAGGAATATTTGCTCAGCGGCAAGGTTTTGGTAGAGCAGGTAAAACTTTACACCTCCGCAAAACGCAGATTGGAGCTGGCCAAACTAATTGTAGATGGGGCGGCAGCCAATATGCTCCGCAATTTAAAATACTACGAGAAGCGGGAACGCGATCTGGCACCGCATATCCTGCAAATTGAAACCTATAGAAAAGACAAGGAAAATGCCGCGGCCGTCGATGTTTTGATGGGATTTGAGGGCAATATGCGGATGGTGTATTACAATGCCTTTGAGCATATCATTCCCGATTTTGAAATGGGCAACCGGCAGAAGCAGCCTCCATCCAACGAGATCAATGCGTTGATTTCGTTTACCAATATGATGTGCTATACCTTATGTCTGGATGCCATTTACCACACCCCACTCGACCCGACGATCAGTTTTTTGCACGAACCGGGATATCGACGCTATTCCTTGGCATTGGATATTTCCGAAATCTTTAAACCCATTTTGGTGGATCGGCTTATTTTTACGCTGTTGAACAAAAAAATACTTTCAGAAAAAGATTTTGATAAAAAGCTCAATTATTGTTTGTTGAATGATTCCGGCAGGAAAAAAGTATTGGCCTCTTGGGAAGAGCGATTAAAACAAACCATTAAGCATCGGAAGTTGAACAAGCACGTGAGTTACGAACATTTGGTAAAACTGGAGGTCTATAAAATTTTAAAGCACATTATGCGCATTGAAGAGTATCAACCATTTAAAGCTTGGTGGTAGAATTATAGACCATGATGATAAGTAATTGGCGATTAGTGGTGGGGACATTATAAATTTTTTACTTTATGGATTATAAGGAAGCCTGAAAGAACAACGCCCATCACCCATCATCCATCATCCATCACCCAACATCTATGTACATCATCTTAGTTTACGATATCGGTCAAAAGCGGGTTGGCAAAATGCTCAAACTTTGCCGCACATACTTGAATTGGATTCAGAATTCCGTTTTTGAGGGAGCCTTGACCCCTTCACAGTTAAGAGAGCTGAAATATAAAGCTTCCCAGATAATGGACCCGGAACACGACAGTATGATTATCTTTACCAGTAGCAATGAAAAATGGCTGGAAAAGGAAGTCATCGGTAAGGAAAAGAACGAGCTGGGTTCCTTTTTGTAGTCGTCCGTTAAGTGCTTTTTCTGGTGTAGCAAGTGTTCTTTGACATATTGAAACACATAGAGCGTTGACAATGGGCAATATATGGAGTCGTCATAGGTCGGTGGTTTTTGGCTTATTCCCCATCGACGACAATGGAGGGTTACAAATCTCCAATAAAACCGCCCATATCCCCGTAAAACCGTTATTTTTTTTATTATTTTTAACGGCTCTCAATCAAACCATATAGGAATTGAAATAAAGGTAGGCATTACCCTTAGAGCCGGTACCGATTACTCTCAATCAAACCATATAGGAATTGAAATAAGTTTCTAAACCTTTCTCAGCTGAATAGATTTCCCTCTCAATCAAACCATATAGGAATTGAAATAAAAGTTATGAGTTTGTCTCTATTACTGAAATCGACTCTCAATCAAACCATATAGGAATTGAAATAAAAAAGGAAGCTGTGCGTGGTAAAGGGAATGAACTCTCAATCAAACCATATAGGAATTGAAATATTGCTGTTTCTGTTGCAGGTTAAGGCCCATTTCACTCTCAATCAAACCATATAGGAATTGAAATTTTATCTACACAATGCAATTTTTCAATCGGCAAGTCTCTCAATCAAACCATATAGGAATTGAAATTCGGCTCCGCTCAGGGACCGTATTATGCACATTTTTCTCTCAATCAAACCATATAGGAATTGAAATATAGCACCAAGGACAACTTAACGGCAAGGCCGATAACTCTCAATCAAACCATATAGGAATTGAAATATCGTTTTTTCAACTGTTCTACTTGATGCTCTAGTCCTCTCAATCAAACCATATAGGAATTGAAATTCAATCATGCTAAAGGAGGAATCTATATCGCAGGTTCTCTCAATCAAACCATATAGGAATTGAAATAGTATAGGCTACGGTTATATGTTCCGGCACGGAAGCCTCTCAATCAAACCATATAGGAATTGAAATAAATTTGTTGCTGGGCTTGCTGTTATTACTTCTTGCTCACTGGCGTCCGGTAAAAATGCTATTTCTATATTTAATTCTTGGAAAGCCTGCTTTTATATGGTTTTTGATTTGGTTTTTAATTTATGGGGGTCCTATGTCAAAAAGAGTAGGTGCCAGCTGTACATTTCTTGGATAAA
>JACDJB010000730.1_pt1 | contig 30478 bp, 19 predicted proteins | sample 7454121 | NCBI WGS metagenome assembly JACDJB01 (sample SAMN14253290, study PRJNA609438) | sludge metagenome | isolation source: sludge after 25d culture with pyrite | collected 2018-12-20
AAAAACAGCCTGGCAGGCCCATCCCAATAAATCCTTTACCCTTAAAGAGTGGGAAGCATGGAGCCGGGTACACCGGCAAATTACAGCACCAATCCAACGAGGCAGTCTCTCGAAATTCTGGATCAACACCTACCGCGCAGCATCTATAATTGCCATTGTATTGCTGGTGGGTATAGGGTTTGGGGTCTCTCATCTGAATAATCAAACAGTCATTGTCTCCACAAAACCCGGGCAAAACCTCAATCTTTTGTTGCCCGACAGCTCACGGGTGATGCTGAACAGCAGCTCTTCGCTGGTATATCACCCGTTGGCTTTTGCTTTCAACCGCAAGGTGGAATTGGAAGGGGAAGCCTATTTTGAGGTTACAAAGCAAAGCCTCAGGCCTTTCTTAGTGCGAAGCAATGATTTGAAGGTGAAGGTGCTGGGCACTCAGTTCAATGTGAATGCCTATCCTGAGACCGGTAAATATGAAGTCGTTTTGGAAGAAGGCAGTGTGCATGTTTCCATGACATCGTTCAAAGATTGTAAAACCACTCTTTCACCAGGACAGAAGACCGAAATAGATAGAAGCACCGGAGAAGGTAAGTTGAGTAAAGTGAGTACACGGCTTTTCACCGCCTGGACCGAGGGGGTACTCTATTTCTACGATTCTCGTTTCAGTGATGTGGTTACCCGATTGGAACGGCGTTATGGAGTGAATATTGAGTTGTCCGATCCCCTCATCAAAGATTTTGTATTCAGCACCACCATACGTAATGAGCCTTTTGAAGAGGTGCTCGATTTGGTACAGGAGGTATTGCCGGTAACAGCTTTAGAAGATGAAGGGATTATCCGGTTTACACTGGATGAGAAACGATATAGGAAGTATTTGAAAGAGAAGCGCTAAAAATAAAATTGAGGAGACGATTTTAAAAAACAGCAAACATTTTTTAAAAACAGGGTAGGGTTTATTAAGGTTTTTGGGTATTTATTATAGTGGCTGCAAGAAAACGTCAATAACTGCGTTATGCTCGCCCTGCTTGACAGTCATCCCGATTATGCTTTTTGTTGATTTTTATCTAAAAATCTTACAAAAGCTATTTCGGGACTCCTGCCAATCAGACCTCGCTCCCGATATCTATCGGGATGTTCTTGACGTTTTTTGTGACGCCACTGTCTTTAATAGCCAGTTTTCTGGCTGACACTATAAAAAAACAGGATGCTGTTGGCGCAGCACCCTGAAAAATAGTTCATTTTTTTTAGTTAAACTCAATGCACAAAGGTATGAAAAAAAAGTGGAATTTACCTTTCGCCTTAGGTTCACAAAGAGAAAAGGCTCTAAGAGTTTTGCAGTTGTCGTCAGTTATGTTGATTTTTTATGGCGCACAACTATCAGCAAACTTCGTGCCCGGCCAGAACAACAACGAATACTTTAACGCCCACAGCAGGCAATTATCAACAGTATGGTCTAAGATTGATTTCCTGACAAAGAATCTATTTGAGAATGGGACACCGCAAGCAGATCCATTTGAAAGCGAATATTCTGACCTCGTTGACGACCAACAGCAGATTAAGACAGTAACCGGAAAAGTAATTGATGAGAGTGGCGAGCCCATTCCCGGAGTTTCTATTGTAATTAAAGGGACTTCCACAGGTACCATTTCTGATATGGATGGCAATTTTTCATTGTCCAACGTACCCGAAGATGCTGTATTATCTTTTTCTTTCGTGGGTATGGCAAGTCGTGATGTCGACGTAGGAGGTAAAAATCAATTCAACATTACTCTTCAACAAGAAGTACTTGATTTGGATGAGGTAGTTGTAGTTGGCTATAAATCAGTCGCCCGGCGAGAGGTATCCGCCTCGGTCGCTAGTGTTAAAATGGATGAATTGAAGAATATTCCAACATCCTCCCTATCTACTTTATTGGCAGGCAAAGCTGTTGGTGTTCAATCCATTGTGCGTTCCGGTAGTCCTGGAGGCTCGGGAGGGGGCATTGTTATCCGTGGTAATACTTCATTATCTGATGCCAATGATATTACTGGAATTAGTAACCCTTTATACATTGTTGATGGCGCTCCTATGTCTCTTCAGGATTTGGCTGGATTTGATGTGACCCAAAATGATTTTCTTGCTACCCTCAATTCAAATGAGATTGAGTCTATAGATATATTAAAGGATGCTGCGGCAACTGCTATATATGGATCGCGAGGTGCCAATGGTGTTATTGTTATTAAAACTAAGAGGGGAAATAAAGGAGCTACCCGATTTAATTTTAGCCAAACGACAGGTGTGAATTTAAAGCCCGAACCTTTAAAGGTATTTATTGGGCAAGCCGAGAGAGAAGAAAAGCTCAGAATGTATGAAGAAAGCTTTAAAGCCCTCTTTGGGGAACGTGAATGGGTTGATGTTCGTAATGGACTGGAAGTTAAAGGTTATGCTTTGCCTTCGGTACTGACAGACCAGTTCAACCCTGCCTTTAACAATGCTTATGATTATCAGGACATATTTTATCAGAATGGGATTAACCAACAATATGATTTAAGTATGGATGGAGGTCATGAAAAAAGTGCTTATAGGATAGGTATTGGTTATTACAATGAAACCGGGGTGTTGATTGGTTATGATTTTTCCCGATTTACTTTGAATGCAAGTCTCACTAATGATATTAACAAAAGTCTGCACAATGACCTTTCTATCCGCCTGGCTTATATGAATCGAAATGGAGGGCAAATTGACTTTATGAAAGCCTACCCCACCGACCCCACCAATCTTCCCTCTTCCTTGTACTATAAAACTGAAGAGGAGCTGGATATGTTACAGGGACAAATGGGGGATATATACAACAACAACAAAACTTATTCGGCCTCGTTAAACGAAGCTCTAAGGATAACTTTTATTGAAGGATTAACATTAGACAATCAATTAGGTATTTCCGCAAACTTCGGACTGAGAAACTATTATTTGCCAAGCACTGCTTCAGAAACATTGCTGTCGCAGGCTGAATCGGCATCCAATATGAATTTAACGACTAATGCTCACTCGGTGTTAAGTTATCATAAAACCCTGTCGGATCATGAAATAGTTGCATTAGCAGGAACAGAAATAAATTCCGATTTACAGACCCTTACGCGCTTACTGGCAGAAAACGGGCCTAGTGATTATGTGAAGGTGATTAGTGGATATAATAAAGAAGACATAAACGGATACAGTGACCTTGTAAAGACCAATATGTTTTCCTATTTCGCGAACTTATCGTACGGTTTTAAAGAAAAATATAAAATAGAAGGGGTAATTCGTCGTGATGCTTCCTCCCGGTTTGGGGAAAATAATAAATGGGCAACTTTTCCGTCGGGCAAGGCTTATTGGATGTTCACGAAAGAGCCCTGGATGCAGGGAATCAATAAAATCCTTACCTTCGGTAAGCTTCGGGCATCCTTTGGTACTTCAGGGAGCATAGCCGGTGACCCTCTCCTTCAATATAATTCATTGATTGCTACAAATAATTTAGGAGCGGGGATAAACAACGTTTATGCAAATAAACTTGATGTAAAGACCTATGGTGGGAATGGTGTTTTGATTTCTGATTTTAATAAGATTGCCAACAAATCTTTATCATGGAGTAAGTCAAAGGAAATTAATTATGGAATGGACCTGGAATTCTTTAACCACCGGGTTTATGTTACGGCTGACCTATACTCAAAATATCTTGAGGGCCTGGTTTTTACCTCATATCTACCGTCATATACCGGATTTACGTCTATTCGTTCAAATTTGGTGGATATGATTAATAATGGATGGGAGTTGAGTGTTACAGGTTATGTTTTCCCCCGCACGAATGACTTTCAATGGGATTTGACATTAAATCTTGCCAAGAATAATTCGGATGTGGCCAAGTTGGGTAACAACGGGAGGGATTATATCCAGGGTGATTATGCTTTTATTGTTGGTTATCCAGCATTTCAATATTATACTTATGAGTATTTAGGAGTATTGCAATCAGTAGACGATTTACCCGTCAATCCAATGACTGGGGAACCTTTGAAGTACAAATGGGCTGATGCAGGACTTGCCCTTAACCAACAGGGGAAGATCTTCCCTGGAATGCCTTTGTTTACTGACGCCAATGGTGATTTTGAGGTGGATGGTGGAAACTATGGATATGATAAGAAAATTATTACCGGTAAATCTCCTGAACCAAAGATTATGGGTGGATTTCATACAAACATAAGATACAAAGGTTTTAGTCTTCGAGTGCAATCTTCTTTTGCCTTTGGTAATCACATATTTAATACTTCACTTCAAAATATGTTGTCAACCTACGACGACCAAACCCGTTTTTTTACGGGGGCTCTTTATGACCTTTCCAATGAGGTTGATTTCTGGCAGAAACCGGGAGATGATGCCTATTTCCCTATGCGGTATATAACTTATTCCGACGGTGGATCATCACGTTCTTTCAGACAATCGTCTATGTTTATCGAGAAAGGTGATTATTGGAGTGTTGATAACGTTACACTCTCCTATACATTGCCAAAAAGTTTTGTTGGCAAGATAGGATTGCGAGGTATAAACGTATATGCTACAATGAAAGATCCCTATATGTGGAAAGCATCTCTGGTCCCTGATCCACGAATAATTTCAAAAACCGGTTATTATAACGGTCAAGGATATCCAATAGTTAAGACTATTGTTTTTGGAACCAACATTCAATTTTAAAATCTACAAACAATTTGTTGTTTTTTGGATGAATGCAAATGACTATTAGACATATCAATAATGAAAATTATAAATACTATCTGATGAAAAAGTTATTTATTATTATAATGACGATGATGGTTTTAGCCAGTTGTGAAGATTTCCTTTCTCCTGAGCAAATCAATTTGACCTATAACGAGGTGTTTTGGACCAGCCAAAGCGATGCAGAAAAAGCAGTTGGAGGATTATATTCTCTATTTCGTGGTGTAATGCTCAACAACCAATGGTACGATCGTGGTGACGTTACCACCGGGTTCTTTAATCGTGGATGGAATGGCGGATCTTCTAATCAATTATATATTCCCGGGGACTTTTTTAACGTGAGCGGAACCAATAAATCCTGGGGTGCCCTTGAAGGCTATGCTGATTGGGGGAGTTATTACAAGGTGGTGGCTCAAAGCAATCTGGTCATCAAGTATCTTGAAAAAATGCCTGAAGTTAAATTTAATGATGGCATAAAAGACAAACTTTTGGGAGAAGCTCATTTTATGAGAGCACTGGTTTATTTTTATATTGCTCGTATATGGGGTAATGCACCACTTATTACGGAAGCCATCGAAAGTTCTGATCAGGTATTAAACCCTGATAAAACCCTGGTGGAGATGGCTCGCTCTACCGACATGGAACTTTTGAATCAGGTTTTTGCGGATGTGAATGTGGCTGTCGAATTGCTTGATTATGGTATTCCCGGCACCCCCCAATGGGGCTTCCAGGCAAACAAAGGAAGTGCCCAGGCATTGTTAGGGCATGCCAACTTGTGGATGGCATTTTTGGCCGAAAGAGAGGGCAAGGATAATGACCCATATATACAAAATGCAGTTGCAGCACTGGAAGATGTGGTAAATAACGGAAATTATTCCTTAGAGAGTTATAACAATCGAGAACAAGTGGTTAGGATGTTTTCAGAAGCCTCTTCAGAGACAATATTTTCTTTAAATGTATCCTCAGACCAAGGAGAGTCCTATCGCGTGGATTTCGGAGGAATTGCAAATCTTACAAGCAAAATTGTTCCTTTGGATGGAGATGTTACGAAAGACCGGGCCAGTTCAATTAACTTCATACCTTATTCTAAGAAGTCTTTTATCTATCCCGACTTCCTGTCTGATAAAAGAACCCAATTCTTCTTTGAAGTATGGCAATCTAGCTATGAAACAGCTTTTAGTGATGTTAACCCTGAAGCACAAAACCGTGATTCCGTTACTTATTTGATTAAATTCTCATCCATGACAGTTGATCCTGCTCGTAAATGGAACGAGTATCAAGCCTATTTTTCAGAGGCTGATATTCCGGTTTTTCGGTTTTCGGGTATCAAGTTGCTCCTGGCTGAAGCGTATGTGAAAAACGGACAGGAAGGGCTTGCTTTGCCTATAGTTAATGATATTCGAAACAGAGCGGGACTTGATTCATATGCAGGTGAAGATTTGATGCGAGAAATACTTCAGCAACGGATTAGTGAACTTATAGGTGAAGGTCATATCTTTTATGATTTTGTACGTAACAATTTTTACGATTTCGTACAAGCTATGACTCCTGACCGAATTGCTCAACAAGGCTACTACTGGCCTGTCAGCTCCAGTATTCTTACATCGAATAAATTAATAAATCAAACTCCCTACTGGAACGGTAAGACCGTCTGGTAAACAGAATAGAAGCTCGAGGATTTTAATGGGAAATTCTAATTTAAATTTATGATACGATGAAACGAATAAACATATTTTACACTCTCCCTTTGATGATATTGCATCTTGCGTTTTCAGCTTGTGAACGAAGTGATTACATCATTGGCGGAACAGTTAATGAAAGTAATTATGTTGATAAAACCACTTTCGATTTTTTATCTTCTTTTGAAGCAACCAAAGAAACTGCTGAACTCATTGAGTTGGCAGGGATAATAGAAGAAGTCAATAAAGACATAACTTTTTTAGCTCCCTCTAATTATGCGGTACGGCGCTATTTAAGAAGATTGAATAATCGGGCTTTACGACTTAATCCGGATACCAGCGAAATCAAGCTTACAGATTTGCCGTCAGACTCCTTGGCTAAATTCATGAAAATGTATATTGTGGATGGGTCTTTTTCTCGTGAGGATATCCCCGAGCAAGGGGTGTTTTTGGAAACACATTTAAATGGGGATTCTATTAGGTTAACCCTGGATGCCGTGAATACTGACCCTTCTGCAGCATGGGATGGCGGTGGTAATCCGGGGGCAGGGTATCAATACTCCAATTTTATGCAGAGCTTACCTTACCTGGTACATGTTCAGTTCAAGCGTGGTGAGAACTGGGAACTAAGTGATCAGGATCGAAATTTGCTTGACCCTAACAGCGGTGAAAGAGATTTTAAATATCGTATGTATATCTCTGATGTTGTCACCAAAACAGGAGTAGTTCACGTTATTTATTGTGGCGATTATAACTATTCCGATCATTACTATTACCACACCCTGTTTTTCTTTGGAACAACTAATGACGACTTGCTATAGATATTGCAAAATCCCTTGTAGTTTTACAAACAAAATTTATACACATGAAAAAGATTGTAGCTTTTTTGGCAGTAACCTTATTTCTTACCGTCTCTTGTTACAAGGTGACCGATAAGCTTGGATTTTTGAGTGAACATATCATTCTCAAAGGGTCTGACACACTTACAATTTCATTGGGCGGAAAGGGAAAGTCTGATGTAGCTTGGTTAGATGGTTCTACTCAGCCTGTTGAGTTTACTATTGAAAATATATGGGATGAGAAGCAGAACCGGTCTGAGCAATTCTTTCTGACGTATCCTTACAGAACCTGGATGAAGCCTTATAACTGGGAAACCGATACCACTATGGCATTAATCATGGATAAACTTGGTGAATTTGAATGGCCATGCGTATTGCTTAATCCGGTTAATGGTCAGATACAATACTTAGAGACTACAAGCAATCTTCAATCGCCCGGAGATGTTTATCATATGGATGTAAGGGTAAAAAACTCATGGGGCGAAAAAGTCTTTGAAGATTATGCCCTGCTAAAATTATCTTCTGAGTTTAAACCCTATAAGTTTTATCGGTCTACTGTGGCTATAATATTATTGAACGACAATGGAGATCAAACATTTACGTTGTACGACTATATACCCGAGGACGCTCTGGATCGGCATCAACGCATTTATGATAGAACGGGAGAAGAGCTTATAGATATTTACAAGAAGAGTGAAGAACCTACCACCGGCATTAAAATCATCATACAATATCTTGACTCGGAGGGTAAGGTATTTGATTCTAAAGACTATGCTACTTATAGTTCCGGAACTCGCAGTTACCTCGATTATGCTGTTAACCGCCAAAATCTGGACGAAGGCGCTTCGATTGAATTTCCCACTACTCCCTGGCCAGCTGATCAGGGATTATTATCCTACCTCAAAGGGGGTACAATGGATTACAGTGTTTTGGATACGGCAGCACTTCACAGAGAGGTGTATCAAAATGGGGAATATCCATATCTGTATGATTGGCCTGCTGATAGTTGGGGTGCAACAAAATGGTATATTCGCCTTCGTTCAAAGATCGTGTTCTATCAAAGTGGTACCTGGGTTATTTCTTGCAAGTTCCCATACACACACATAGACAAAACTTTCGAGTAAAATTTAAACTACTGCAAATCAATAAAATAATCCATGTCGGTATTTAAATATATGAGACGAACATGTTTGTGAAGAAACACAAACACCCATGCTATGCCGGCAGGTAGGAAAAAAACAAACATGGAGTTCTCCCGAAGCCTCGGGAACCATTAAAAAACAAATTATTTACGGATGAAACGACCATGTTTGAGAAACGCAAACACAAATGAATATTCAGAAGGGGGTTCCATCCGGTCTATGAAAACAAATTATATTCGGATGAAAAGAGTTTGAAAAAAGTAGAATTACCCCCCCCCCTAGTCTTTTTTGTGGTTTTGGTAGGGTTTTTAAAACTTTTTGTGTATTTAGATAAAAGACAATGGCAAATGCGTAATTAAAAGGAGAGATGTTGGCGCACCTCCCTGAGAAACGGTTCTTTTTAGTTAAACTCAATTTACAATGGTATGAAAAAAAAGTGGAATTTACCGTTCCTCTTCGTGCACTCACGAGGGAACAAAATCCTTAGGATTATGAAGTTATTAACCTTCATGCTGATTCTGGGCACACTTCAACTCTCGGCAAGGGTGGTGTTCAGCCAGGACAATACTTTGAGCCTTAATGTGGAGAAATCTTCTATCGCGGAGGTGCTTAAAGAAATAGAGAACCAGAGTACCTACAAATTTGCTTTTAGCTCGCAATTTGTGGATATGGAGCGGAAGGTGACTCTTGAAATGGAAAACGTTACTATGTCACAGGCATTAGAGAAACTTTTTGCCAACACCAATGTGGATTTTCGTATAGAGAATCAGTTTGTGATATTGGTGCCAAAGGGTGAAGATGAAAAGTCTGGTGTTCGTTATGCAAATCTTCAGCAGCAAGGTAAAACAGTTACCGGCAAGGTAGTGGATGAGCAGGGAGAACCCATCCCAGGCGCCTCCATCGTGGTGAAAGGTACTACCACCGGCACTATTTCCGATATGGATGGAGACTTTTCATTGTCTGGCGTTCCGGAAGATGCGGTGCTTCAATTTTCGTTCGTTGGAATGAGAACGCAAGAAGTAAATGTTTCAGGGAAAAACCAAATTGATATAGTCCTGGAGGAAGAGATGTTGGGGCTGGATGAGGTAATCGTTACCGGAGTCGCAAGTGGGACACCTAAAACGAAGATAGGTTTTTCTGTTGCTAAGATTGACTCCGAGAGTTTAGAACAAGTACCTGCTATTGATGCTGCCGCAGCTCTTCAGGGTAAAGTTGCCGGGGTGAGAATAACAAAAACCAGTGGGACTCCCGGGGCATCCTCCGATATTCAGTTACGAGGCGTGAAAACAATTTTTGGAAGTTCTAATCCATTGATTATTATTGATGGAGTACAAACTGAATTGGGGTTATCGGATGTTAATTCGGAAGATATTGCCTCAATTGAAGTGCTGAAAGGTGCTGCCGCCTCTTCTCTTTATGGGTCGCGGGCAGCCAACGGGGTTGTTAATATAATCACAAAACGTGGTAGTTCTGTTAAACCTGGTGATTTTCAAACAGATTACCGCTTGGAGGTAGGTCAAAGCTATATTGGTTATATGCCTGAGCGTTCAATTTCAACCAATAGAATCATTGAAAACGGTATAGTTACATCAGAACCTTCCCCGGATCAGATAATGGATAATTTGTATCCTAAAGTGTATGATCATATCGATCAGTTTTTTAATCCAGGTGGATATACTTCAAACTATCTCTCCTTAAAAGGAAATTCCTCTGATTCAAGAATGTCGGTATATGCTTCATTTCAATCTACAAAGGAACAGGGCATTGTAAAAATGGTGGATGGTAATACCAGGAATAATATGAAGCTTAATCTGGACTATCAGATTAATGACAAGTGGAAGTTAACCACTTCTAATCTTTTTGCCGAGTCGAATTCAGACAATAGAGCATCAGGAGCCTTTGGTCAATTACTCAGAAGTGATCCTAACGCAGATCTAACGTTACCCAATGAGGATGGTACACCATACCTGGTAAATGTAAATAAATTAAGTTCAGGTACCCCTAATCCTTTGTATGAGATATCGAACACTATCAGTGATAGCGAAGATCAAAAACTCATTTCCTTTACCGGATTAACTTTTGCAGCTACCAATTTCCTGCTGTTTGAAGGTTCCTACGGGACCACACGAAACACTGGTGAAGGATTCTACTTATCACCCAAAGGCAAGTTACGTACCGATCTTTCTGAAGACAATGGAAATATTAGTAGAAGCTCCTGGAATAATAAAGAGGAAATCATCACTATTGAAGGATCGTTTTTTAAAAATTACGGCAATTTTAATACCCGGTTTAAAGCGCAGTTTCTATATGAAGAATCCAATTTTAGTTCTCTCTCAGGAGGTGGAAACGAACTGGGTGTAAGAGGGAAAGGGGTGACATCTGTAAATCTTAGTGCCAATCAAAGCGCCTATTCAAGTAAATTTAAGAGCGTTGCATATAATTATGCAGCTATAGCCGCTGTCGATTATAAAGACAAGTACATTATTGATGCTCTTGTAAGACGGGATGCTTCTTCTCTTTTTGGCTCCGACGTTAGGTGGCAAACATTTTATCGTGTTTCATCTGCATGGCGGGTAACTGAGGATTTTTCGTTGCAAAATATCGATGAGTGGAAAATAAGAGCTTCCTATGGCATCGCTGGCTTAAGACCACCCTTCGAGGCACAATATGAGGTGTTTTCTCTCACCAATGGGGTGCCGGGCAATATGGAAACTCTTGGAAACAAATTGTTGAAGCCTTCCTTTTCCAAAGAACTTGAATTTGGTACAGACATATACTTTTTGAATAGATTTAATTTTAATCTGAGTTATTCAAAGGCTAAAAATACTGATCAGATTTTAAAAGTACCGGTATCTCCACTTTCCGGAGCTGCCTTTCAATGGCAAAATGCCGGCACTATAAAATCAACTGCTTTTGAAGCTACCTTAGGTTATAACGCTTTAAAAAGAAAAGATCTGAACTGGGATGTGTCTTTGACTTTTGACCGGGTTCGTCAAAAAATCACCAAACTAAATGCTACACCTTATATGTTGAACGGAACTCGTTTCAGAATTGAAGAAGGGATAAATTTCGGGGTACTTTACCTTGACAAATTTGCCCGTTCGCTTGATGATGTAAGAAATCAAGTCCCCGAAGGTAAGTCTGTTGAGGATATTTTCGTGGTAAACAACCAAGGTTTTGTAGTAGACAAAACTGCTATTGGAACGGTAGATGAGAAGCCTCTTAAGATTAAAGATGACAAAGGCAATATTGTGGCGTTGCCGGCTGCTGATTTCAATCCCGATTTTAATATGAATCTTGCCTCAACCCTTAGGTACAAAAAATTCACTTTCTATGTTTTGGCATCCTGGCAACAGGGAGGCCAGGTTTACAATCATTCTATAAGATACACAACCGAACCAAAATTGTTGGATCAATATGGTTTGCCCTGGAACGAAGTGAAACCCATGGGTTATTACGAAAACAACGGACAAGCTGGTGGTATCCTTGGCTGGGACAATGACGTGCTTGCTTTCGATGCAACATTCCTGAAAATAAGGGAGTTGGCAGTTAGTTACAACATTAAGCCTGCATTCTTCAGTTCATTTATTAAGAATATGAAGCTAAGTCTTATCGGGAGGAATCTCTTGACCTTAACAGAATATCCCGGTTATGATCCAGAAACCGGGAAGAGTGAACCTACAAAGGGAGTCGATTCAAACGCATTTAGGTTTGATTCCAACGACTCTTACCCAATTTATAAAACAATCAGTGGTTCCTTGTCCATAACCTTCTAAATTGTAGAAAAATGAAAAAGATACGATACATTTTATACATCGCTCTTGTTGCTGTTTCCTTTTCCTGTGGAGAGGTCTTCGACAGTTTGGATGTAAGAAACGAAAACCAGCCAAATATTTCGGATTTATATACTCCTAAAGAGTTTTATGCCCTTTTACAAAACGGATATAATACCTGGTACAATGGAGCCATCGCGGCAAGTCCTTCAATTGGCTTTTGCAATGCAGAGCTCTTTTCCAGCGGTACTCCAGGTTGGGGGTCAGGAACTATGTGGTTTAGACCGCGCCAACCATTGTTTAATGATGAACATCCCGATCCGGTAATTGTGATAAATTTCGGAGCCTGGTATAACTTTTATTCAGGTGTTGGAACAGCAGTAAACCTATCCAAAATATTGAACGATCCTGATTATGAGTTGGTATTAAACGGTACGGATTACCTTCCTAGAGCTAAAGCCCATGTCGCCATTATCCAGGCTCTGCTATATGGAAACATTGCACTACTTTACGATAAGGCCTATTTATTCACCGATGAGCATGATGCCATTACATTTGATTATGTAGCCAATACTAAGTCCTACAAAGAAGTGATGGGTTATGCAATTGGCAAGCTTGATGAAGCTATTGCACTTATTGAAGCAGACCCGGTAGATGAAGATTATCAGTCCGTCATTCCTGGAGTGAATTTTAATAAAGCAACACTTTTGCAATTTGCGAACTCAATGGCAGCACGCTTTCTTGTGCAAAATGCACGCACGTCTGAGGAGAATTTACAAACCGACTGGGCTAAGGTTGAGTTGTATGCATCTAATGGTCTTCAGCAGGATTTTAATGTGCTTTATGATGAAGGCTGGAGAGGAAAAGTGATGACCCGGGACTATGGTGCCAATTATTTAGGTTTGTACAATTGGGGCTGGATTAGGGCCAATCAATGGTTGATACATCAAATGGCACCTGATGATCCCGCAGCACAACATCCCTGGCCTGAAGGCGTGAACCGTTTGGGTGAAGTTACCAATTGTCCTGATGCGCGACTAAATAAATATTTTAAGTGGGACGAAATCAGTGATCAATGGTGGGGATGGGGACGCGTATCTCGTGCAGGATATGGATATTTTATCCGTTGCGAATACCGCTACTGGCGATATTATGATGTAATTAATGCTGGAGAAGGTTTTGTAGGACATTTCCTCCAAGCAGAAAACGATTTATATTTAGCTGAAGCAAAATTGCGTCAAGGTAAAGGAGGAGCTGCCTCTTTAATAAATACTACCAGAGTGGGAGTTGGTGAGATGGACCCTGCTTCAGATAGTGACGCTGATTTGATGGAAAAAATGTTTTATGAAAGATACGTGGAATGTGATCTGGTTTGGGCGCACCTGGGATTTTTTGATAAACGCAGACAGGGGCTTTTAATGCCGGGAACTGCCTACCACTTTCCAATTCCAGCGCCTGAGCTTTACCGAAACGGCCAAGAGGTATATACTTTTGGAGGGGCACCAGGCACTGAAATGTAAACATTCATTTTTTATAAAATAGAAGAATTATGAAGAAAATAGTAGTATTTGCAGCAATAACTCTCTTTTTTGCATCGTGTGAAAGAGACTTGGTTTTCGAAACTATTTCTGTCACCCCTCCTGAACTCCATGTTATGGTGTGGAATGTCGACGGGAATGCAGTGAATGGAGCTATCGTATCTGTGTTCAAATCAATGGATGACCTTAACGCTGGAACCAACCAGTTGGCTTCAGGAACTACCAACAATGAAGGAAAAGCGGTTTTTACAAAAGAAGACCTCATAGATCCTGGAAAGTTTTATGTAGAAGCTACACTCAATGATCTGGAGGCATCAAAGGAAACACCTTTTCTTTTGCTTAACGATGGTCATACTTACTTAAACTTGACATTAGAATAGAAGCTTAAGCCGGTGCTTTCTTTTTCTGGAAGTTTCGGCTTTTGTTTTCAAACTGTTCTTTTCCCTGAGTTGAGAAGTACCTTTCAGCAAGCCCAGGGACCAAATAGTATCGAAGTAACCCTTTACTATGCGTTAACCCCAGCTTGTCCCGAAGTTTTCTAAGAACTTGGAAAATGTTGTTTTTTCACATTTTATTAAGGTGAAAACTTTACATTTATTTAATCGTTTGCCTACCAACAGTAGGAAGGCAGGTTGAGCAAGAATCCCTCAGTTAGGGTTTAATTATCAAACAAGCCGGTAATCGAAACGAATTATTTTGCTCAATCTCAGGGTAAATCTCAAATTGATGCCTCAAACAAAATATCCGGACTAAAAACTTTTATTAGAGATATTTTAAAATTTTGTAGCATCATAAACCTACAATCAATGAAACCGGAACAACTCTGCTTTGTTGTGCTACGTTCACACTATTTATCTATATTTTAACTCTGAGTCTACAATGAGAATAGATAACATGAATATGATATTATATCTTCTTTTTTTATTAAGCTTATTCCTGATTCAGGGATGCAGCGAATATAAAGAGATTGAAAAAAAATCCATAAAGTCAGTCCCCTTTCAGGAAGTTAAACTTGAAGATAATTTCTGGAATCCACGCTTGAAAACAGAGGCCGAAGTTTTGGTGCCCTTTGCTTTTGGAAAAACTAAAAATGCTGTAGAAAATCTTCGTCGGACAGGTAATTTTCTGAAAGGCGTTAAAGATGAACTGCCATTTGCCCACCGTTACCTTTCATCAGACTTGTATAAAGTTATGGAAGGGGCTGCCTATATTTTAATGCTCGGTCATAAAAAAAGCCTTGAAGATAAGATGGACAGCATCATTCGGATTATTGGTGATGCACAAAAAGACGATGGTTACATTTATGTTGCTCATACAGTGGGAGTAAAAGACAGCTACGATCCATGGGGGGGAGCTGGAATGGGCGACAAACCCTATTCCTTTGTTTTGCATAGTCATGAGCTTTACAACATGGGCCATATGTACGAAGCTGCTGTTGCTTACTACCAGGCCACCGGGAAAAGGGAATGGCTGAATATTGCTGAAAAAAATGCCCGACATATTAACAAAGTTTTTTTTGAAGGCGATGAGAATTATAATGATGGGAAGCCTGTAAACCAGGCTCCTGGTCACGAAGAAATTGAGCTGGGTTTGATAAAACTTTTCAGGGTGACCGGGGATTCGCTTTATCTGAATATGGCCAAAAAATTTCTGGATATCCGGGGAGTAACCTACAAACCTGATGGCAAGGGTGTAATGTCGGCAACCTATTCGCAGCAACACCTGCCGGTTGCTGAGCAACGCGAACCGGTGGGTCACGCCGTGCGAGCCGCTTACCTCTATTCTGCCATGGCCGAAGTGCAGTCGCTGCTAAAAACCGATGAATATACGGAAGCTTTAAACAGCATCTGGCAAAATATTATGGACACACGCATGCACATTACCGGTGGGCTTGGTGCAATACATGGCATTGAAGGTTTTGGCGCTGAATACGAACTGCCAAATGCAAACGCTTACAATGAGACCTGCGCATCGGTCGGGAACGTGTTTTTTAATTTTCGGATGTTTTTGCTTACAGGCGACGCCAAATACCTTGATGTGGCCGAGGTGGCACTTTACAATAACTCCCTGGCCGGTGTAAGTATGAGTGGTGATCGTTTTCATTACGTCAATCCGCTTGAGTTTGACGGAGAGAAACCTTACAACTTTGGGAACCCGGGTCGTTCACACTGGTTCTCCACAGCTTGCTGCCCCACCAACATTGCACGGCTTATTCCACAGATTTCAGGAATGGCCTACACTTACGACGAAAACAATATTTACACCGGGCTTTACATGGGCTCAACCACTTCCATTCCGGTTAGAGGCAGCAATGTAAACATCAGACAAATCACAAAATATCCGTTTAAAGGGGATGTTCGCTTTGAAATTTCACCGGACAAACCCGAAAAATTCAATCTGAATTTGCGTATTCCAACCTGGACTTCAGATCAATTTGTGCCGGGCGAACTGTATAATTACATAAATGAAAATGAAGCTCCTGTTGAAATTAAACTGAACGGTAAAACGGTAAAGCTGGAAATGAAAAACGGTTTTGCCTGTATCAGCCGAAAATGGAAAAGCGGTGATGTAGTGGAACTGGCATTGCCGCTTTCTGTAAAATACAACACCAGCATCGATTTGGTAGAGGAGAATCGGAACAGAGTCGCAATTACTCGTGGGCCGCTGGTTTACTGCGCCGAAGAAATTGACAATGGCGATGCGATTTTGAATTTTGCTGTTGCCCAACCTTCTTCAAGAACTGGAATAACTGAAAGTATTTTTTCAGAAGGTGAACTCAGAAATATGGTTCAAATTTCTGTTCCAGCCATACATTACCATTTCGGAGCAAAGGACAAATCCAGGCTAAAACTTGTTCCTTACTTTGCCTGGAACAACCGTGGCCGGGGTTCCATGGCGGTTTGGCTTCCCAGAAATTCTTTTGTAAATGAAGAAATTCGTCCGGAACCAGGCAAGGGTGAGGTCACGGTTCACAAGGTAAAAGTATCTTGTTCGGCACAAAATGCCGCAGAAGTGGAAATCAGTAAAAAAATTCCAAAGGAAAACGCTGAACCGCAGTGGGTAAGTTGCCTGACCGATGAAAATCCATGGATGATAATTCCATGCAATCCGGAAAATGAACTTCGAAGCTTTTCGGTTTACTGGCACCACAACAGAAATGACTGCCAGGTTCCTGAAAACTGGAAACTGGAATACCTTAACAGTGTTAAATGGGAACCTCTATAAATTTATACCACCGACCATTATTCCACTTTCAAAAACCAGTTCAACATGGTTCATCCTGCAAAGTCGCTTAAATGCAATGCATTAAGGTTGAGAATTAAACCCCAGGCTGGTTCTTTAATTGGGGTTCAAAGCCTTCGGTTGGATTATACCAATTAATTATCTCTACAAAATGATGTACATATTTTAATTAAATTCCTGCTATGAAATTATTTTTAAATAGACGTTTATCCGGACAAATATTGTTCAGCTTCCTTTTTTTCATGACGGCTGTCGTTTTGTTTTCCTGTAATTCCGAAGCCAACACACCCAAAAACAGAAAGGCTGAAACCTTAACGGTAAAAGTAGCCGTTGTTATTCAGGATCCGGTGGTTCCCGGAACCGGCAAACGGCTGCATGAATATTTCAAAACGCCAGGATATACTTTCCAATGGAACAATCCGTGGGATTTAACGACTGCATATGCCGACAGTTTGCATGCAATTAGCAATGGCGTGGTAAAATATGAAATTGTGAAAATCTATGACGACAGCCTCTTCTTTTCAAAGATTAAGGGAAGCGACAACTTGTTTTCCCTGGATGATGTAGTAAAATACCTTAACGAACCGGACTGGGCAACATTTAAAGAAAAAGGAACTACATTCGATTACAAGGCATTCATTGAACATTATGGTTTTGGAGAAATGCGCGACAAGGGTGAAATTCACGAAGTGTGGGTGTGGTCGTTTCCTTACGGGGGAATGTGGGAGTCCACCTATTCCGGGAAAGGTGCTTTTTGGTTAAACTCGAATCCGGTAGATAATCCCTCAAATGAAAAGCTACTTACCGTTATGGGGTTAAATTATGAACGGGAAATGTCACTTGCACTTGAAAGCTACGGCCACCGGTTTGAATCTGTAATGCGCAAGGTTTATGGTCGCTGGGACTACGATGTGCCTTGTTTTGAAAAAAACAACTGGGAACTTTATACCACCTACGATAAAATATCGCCCGGAAATGCACACATTGGGAACATTCATTTCCCTCCCAACGGACAGCATGATTACGACATTAAAAATAAACTGGAGGTTTCAACTGCTTCCGACACGTGGGCAAATTATCCCGATCTGGAAAATGAAAGCAGGCGGATGGTAAATTGCAGCGAATGGGACTGTTCTCATCTGGGATACATGTGCTGGTGGTACCGGCACATTCCGCATTTCGAGGGAATTAATTCCAAAGACGGACACCTGAATAACTGGTGGCACTACGTGGTGAATTTCGAAGATGCAATGAGACAGGAAAACGATTTGAATTTAGATATCAATTAACCACTTTTAGAATGAACAAACTGAAAAGCATGCTTCTGGGTTTGTGGATAGCCTTTTTTGCAGGAAGCCAATGGACAACCGCCCAGAACCTCTGCACCGGCGATGATTACTTTTTGCTGAATGCCCGGCAGGACGATCCGGTTTACACCACTTATGCTGCCGACGTTGAACGCTCGAAATTGTATGGCGATAAAGCCTACAAGATGGTTTATTATGATGATGCCGATCCGGTTTATTACAAAAGTGACCAGTCGGGGCGCCATTTTGGAATTTGGGTGGTGAATGATATTGCCATCATGCAAATCCGCGAGTTTTTTCAGCCACCTGTGGTGAAATATTCATTCCCCGATATGGTTGTGCTGGAATACATGCCGTTTGATGGGGTGAACGTGCAGGAAACGTTTGTGGTCCACAGTTCGTCGGTTTCGCTGGTCGATTTGAAAATTAGCAATACGGGCAACCGGGAACTGAAGTTTGCTTACTACCCGATAGTAGAGCTGGGAAACGATTCGCTGGAAGTTCAGCATTACGATGAAAAAATTCCAGGCTATCTTACAACACGCAACGAATCGCTTTACCGGCTCATCAGCAGCATGAGCGGCCGTGGAGATTACCCGACCCGCTATCGCGAGGTGTTTTCGCTGGCAGGCGGAGCAAGTTCTTATGGCGCTTATCGCGGCAATATGAATAATTTTTACCTCACCATTAAAACCGACCATTACGCAGAAGATAAGTACAAAGACAAACTGAACAGAGTTGATAAGGATTTGGTGGATTTCATCGCACTGCAAACCCAGTTTGAACTCGAACCTGGTGAATCCACCGAAGTGCGTTACATTCGCGGCATTCAGCCGGAAAATGAAAATCTGGATGATTTAAAGAAAGATATTCAGGTGGCTGGAAAATTATCGGTGCAGCAACATTTGGAAGCCAACGAAGCACTTTTTGCCCACATTCCAAAAATCGATTTTAAAACAGAGAGCGAAAAAATGATTTACCTCGGGGCACTGAATCTGGCGAGAGGCTGCATGCTGCCACCCACGGGAAAAACAAGTTACAATTATTATGTTTTTTCACGAAATCCGTTGTGGGGCTGGGGCCATGGCCACCAGGTGTTGCACGAATCACTGGCAATGCTTGCCTATGCTTACCTCGACCCGGTTTCTGCCCAGGAATCACAAAGGGTTTATATGGAGCAGCAAGGTGATGACGGATTAATCGCCTACCGTCACGGACCACGTGGGATGCAGGATTATCCGCACTTCAGTAAAGTACTCGGCCGGGATATGTCCACTACTTCGGCGCCGTTTTATTCCTGGATAAATTGGGAGATTTATCAGGTGAGTAAAGATGAAATTTTTTTGAACGATGCTTACCAGTCGGGTGTGGATTATGTGGATTGGCTCATCAAAAACCGCGACCTCGACAAAGACGGTACATTTGAATGGGGGCCCTACGGAATCATTGAAAACGTGCGCGACTGGTACAACGCAGTTTTTCAGGTTTCAAGCGAACGTTACCTCGATGTGGACAAGGAAGATATTTCGGACGAACTGGAATGCCTCGACCTCACCGTTATGATGGTGAATGAAATGCGTATGCTGGCTAAAATGGCTACGGAACTTGGGAAAAACAGGGAGGCGAAAAAGTGGGAAAAGCTGGCTGGAAAAACATCTGACCTGGTAAATGAGTTGATGTGGGATGAAGAAACGCAATTTTACTATTCGGTGAATAAAAAAGACCATTCGTTTATGTACCTCACCCGCGATTTACGACGGGCCGAAATTATTGGTTTCCTTACCATGTGGGCCAACGCCGCGACACCCGAACGGGCCAAATCTATCGTAGAAAACTATCTGCTTAATCCGGATAAATTTTGGCGAAAAAACGGCGTACCAACCCTTTCTGCTGACGACGACTGGTTCAGTCCCGATGTCGATTACTGCTGCAAATGGAATGGCCCTGTATGGTTGCTGTGGAATTATATGGTTTATGTGGGTTTAAGGAATTACGGTTTTAATGAAGTGGCTTCGGAACTGGCCGGAAAAATGATGCTGGCCGTTGAAACGCAGCTCCGGAGAAACCATAATTTCTGGGAATCATACAGTCCCGATAACGACGTTCTGAATAGCCCTTCAAACTACATCTGGGATGCAATTATGGCCAGACTGCTAATCGATGAATATTCCAAATAAAATTGAACTCATGAAACGAGAATGGCAAAATTTTGTCACACAGATAGATTATTATAAAGAGAGTTACCTGCCTACCCGGGCAGGCAGGCATCGAAACGAAGTTCTTTCGAAATGAGCTTGCGAGTTCTTGCGAATACCTTTGAAATTAAAGTTCTATTGAGCAAAATGCCTATAAGATCAATTCCTCGATGAGGAAAACACCTTTTAAATTTAAAATTATTATCAGATGAAAATCAAAATACTAATTTTTCACGCATTTCTGTTACTTTTTGCAGTTTCTCAACTCAAAGCTCAATCACTCCAGTCGTTTCACTTTGAAAACGAAGGCTCGTTTGAAATAATTCAGGCAGAAGATGTTGGTGGAAAAGTTCTCCAACTAAGTAAAAAAACGCCGCTGTTTTCCTACGAAGTGTGCAAACCCAATCAGCTCCAAAATAAAGAACTGGTTACGGTTACTTCCGTCGATGAAATGGTTCCGTTTCAAACAAAAGTTTCTTTTCAGAAATATCAGTACGGGATAAAAGGAAAAATTGAATTCCGTAATGTGACTTCAGATACCCTGTGGCTGACCAATGTGCTTCCTTTCGGACCCGATAAAGATTTCGTTTTCATCACCGGAATCGGAAATCACGGGCTTTCGCGCACGCATCTGTTCCGGCCTGGATTTGAGCCGGTGAATGTGATTGTTCCTGATAATGCATGGGAGCTGGGATATGCACAACGAACTTTCGATAACGGATGGCATGTCTGTGCTTTGACCCGCCGCAATACGGAGAGTGTAATAAACGGAATGCGCCGGCGTTTTGAAACGGTCCTTTTCCCTGGAGGCAGCGTGGATTATACCTTTTATGCCGACAGCTACGAGGGAGACTGGCAGGAAGGCATGCGCCTGATGTTTCAGGACCGCATGCTGTACGATGTGGAACCCGGCACGTTTAATAATACGCTATTCGAGCGAGAGGATTTATTCTGGATGCGTCATTCATACCTGAATCAGGCTATGATGGCATGGGACCACAACTTTTACGATGTGGACAAAGGTCGCTATACGTTGGGTGATTTTATAAAAATGAATAATGAAGTTTTGGGGGGTGCCGAAATTTACGGTTTGTGGCCCACCTGGCCAACACTCGGCACCGACCAGCGCAACCAGTGGGACATGTTTCGCAGTATGCCGGGAGGTATTGAAAAACTCAACCAACTGGCCAGCCTTACCCACGCCAATAATTCCAGATTTTTTATTGCCTTTAAACCCTGGGATACTTCTACCCGCAATGAGGACCCTTATGATGGATTGAGCGCCATGGTAAAGGAAATTAATGCAGATGGTGTGGTGCTTGATTGCTCCGGTGCTTCAAGCACCGACCTTAGAGAGGCTGCCGACAAAGGCAAAAAAGGCGTAGTAATGTACAGCGAAGGAATGGCCATTCCAAAAGATATGCAAGGTATTGTAAGTGGCCGGGTTCACAATGCGCTTTATTACTGTCCCCCGCTGAACCTCAATAAATTAATTAAACCGGACTTTGGGATTTTTCGTGTGGTTGAGGTAGGAAAGGAGCGTATCAAACGGGAGTACAGTTTATCGTTGTTTAACGGCTACGGAACTGAAAACAACCTCTATTCTCCGGGAAGACCATACTGGCTGGATGAACAGTGGGTCTACCTGGCCCGGATTCTGATGATTCAACGAGATAACGCCATCAATTTTACTGATTTTGGTTATACCCCGCTTTTGCCCACGCTTCTGGATAAGGTCTATGTGAATAAGTGGCCATACAGAGAGAAAACAGTTTATACGCTTTTCAGCCTGCGGCCCGAAGGAATAAACGAGGCGCTGTTTGAAGTGGAACCTGGTGACGATTTTCATTTCGTGGATTTATGGAACCACGAAGAACTGAAACTGGAAGAACGGGACTGTAAATTTTATGCCGTGGCCGATGTGGAATCCTTTTCAAAAAAATGGCTGGGAACCAACAACGAAGGGGCGGTTGGAGCCATCGCACGCTTTAAAAAGCATTTAAAATCCGAATTCAATTTGGCTGCCGATGAACTTACTTTTGAAGCCAGCGACGGCAACCGAATCCGTGTCTGGGCTGGAATGCCTGAATACCAGGGAAAGTTCAAAGATTTTTCTGTGAACCGCCAAACCATTCGGCTGATGCAGGAGTTTGGCCGTTCTGAAGGCAAATTTGTGGTGCAATTGTTTGATGAACAAAATCAGCTCATCGACGAAAATATCATCAAATTTAAACCAGCTTCGGCCAGGTTAGTGAGCAGAACTATTCCCACTTCTCCGGCAAAATCGACTCCTGAAGGGATGGTGAAAATTCCAGCCGGGGAGTTTTTGATGAAAGTGAAATTTGGAGACCATTTTATTCCGTATCCCGAACCGTTATGCCAGGATATAACCACGGTTAAAGGCTTTTTTATGGACGTCCACCCGGTTACCAATATGCAGTTTAAAGCGTTTTTAGATGAAACTGGTTACCGGCCGGTCGATGGCGAAAATTTTCTGAAACACTGGATAAATGATGAAATAGCCAGAGACGATGAAAACAAGCCGGTGGTTTACGTGAGTTATGAAGATGCAAAAGCTTATGCAAAATGGGCAGGTAAACGGTTACCCACTGAAATGGAGTGGCAGTATGCTGCACAGACCGGTGATTCAGAGCGCGAATGGCCCTGGGGAACCGATACTTCGGTTAAAAAGAAAGAGATTTTTGTAACTAACACTCTCACAGTGGAAACGGTGGATGGAATTGATCGTGAATTGTCGAATCCCGGCGACGGGAAATACGAGGAAGTTGGCAAATACCCCAAAGGCGCCAATCCCTGGGGTTTGCAGGATTTGGTAGGTTCGGTGTGGCAACTCACAAATGATGTTTACGACAATTGCAGCTATTCATTTGTAATGATGAAAGGAGGCAGTTATTTCAGAGCCGAAGACAGTTGGTGGTACGTACAGGGCGGTCCGCAAAACCTTTGGTACCGGCAAAAACTGCTGCGTGTTTCTCCCGGCTTCGAGCGCAATGCAACAGTAGGATTTCGTTGTGTGAAGGATGCATTTCAAAACAAATAAATAATAAAATCATGAAAAAAAATATTGTAAAGTTTTTTATCCTGATTTTCTGTACAGGAATTTCAACGGTTTCATTCGGGCAATATTTTGATGGTATCGGTAATAACATGGGCAATTTGCACCGGCTCTCAAAAGCGCAATCCCGCTCGATCAGCGCCGAAAATTTTTCCGGGGAAAAGGGCAAAGGTGGCATGGCTACCGAAGGTACCCACCAAAGTGCCGCCCGCGATTTGGGACAGGGCTGGAAGGTGAGCCCGGCCATCAGGATAAAATCAGATTCCACTTTTGTTCTGGCTAATGTTCAAGGGCAGGGCGCCATTCAGCACATTTGGATGACCCCCACGGGGAACTGGCGAAACCTGATTCTGCGCATTTTCTGGGACAATGAAAAAGAACCTTCGGTGGAAGTTCCCCTTGGCGACTTTTTCTGCTCGGGCTGGGGGAAATCGCGTCAGATTTCGTCGCTGGCTGTTTGTGTGAATCCAAAAAACGGGTTTAACTCCTACTGGATTATGCCTTTCCGGGAAGGATACAAAATCACGGTTGAAAACCTGAGCCACCAGGATGTAATGCTGTTTTATCAGATTGACTATGCACTTGGCGAGGTGGAGAAAGACGCAGCTTATTTTCATGCGCAATTCAGGAGGAGCAACCCGCATCCGTACAAGGAGGATTTTGTAATGGTGGACGAAATAAAAGGACATGGGCACTATGTGGGAACCTATATGAGCTGGGGCACCAACAACAGCGGTTGGTGGGGCGAAGGCGAAATCAAGTTTTTTATTGATGGCGATAAGGAGTTCCCGACCATTTGCGGCACTGGTACCGAGGATTATTTTTGCGGCGCCTACTGTTTTGTGGACGAAGCCGGCGAAAATTACCAGGATTACACCACTCCGTATGCCGGGTTTTATGCGCTCACACCCGATAAACTGTGGAATTCTCAGATGAGGTTTGGCATGTATCGCTGGCATGTAACCGATCCCATCCGGTTTGAAAAGGATCTGAAGATTACCATGCAGGCGCTGGGTTGGCGAAAAGACGGCCGGTACCTGCCTCTTCAGGCCGAAGATATTTCATCGGTGGTTTTTTGGTACCAAACCGAACCGCATGTAAGCTTTCCGGAATTACCTGGGCGAGATGACCTGACTGTTTATTAAAACTTTGCAGTTTCAGTCAGGAAGTTTTGGGTCTGGTTAGCGCACTAATTTTTCATCAGAGAAATTAATTTTTTCAGATGATTTTGATACACACCCCGCGGGTTGGTACTGAGTTTTTTTATGGATTGCAATGGATTTAAATTTCTGGTCGAAAAAATTCTCTGTGTTTTCCCGATCGGGAAAATGCAGATCGATGGTACAGGAGGTAGGTGCCGGGGCATCGGGATAAATCGCATAATGGGTCATTTCCTGTTCCTGAAGGATATGTTCGCCCAGGAGTCTGCGTGAGTCGTGTTTCTCTGAAATGTAAACTACCCAATCCGACTCACGGTTGCTTTATGCATCTTTTGTGAAAGGGGAGTCGGTCACCGCATGCACTATTTCAGAATGAGTGGGGCAGGCAGAAAATCCATATTAATAGGGCCAGCGGGAATAAAACAAATGATATTTTTGATCGATTTTGGGTTTTATAAGGCTGGCACCCCGAATATAGATGGAATCATTTTCAAATTTTGTTGATTCCGGAACCGGCTGTAACCCCACAACCGATGCTTCTTTTACATCCACCAGGTCAATGTCCTTATCAAGCAATGAAGCAATCTCGGCCATTGTTTGTATATTTAACTCATAATTAGAATGAATAGCTGTTATGCAAAAATCACGAATAGCCGTAGTCGGCTTTGGGTTCATGGGACAAACCCACGCGAAAAACATTCTGAAGAATCCTGAAGTGGAGCTGGCAGCCATTGTAGATAAGCAACCCGGCAACATTTCAGATAAATTAAACCAACACTCCGGTAACTTAACTTCCGATTCCCTTGATGAAAAGGAGATATCAAGTGTTGCGATTTATTCTTCCCTCGAAGAGTGCCTTGAGGTAGAAAAATTAGATGCCTGTGTCATCGCGCTTCATACCAGGTTGCATTACCAATACACCAAAATGGCTTTGGAAGCTGGCGTAAGTGTATTTGTGGAAAAACCTTTTTGCCTGGATGTGGCCGAAGGAGAGGAGCTTATTGAATTGGCAGGTACAAAAAATCTTCTGCTAATGGTGGGTCAGGTGGTCCGTTTTATGCCTCCTTACCAAAAGCTAAAAAACTGGATTGAATCAGAGCAGTTCGGAAAACTAAAATTCCTCTCACTGACTCGCTTCTCCGGCATTCCTGCATGGGGCCAGTGGAAGGAGATGCAAGCTGATTTCGGCGCTTCAGGTGGCGCCTTGTTCGATCTGGTGATTCACGACATCGACTTTGTGCAGTGGGTGCTTGGATTGCCTGATTCCATTACATCGACCATCCTGCCCGGGAAATTAAGCCATTACGATTACCTAAACGCCATGTGGAAATATAACCCGGGGACAATTGTGAAAATAGAGGGCGGTAACATTTTTCACGCCGCTTTTCCTTTTCAGGCCGGGTTTTCCGCTAATTTCGATAATGCCAGTGTTTTGTATAGCAGCCAAAGTCCGGAAAATATAATCGTAACCACCGATACCGAAACGTCACTTATTCCTGCCGGCGATGCCATGGAAGGGTTCCAGGCTGAAATGGATTATTTTATTGAATGCCTTGGTAAAAACTCAAAGCCGGAAATATGTATGCCCGCTTCGGCCTTGCAATCTGTTAAGCTATGCCATCAATTGGCCCGGGAATCAAGCCTTAATTCGCGTTCCTGAGCCTCCATAACCCGGTCTTTTCGACCGAAGGCCTGCCTGCGTGCCTTTGGCAGGCAGGGAGAAATCTTTAAAACAAGGCCCTGTTTCACCTGAAAAAGCCGGGAAAAAGAAGAAGGCACTATGTAATATTCAGTGCACCGTGCAACCGGTGATACACACCACCCGTCTTACGCATTTCCAACCTCCCACATTCGGAAGTTGCCCGAGTATTTTGGTTTTAAATTTGCTCATATCAGGTTTTAATCCCATATTTACAACAAGCATAGTTTAATTTTTAGCTTTTCCGGATGTTTTAGTTCCAGCTCCTTGCAACGGTAAAAGGAGGAAAAACAACCAGGATTGATAGCCTTGAAGAACTCAAAAACATTTTAAAATGAGTCATTTAACATTAAACTTACCGGATAATATTAACCTCAATGTAAGAGACACTAAAAGGTTTCTTGCAGCAAAGTTGTACGAATCAGGCCGACTCTCGTTAGGACAAGCCGCAGATCTTGCCGGAATGTCTAAAATGGCCTTTTCTGAAATTCTTGCCGATTACAATGTTTCCATAGTTAATTATCCTGCTTCAGATATAGCAAGAGATGCCGCTCAGTTCTGAAATAATTATTTCCGATACCAGTTGTTTAATTCTTCTTTCAAAAATTGATGAGTTAGGCCTTTTAAAATCTCTTGGTTCCGAGGTGTATGCCACTCCCATTATCCAAAATGAGTTTGGAAATTTACTTCCTGATTGGGTGGTTATAAAATCTCCCACTGATCTTCATTATCAAAAAATCCTGGAAATGGATTTGGATGCAGGGGAAGCCAGCGCTATTGCGTTAGCCCTTGAAAACAAAAAATCTGTTTTGATTCTTGATGATTTGAAAGGCAGAAAAATTGCTGATAGACTCAGCTTAAAATATTCCGGTACCTTCGGTTTGATAGTCCGGGCAAAACAAGAAGGAGTTATCGAAACTGTAAAACCTTTATTGCATAAGATTAGACAAACCAACTTTCGGTTTAGTGAAGAATTATTTTTTGCAACTCTTGCCGCAGCAAATGAGTAGTTATTTTATAGATATTTGGTAAAAAATAATGATTTGAAAAGTTTCGATTTCTCCCTGCCTGCCAAACGCACGCAGGCAGGCCTGCCCTTCGTTGCAGGCTGGTGAGAAATCTTTAAAACAAGACCCTGTTTCACTTGAAAAGACCGGTAAAAAGAAGACGGCACCACATAACATTCAGGGAAGAGTGATACCGGTGATCTGCACCACTCTTTTTACGCATTTCCAACCTCCCGGTTAAGAGCTCTCTTTACCAGTTGGTTCAGTGTTATGCCTTCGGAGGTGGCTGCCTGGGCGGCTTTTTTACTGAATAAAAAAATAGCAGAAACAAGGTAAAAGTGCTTATAATATTAGCAGAAAAAGCGTATTTTTGAAAATATAAGCAAAATGGATAACTCAACTCATTCACACGCTCAGAAAACAAACACGCAGCTTTGGCTTGTTGAACAAACCGTATAAAATTTGGCTCCGCAACACCAATCTTAATTATGCCATTTCAGGAAATCTGCCTGATAAAGGGACACTCAGGGAAACATCTTTTTTGTCTCAACTTTCATTAACCACTATTACAAGGATATTTCTGAATCCATCATATGCGAAAAATTTTAATCGCTCCCGATTCTTTTAAAGGATCGCTCACCTCCCCACAAGTGGCCGATGCCATAGAAGAAGGCATCCTAAAGGTAATTCCTGGCTGCCAAACCGTGAAGATACCCGTTGCCGACGGTGGGGAAGGCACTTGTGAGGCTCTGGTGAATGCACGCGGAGGCAAAATGGTTTGGGTAGAAGCAAACGATCCCCTGATGCGTCCTTCTCAGGCTTTTTATGGCCTGATTGACGGGGGCAGCACCGCGGTAATTGAAATGGCCGCGGCAAGTGGACTCATGCTTCTGTCGCCACAAGAGTACAACCCGCTGCTTACCACCACCTTTGGTACCGGTCAACTGATAAAAGATGCTCTGAAACGGGACTGCCGCAATTTTTTAATCGGGATTGGAGGCAGCGCTACCAACGATGCCGGTACGGGAATGCTTCGGGCACTGGGATACCGGTTTCCCGATGCCGGCAGAGAAAAGACCGCGGAAGGCGGACAATCACTTCAACATATCGTTTCCGTAGATGAGAGTGGTATGATACCAGCTTTAAAAGAAGCCCGGTTTACCGTGGCCTGCGATGTGACCAACCCCTTTAGTGGCAGAGACGGGGCCGCTTATGTGTATGCACCTCAAAAGGGGGCCAACCCCGCTATGGTTGAAGCTCTGGACAAAGGCCTGGAATCATTCCGCCAACTGGTTTTAAAACAAAAGAAGCTTGATCTGAACCGGATTTCCGGTTCGGGTGCTGCCGGCGGTCTGGGGGGCGGGCTGGTTGCATTTTTGAATGCCGAACTGAAGCCCGGCATCGAGATGGTGCTGGAAGCCGTCAATTTTAAGGAGCACCTTATCGGCGCAGACCTGGTAATTACCGGCGAGGGCCGGCTGGATGGGCAGACCATTCAGGGGAAGGCTCCCGCCGGCGTGTTGGCCCGGGCAAAGCAGAACAATGTTCCGGTAATCGCCATCGGCGGTAGCGTGGAAGAAGCTGAAAAGCTTAGTGAGGCCGGTTTTTTATCGGTGTGGCCCGTTGTGCAGGGCCCTTGCTCACTTGAAAAGGCCATGAAGCCCGATGTGGCTAAAGAAAACATCCGGGGTACCGTTATTCAGTTGATGCGTATTGTTCAATATTTTAGCGAAATTGGCTAAAGAGATTTTGTTTAAATATAATAGATTTCTATCATTGGTACCAAAGGCAGGAATCTATTACCTTTTAACCAGACAAAATTCATTATTTAACCAGAATTTATGAGTGCACTTGGAGCTTTAATAGGTCTGCTTTTAGCTATTTACCTGATTATTAAAAAAGTATCGCCGGCCTACAGTCTTATTTTAGGAGCTTTTGTGGGAGGAATTTTAGGAGGACTTAACCTTCCCTCCACCGTGGACTTGATGATTGATGGAGTAAAGGATGTTACCCCTGCCATCATTCGGATTCTTACGGCAGGTGTATTGTCGGGGGTGCTGATAAAAACCGGGGCCGCTGTCTCCATCTCCGAAACCATCATCCGGAAGATCGGACAACGGCATGTGTACCTGGCATTGGCCCTGGCTTCGATGCTGCTAACAACTACCGGCGTTTTTATTGATGTTACCGTAATTACCGTGGCACCTGTGGCACTGGCCATCGGGCGGCGGCTTCAAATTCCTAAAGCCAGACTTTTGCTGGTGATGGTAGGGGGAGGAAAGTGTGGCAACATCATTTCACCCAATCCCAATACCATTATTGCCGCCGAGAATTTTAACGCCTCTCTGCCGTCGGTCATGTTTGTCAATATTATTCCCGCCCTGGTGGGGCTGTTTTTTACAGCTTATATTGTGGTTCATCTGCTGCCAAAAATCGGGGAGCAGGTGCATGAGGATATGATGGCAGAAGGCGGTTCCGGTAATCTTCCCTCTTTTTCCGCCTCCATGGTGGCTCCCGTTGTAGCCATTGCCCTGCTGGCCCTTCGGCCCCTCTTCGGAATTATTGTTGACCCGCTGATAGCACTTCCGGCCGGCGGGTTGGCCGGTGTGGCAGCCATGCGGAAATGGGAACGGCTGAAAACGGGAATTGAATACGGCCTGGAGAAGATGTCGGTGATTGCGGTACTGCTGGCAGGCACCGGCACCCTGGCCGGAATCATTAAACATTCTACCATAAAAGATTACCTGCTTCAGGTGCTCGCACAAACCAGCCTGGGTGAGGCACTGATTGCCCCTGTATCCGGAATTCTTATGTCGGCCGCCACGGCTTCTACCACCGCGGGAGCTACCGTGGCCTCGGCCTCGTTTGCCGAAACCATTCTGGCAGCGGGTATCCCAGGTGTGTGGGGAGCAGCACTGATCAATGTGGGCGCCACCGTGCTCGATCATCTGCCGCACGGTTCTTTCTTTCATGCCACCGGCGGTGCCACCTTTATGAGTATGAGGGAGCGGATGAAGGTGATTCCTTTCGAAACCCTGGTGGGCCTGGTGTTAACTCTTGTCTCATTAGGCATATTTCTGTTGTTAGCCTGACTGTTTACC
>JACDJB010000731.1_pt1 | contig 30470 bp, 25 predicted proteins | sample 7454121 | NCBI WGS metagenome assembly JACDJB01 (sample SAMN14253290, study PRJNA609438) | sludge metagenome | isolation source: sludge after 25d culture with pyrite | collected 2018-12-20
CTATGATCACGACAATGGATGGGAGCCTTACCCTGGAGCGGGTGGAGCAGAACCCGGTGTTGTACCGAAGACACTGTACTATATCACTGACATCCTAGGTAGCAACTTAGGTCTAATGGAACCTGATGGACGCATGTCTGCGCGTTATCACTACGATGAGTTTGGTATGGTACTAGACAGCAAGAAATTCGACGTCAACTGGCCTGGACCGGATAACTTGATCGGATATACAGGACTAGAGTATGATTACTACACAGACCTTAACTATGCACGTGCGAGATACTATAAACCTGAGATTGGGCGGTTTATCTCTGAGGATACGTATAAGGGAGTATTAGGAAATCCACTAAGTCAGAATCGATATACGTATGTGGAAAATAATCCTTTACGTTATATTGATCCGAGTGGGCATGATGCAATCATCATCACTGCAAAGAATGCAGCAAATGGTTTTGGACATACATCAGCGTTATTTCAGGACGTATCGGGTACTTGGTATTATACTTATTGGGGAGATAAAGGTGTTGTTGTAGAAAAGACTAGTCAAATTGGTTCTCTAGAAGAATTTAATGATTGGATATTAGATCAAGGGTTTTCCGATTGGAGTTCAACAAATTACACGAGTAGCACTTATATTGCGGGTGATTTTACAAAATCATTGGATCATTTCGAGGAATTAAAGAAAAACTTTGATGGAATTATGGGTGTGGATAACGAAGATTACAGCGTAATCTCTAATAACTGTCTTCAAGTAACAGTGAATGCCCTAGAATTAGGGAAACTAAACGATGGCAAATCATTCAAGCAATATTTTGGAAGTCCAGTACGTTCTGGAGAAGTTATTCCTAATTCCGCAAAAATCTTGTTCGAAGCGAATTTTTATAATAATGCATTTACGTTAGATGAATATACAAAACAACTAAAGAAGGAGTTAAAATTTTACCAAAGTAACTTTATAACGAGATTTATATTTTCTGGAAATATTAAAGAAATAAATTCCCTACTTAGTACAAAATAAATAATTTAGTTCAAATCGTTTATACATTTTTTTAAAAGTTAAAATTGGAGGTGGAAAAGTAATTTTGAAAACCCATATAATCCTTATAGTAATAGTAATATCTCTAATTACAGTTAGTGTTTTTCTTATCATCAATGGTACACCTTGGATGAAAAAACAATTTAAACATGAAGTAGTAAGGTATCTTAAAGAAAGATATGACGAAGAAATGGTTATTATATCAGAGGTGAGTTATAGTTTTAAAGTGGGTACGTATTCGGTTGAAGCAAGTCCTAAGAATAAGAGTCATATTTCATTTGCAGTCATGCAATCAGGTGTGAATAAAAACCAATTATATGATACTTATTTTGTTACTTATTGGACCATTGAAGCGAACAAAGATCTAAATTTAGGTCTTAGTAAAATTTTCCCTGAAGGTGATGCTGTTGGTAAATTTGTTATGTCGGGAGGACCTAAAGATGCAAATTATTACAAAAAAAGTATTCCGCCTAGTTTTGAAGAGGTTAAAAGCGTATTAGGGAAAGGAACAAGTATTTTTATAGACTTTGAAAGGGAACTAAATACTGGAAATAAACAAGTGGAATTGGAAAAGTTATTTGAAATTGTTACGTTTTTCAAACAAAGAAATTATAAGTTTGAATTTATTAGAATAACATATCAAAATTCCGAAAAGATTGTCACATTCAGGTTGGATTATAATCAACTTACGAATGTGAAGACAAAAAATGACTTAATTCAATATTCTGAAGGATTAATTTCGGAAGATTGACTAATCTAAAACGTTCAATGATTGACAAGCAGTATACATTAAGTTCGGGCAGTGATTGTTACACAAACAGTCATCGCCCTTTTTTTTACGTCAGTAGAAAAAAGGGGAGTTCAATCTGTTCCCATTAGATCCATCCATGAGGTGATATCTCCCGCTTTTAAGATACTTTAATATGTGAATATGATGGAACAGGAATGGATGAGGGGCAAGGTAAGCATCGGAAATGGAAAGGTTATCTATCTAGTGGGAAAGAGAGGTTATTGCTGTTGGAAGTCGACAACCCTATTGCTATTAGGGGTGATAAAAAGGTTGTGAAACAGGAAATCTATTATTCAATTGGAAGTGCAAGGTATCACATGGGAGATATTAAAGAGTATGAAGGTTATAAACAATCTTTCCCAAATGCAAGTTATTATGAAAAATATGAGGATGGAAGTACTAGTAGTGGTAAAATTCAAGCAGATGAATTACTAAAAAAGTACAATATTAAATTAATTAGTTGGGATATTGCTCCGCCTATCAAGAATGAGTTTTCCGAAAAAAAGTAAGTAAGCATGGAAGTTTTGCCAATTTTGAAAGTAACCTTTTCCCTGTCTTGCAAATAAATGATATACAGTTAGAATAACCACAGGTGACGAATCTCACTTGTGGTTATTCTATTATTAATCTAGCTATAAATGTCAACATAAGCATGTACACTTTTGATCGTTTAAGCATGTACAATTTTACTAGTTTTCTTTCTCCAAGTGGTCTTTAATACGATAGGAATCACCAATAATATTGATCACAGTGGCATGGTGTAACACACGATCTAGGATCGCATTAGCGAGCTTTGAATCCTGGAACACCTCGTCCCACGCCTTGAAGTTTACGTTTGTGGTGAGGATCGTACTTTTCTTCTCATATCTCAAATCGATCAATTGAAAGAACAATTTGGCGTCCTCTTTATCTATGGGGAGGTAGCCGATCTCGTCAATGATCAGTAACTTGTACTTAGCGTAATGCTTCAACCGGTTCTCCAGCCGATTTTCTATTTTTGCCCTCTTCAGCTGTAAGATTAATTCATTACACTTAATAAAATAGGTACTTGTCCGTTTTTTGGCTGCAGCGATGCCGATCGCTGTAGCTAAATGAGTTTTCCCGACACCACTAGGACCTAAGAATACAATGTTCTCCAAATTCTCAATAAACCGCAATGTAGTAAAGTCGAGAATCTGCTCCTTTTTCACCGAAGGTTGAAATTCAAAATCGAAGTCTTTCACTTCCTTAAGATGGGGGAAGGCCCCCACCTTAACCATGGAGTTGATCATATTCTTTTCTCTTACATCAATTTCATAATTGGTCAATTTCACCAGTGTATCAACGAGAGATAATTGGTTTTTTGTGCTGAAATCAACCGTTTCATCAAGATTTTGAACCATCTGTTTTAACTTTAAATACTCTAGATTTCGAATTAGCTGCTGATAACTGCTATTCATTTTTATACACCTCACCAATCGCTTGAAGATTCTTTTTGGCTAATTCATCTATATTTGGGTGGTGAGGGAGTCCCCTAGCTAAAGTCTCTATATAATGCTCCTCTTTATAGTTAAGCTTCGACTGACTGATCTTGTGTATGGCGATTAACTCTGTGTTATAATAAATGTGGATATTATCGTCATAGACTTGTAAACCTACGGTTTTCCCTTTGTATTCAGCGGGAACTGAATACTGATTGGTTTTGTACGAAACCATATTTGAGGAATTCACCTTTACAAGGGTATGGTTGATCTTGTAGAAATCTCTTATTGACTTCCGTGGTAGGGGCAGTAAGAGGTTTTTTTCTTGTGCAAACACCAAGATCGGAATCTTTCCTGTTCCCTGATGATAACTATGATTAATTCGCTCGCAGAGCGACTGTATAAATTGATGAAGTTCCTCATAATCGAATTTCCCTTGGTAAGCATGGATCTCATCGATCAACTTCATCGGTGTTTCGACCTTCCCCTTTGTATATGGTCTTCCAGCAATGCAAGGGTGAATTTCAAATCCGCAATCTTTTGCAAATTGATCAAATCGCTCGTTAACCACACCTCTTGAATATTCAGGTCGTGCTTCATCCATGATCGTTTTCATATTGTCGGAGACGATCACCTTTGGCACTCCCCCAATCGCCTCAAAGCTCTCCATCAAGAATGAAAATAACACGCTTTGCGACTTGGAGATGGAGAGTAGAAACGTTCGAAAACGTGAGTATGACAACAAGAAAACAGCAACGTTTACAAACAAAATTTCTCCTTCCTTTGTTATATACTGAATACTTTCCTTCCAGTCCAGCTGTGCCTGTTCACCTGGTGGTGTTTCATAGCGGATTACTTGTTGAATGGGTTTTGTTCTTTTTCCCACAGTAAAATAGGATTGGAATTCCGGTTTATGTGAGATGTACTTCCGAAATGCTGATTGAGAACAATCCAGACCATGATTATCTTTTAGATACTGCCATAGAACACGTTTGTAGTAGAATATTTGCTTAGATTTCTTTTTCCGCGTCTTTTGTGGTACATAGCCATTTAGATACTTTTCAACGGTCCTCCGATCTACATTAAATTCTCGTGCTAGCTTACTTTTGTTGATTTTCATGTTTAGGTTCTCCATAAGAATTTTAAGTTTTGGCAAGTCTTCTAAACTATTGACTTCTATTTCTGTTGTGATGTCTAGTTTTACATGCATACAGTTCACCTCAGAACCAGTATGCAGGGAAGTGTCAAAACTGTACATTCTTATTCAATCGTTTTTGCACATTATTAGACTAGCATTTATAGACACAGTACTATATTACCGATATATTAGGTAGTACCTCGGTCTAATGGAGTCCGATGGACGCATGTCTGCTCGTTATCACTACGATGAGTTTGGTATGGTGCTAGACAGCAAGAAATTCGACGTCAACTGGCCTGGACCGGATAATTTAATCGGTTATACAGGACTAGAGTCAACATTACTATTTTGAGCAAGACTGAGGAGAATGCATATGCAAAAATTGTTGCGAACTACAATCATAGTAGTGTTACTGTTTAGTTCATTCTCACTAATATGGTTTCTTATGGGCTCTACAGCATTTTTTCAACGTGGAATGGATATTATTGGTACTGCAATTTTAAGTATGGCAGGTATCCCAATTATTATACTTGGTGCGGGTTATGTTGATTTACTTAAGAAGAGGTGGTTTCCAACCAGTGGAGTTGATTATGCGGGTTTCATTACTGGATTAGTGCTATTGATATTAATATCTGTCTATTTGATTCATAGTGTTAGTGAATATGGTTGGACGAAAGAAAGAGTTTATATAGATACGATAAAGTATACTGAGGATGAAAAGTATGAGTATCGGATTGAATTAGTCAATTTGTTTCAAAGAAATAGTTATGCTCGGTTATACCTTAAGGACGCTATAACGAAGGAAGAAATGCATATTCCTGTTGATATTAAAACCCGTGGCATCAGAGGACTTGCGGTGGGGAAAGAAAATCATTGGGTAAGGCTAGAAGCAACGAACCATCCGTCCCAATATATTCTGTATCCCGAAAGTAGACTTGATGTACCTTTTGAAAAATTTTTAATCGACATAGAAACAAGAACGTCTAAACTGTTGGAATAGAGATAACAATTCTTTACAACCACCTGCGGCTTTCTCGCTTGTGGTTTTTCTTTTTGATGTACTTAAAGAATGCATAAAACTAATGAATAATTTATCTTGAACGGAATCGTTAAAAGAACAGCATATTAAATCCTGTACATAAAATAATTACTGAGAATTAGACGCAAGAGAAGATAACAAGTTCAATCTTAAATTCTTGGAATATTAGGCACTTACCAACTACATTCAAAAACTAGCATTCAACTCTACTGCCTGATCGAATAAGCAAAATAGTCGAAGTCATTCAAATGTAAATTTCTAATGTAAAAATGAACGTTATGATCTAAAAAGACAAAGGGACGTCATTTTCTTACTATTTCAACTTTTTTATTGTTGCTGCGGTGAATTCACGATACAATAGAGTTAATTGATGTTAAGGGTGAGTGATCATGATCATAACTGCCGTTAGTCGATCCTTGATTGGTGAAATATTAAGTGAAGATGTTACTACGGAAAATGGCGGGGTTCTTTTTCCGAAGAATCATACATTTACTGAAGAGGATATAGAGTTCCTAACCGCTTTCAAGATTGAATCTGTAGAAATTGAAGAGCCTAAAAAATATAGGTTAGATCATAAATCAGTCAATCGAAAAGCAAATGAACAATCGAATGTTGTAGAACAATCAAAAGCATCTAAAGATGACTTTATTGTATTATTTGATCAGGCTGCCAAATATATGGAGAAGCTGATGCGTGATGTCAGTGCCGGAGCGTCAATTCCATTGATGGAAATACGTACGTGGTTAAAGCCGCTGATTGATCAGGTAAATGGTCCTTCAGGTTGGATTATGGCGTTACAACCCTATCATGGCCCCACCAATTATACGTATTACCATATGGTAGGCGTGTCTTTGATCTCTGCGATAATTGCTAGAGCCAATCGCTTTGCAGAGTCAGATATTATGCAAATCGCATTGGCAGGCTTGTTGAGCGATATCGGGAAAAGTAAGGTTGATCAGAAGATATTGTACAAAGCTGGCCCGCTAACTCCAGAAGAATATGAAGAGATGAAAAGCCACACATGGCTCGGATATCAAGTAATTAAAGGCGTCAAAGGGTTATCCGAAGGTGTAGCCTTAGCTGCGTTACAGCATCATGAGCGCATGGATGGCACAGGATACCCCTTGGGGCCAAAAGGAAATCAAGTTCATACCTTCTCCAAAATCGTGGCGATTGCCGATGTACTCCATGCTATGAGTAGTATACGCGTGTACAAGGATCGGATTTCTCCGATTCGTGCGATCGAGCAGATCCGCTATGAAAATGTCGGCAAATTTGATCCAGGCTTGGTACATGTATCTTTACGTAGTATCGCACAATTACCTTTGGGTACTCTGGTACGGCTAAATGACGGACGATTGGGGAAGATGATCTATGTGGATCAAAACCACCCTACACGTCCTATAATTGATGTAGATGGTGAGATCATTTCACTAACGGATAATTATCAACTATTTATTGAAGAAATTATTAAATAAACCTATGAACTTCTAGGAGGAAGCTTACTTATGAGGAGAAAATTACATACCAATTGGTTGAGGCTTTTCATCATCGTTCTTGTTATAAGTAGCATTCCTGCTCTAGCGCAAGCGTTAACTACTGAGCCCACCTCAATACAATCCATATCAGCAGCAGACTGGCTTAAAACTACGTCTGTACCCTCACCTCAAGCAGTGCGTAAAATGAAGATTCCGTATGAGGTCAAAGGGGTCTATATGACCGGTTGGACAACAGGTGGTGGGAAAAAATTTGACGCAATAATCGATTTGTTGGATAATTCGGAGCTAAATGCAGTTGTGATCGATGTAAAGGAGGATAAGGGGGATATCACCTATCGCTCCAATATTCCACTTGTACATGAGATCAAATCCAATCATACACGCTATATCAGCGATATTGACCGTGTGTTAGAACTTCTACAGGAGAAAAACATCTATACGATTGCTCGTGTTGTCAGCTTTAAGGATCCATACATGGCAGGAGCCAAGCCAGACTGGTCCATGCAAAAAAAAGGTGGCGGTGTGTGGAAGGATAACAAAGGAGTCATGTGGGTTGATCCCTACCGCCATGAGCAATGGGATTATAATCTCTCTGTAGCAATTGAGGTTGCACAAAAGGGTTTTGATGAGATTCAACTCGACTATGTTCGTTTTCCTGATAACGGGAAAAAAGTAGATGCAGAGGTTGAATTTTATCAAGCAGGTAACATAACCAAAGCGGAGAAAATACGAGACTTTATTCGTTATGTAAAGTCAGAGCTTGAGCCGTATCAAGTATTTTTATCTGCAGACGTTTTCGGGCTTGTGCCTTCGGTAAAGGACGATATGGGAATCGGGCAGCAATGGGAGTTGATTACACCAGAGGTAGACTATATTGCTCCAATGATGTATCCTTCCCACTATGCCAAGCATACGTATGGTGTACCTCTACCCGATAAGCAGCCGTACGATATCATTCGAGGTGGCCTATTAGATGCTCACAAGAAGGATGAAGCATTGCGGGTACAAGGAATCAAAACAGCAATCATTCGACCATGGTATCAGGATTTTACCGCGAGCTATCTGCCTAAAGGGGAATGGATTCCATATACGGGTGATGAGGTGCTTGCACAATACCGGGCAGGTGTGGAGTTAGGCGTTACTGAATTTATGCTCTGGGATGCTAGCAATAACTTTTCCAAAGAGGCATGGCTCAATAAATAAATATCTAATGCTTAAAATAATAGATTTCATTAAAGAGCAGGTTAAGGATCAGGTTCGGGTATTTGCGTGGCGATGTATGAATAAATTCGTGAATGAGATAGAGATCCTGTGAGTAAAACGAGAAATGGATCTCACCCCAAAGATCCCCATCGTAGCGACACAGCATACCGAGTAGATACATGATCAATAAATGAACTGTAATCTCCGGAAGGATCAAACGCTCCTCCAATCGAGTCCAAAAATAGTGCCGTCCCATCACGTCACGAATAAAAATAGGATTGGAGAAACCGTTCGGGGAGTCGAATAGATGCAAGCCTTCATGCTGATGCCAGTACAGCTCGAAGATTTTTTGGCGCTCATAGATTTCTCCAGCCGTAAAGTAGTCGGGGTCTTGATTGAATTGATTGAGCTTAGAAACAAAGTCCTCGAGTCGTACCCTCTCATGCTCCAGGATGGAGAGAGGTAAGTACAGTGTTGTTCGTAAATGCTTTGTATCGACCTCATCGGGAATGTAGATCGGAATCAACACCTCATCCTGATACAATTTCTGATATGTATGCATGAGCTCCGGGATGAGGGAGATCAATTCCTTGATTTTGTAACTCTCTCTTGGGTTTCTACCCGTAAGTAGCGACATAAGATGTGGGAGCAGGCCATCCTTTTGAATTTTGACTTCATCTTCTAGAAATAGATAATCTCCCTTCTTGAGCTTACGTGTCGTAACACCGTGTGCTAGTAACTTGGTATGAGATGGATAGAGTGGGTCATGTGCGAGTATGAGCATTTTGGCAAGATTGACCATTCCATAGTAGAGCAACAGTGGTCGAACCAATAGACTGCTGTTGACCCCAGATTGAAAGAACTCTCGTGCTTGTTTGCTCAGATAAATCATCTTATATGTATTGCGCTGTGCCAATACCGACTGGTCAATGCCATCGTCAATATGCTGATAGCAAGACTCTAAGAATTTGCGCACCGTAGGTTCTGTTTCAAAATAGAGAAAATGATCCCACATTTTTTGCCACGCATCTTCACATGCTATATTATGAATGGCATGATATTTCAAACTCTCTCCCCCAAACGTATGTAACTCTGTGACTCCTATTGTTAATGTAACCACATTTTTTAACGGTATTAGAAATCTTGCATTATAAATTAGTAGATCGAATTTTCGAGCTATTTGTAAAAAGTGCTTGTTTTCTTGACGTGTACAAATGCATTTGCTACACTGCAAATAATATTCAAGTGGACAATAGATTTAGGAAGGGAAGTTTGCACCATGTGGGAAGAGAAATTTAGTAAAGAAGGTCTTACCTTTGATGATGTGTTATTAGTTCCACGTAAATCATCCGTTTTACCTAATGATGTAAATGTACAGACACGCCTTAGTAAAAATGTAAACCTCAACATACCTTTGATGAGTGCTGCAATGGATACAGTTACTGAGTCTGCGATGGCAATTGCAATGGCTAGAGAGGGCGGCATCGGGATCATCCATAAAAACATGTCCATTGAGCGTCAGGCTGAAGAGGTAGATCGCGTCAAGCGTTCAGAAAGTGGTGTGATTACGAATCCTTTCTCACTTACAGCTGATCATCATGTTTATGATGCTGAAGGACTGATGGCAAAGTACCGTATCTCCGGTGTGCCGATTGTAAATGAAAAGAATAAGCTCGTAGGAATCCTCACCAATCGCGATCTTCGTTTTATTCACGATTATTCGATGAAAATCAGCGAAGTGATGACATCCGAAAATCTCGTTACCGCGCCTGTTGGTACGACGCTTAAGGATGCAGAGACGATTTTGCAAAAACATAAAATTGAGAAGCTTCCATTAGTAGATGATCAGGGTCATTTAAAAGGCTTGATTACGATCAAGGATATCGAGAAAGCGATTCAGTTTCCACATGCAGCCAAGGATCGACATGGACGTCTTGTTGTCGGTGCAGCGGTAGGTACAGGGAAAAATACGATGGAGCGTGTTGATGCACTTGTGCAAGCTGGTGCAGATGTGATCATTGTGGACACCGCACACGGACATTCACAAAAAGTATTGGATACGGTTAAAGCCATTCATGAGAAATATCCTGACGTGGATTTGATTGCAGGAAATGTAGCTACAGGTGAAGCGACAAAGGCGCTTATTGAAGCGGGAGTCTCTGCAGTTAAGGTTGGAATTGGACCTGGATCGATCTGTACGACGCGAGTGGTTGCTGGTATTGGCGTACCTCAGATTACAGCTATTTATGATTGTGCTAGTGTTGCACGTCAATATAATACACCGATCATCGCAGACGGTGGAATTAAATATTCAGGCGATGTAGCCAAGGCAATCGGCGCAGGAGCAGATGTCGTGATGCTTGGTAGCCTATTTGCAGGAACAGAAGAGAGCCCCGGTGAATCAGAGATTTTCCAAGGTCGTCGCTTCAAGGTGTACCGCGGCATGGGTTCTCTCGGTGCAATGAAAGAAGGTAGTAGTGATCGTTATTTCCAAGATACTACACAAAAGTTTGTACCAGAGGGAATTGAAGGTCGTATTCCTTATAAAGGGCCATTATCTGATGTTATCTACCAATTAGTGGGTGGGCTCCGTGCAGGCATGGGTTACTGTGGAGCTGGAACAATCGAAGAACTCAAAAATGATACGCAATTTGTTCGTATCACAGGGGCGGGTCTCAGAGAGAGCCATCCACATGATGTGCATATTACTAAAGAGGCACCAAACTACTCCATTTCTTAGGGAAAGTTTTTAAATAAGACACCATCGAACTGTGGTGTTCATGTACTTTCACGAAACGCAGGGATTCCTTCCCTGCTTTTTTTGCTGATTGGGCTGTGTTACAATATTTTTTAGGAGAGGAAATCGGAGGAGGTAGTCTTTTAAATGAAATTAGCGAAAAAACTCATGATTTTTCAGCTTATATTTGCGTTATTACTAGGTTTGTTTATTGGTAGTATAGCTCCTTCGCCGGTATTAGCGACAAGCCCTACACAAACACTGAATTTAGATGTGAAAGCAGGGATCTTAGTTGAGGCGAGTACGGGCAAGGTACTCTTTGCTCAAAATGCAGACCAGCCTTTACCTCCTGCTTCTATGACAAAAATGATGACTGAATATCTAATTCTAGAAGCCATTAGTGAGGGTAAGCTCTCTTGGGATGATGTAGCAACCGCGAGTGACTATGTATATTTTTTAGGTAGAGAGGGAGGCTCTCGCGTATTCATAGGTCAAGGAGAAAAGTATACGATCAAAGAGCTATTTGCTGCTATGGCGATCTTTTCTGCCAATGATGCAACGGTCATGCTCGCTGAGCGCTTGGCGGGTAGTGAGACGAACTTTGTCAATCTCATGAATCAAAAGGCTGATGAATTCGGGATGAAAAATACCCACTTCGTTACTAGCTCAGGTTTCCCAGAAGATATACTCATCGATCCAAAAACCAATATCGACTATCGCCCTGCGATCCAGGGTGAGCACTATATGACTGCAGAGGATGCAGCGATTCTGGGCAGACGCCTAATTCTCGATCATCCAGAAGTAACCCAATTTACATCAACAGCAAGAGCGGTGTTTAGAGAGGATACTTCACGACCACTGAATATGGAGAACTGGAATAAGCTCGTAAATGGTTTAAAGTATAGCTATGATGGGCTTGATGGTCTCAAGACAGGTTCCACACCTGAAGCTGGCTATTGCGTTACAGCGACTGCAACTCGTAATGGTATGCGACTCGTTAGTGTAGTGTTTGGTGCTCCAGATGATGACAAGCGCTTCCAAGAGACGATTAAGATGCTGGACTTTGGTTTTAACAACTATGAGTTGGTGCAGCTGTTTCCTAGTGGTACAATGATCGAAGGCTTTGAACAAGTAAACGTAAATAAAGGGGTAGAAAAAGAAGTAGGAATTACTACTGGTGCACCTTTCAAAACCGTTATACGTAGAGGCGAAGAGGACTTATATCAGGTCAAAGTAGAAACAAACCCAGAGCTGCTCATTGCCCCGATTTCAAAAGGAAATGAAGTCGGTATTGCAACAATCGAGTATACTGGCAATGAGGTATACGATTATTTACAACCTGAGGATGCAGAGAAAAATAGTTTATCGATGATCGCAACAGATGATGTCGATAAAGGCAGTTGGATTCGCCTTTTCTTCCGTGCGATTGGTAGCTTCATCGTTGATATATTTACATCCATCAGCAAAACAATTGGTGGTTGGTTTAGTTAGACATATTTACAGTTGTTCTTTTTTTTCAAATCGAATACACTCATTATGGCAAGTATTCGAACTATTGCTCTAGAAAGGAGTCAAATATGATGAAAGAAATTAAAACAGGTGGCGTCATCATGGACGTAGTGAACGCTGAACAAGCGAAAATTGCGGAGGCTGCAGGTGCAATTGCAGTAATGGCACTTGAGCGTGTTCCTTCAGATATTCGTGCAGCGGGTGGAGTAGCTCGTATGGCGGATCCAACCATTGTTGAAGAGGTAATGAAGGCAGTTAGCATTCCTGTTATGGCTAAGGCGCGTATTGGACACATCGTTGAGGCACGTGTTCTAGAGGCTATGGGAGTAGACTATATAGATGAGAGTGAAGTTTTAACCCCAGCCGATGAAGTATTCCACCTCAATAAAAAGGATTATAAAGTTCCTTTTGTTAATGGTGCTCGTGATCTTGGTGAAGCATTGCGCCGTCTTGGTGAAGGTGCTTCGATGATCCGTACAAAGGGTGAACCAGGAACAGGAAATATTGTCGAGGCTGTACGTCATATGCGGACAATGCAAAGTCAAATTCGCAAAGTACAGAGCATGTCATATGAAGAGTTAATGACAGAGGCCAAAAATTTAGGAGCGCCTTATCATCTCCTAGAATATGTGCACAAGCATGGTAAACTCCCCGTTGCTAATTTAGCAGCAGGTGGCGTAGCAACTCCAGCGGATGCTGCTTTAATGATGACATTAGGTGCGGATGGTGTATTTGTCGGCTCAGGTATCTTTAAATCCGAAAATCCTGAGAAATTTGCACGTGCTATCGTATTAGCTACAGAAAGCTATCAAGACTACAAGCTGATCGCCGAGCTTTCCAAAAACTTAGGAACAGCAATGAAGGGAATCGACATTGCTACTCTTGATGAAAAGGATCGTATGGCTGGTCGTGGCTGGTAAGAATCATTAATAACAGTATCAATAACTCGTTCTCATCATGGGAACGAGTTTTTAATTACATACTTTTTTATAAATGGCTACTATAATATAATAGACGATAAAGGAGATGGTACTGTGTTAGACATCAATTTTATTAGAGAGAATGTAGACGTAATCAAAAATACAGCAAAGAATAAAGGGATCAACATCGATGTGGATCGCTTGATACAGGTTGATCAGCGTAGACGTGAGCTGATTAAGCTCACTGAGGGATTGCAACAAGAGCGTAATACCAATTCAAAGCTCGTACAAAAGGCTGTCGGCGATGAGAAGACGGCATTAATCGAACGGACCAAGGAAGTCAATCAACAGATCAAGCAATTGGACGAAGAAATGAATCAGGTGATGGCGGAATATAACAACCTGATGTTATATGTTCCAAACCCACCTACTTCTGATACACCAGTAGGAGAGGATGATAATGATAATGTTGAAGTAAAGCGAGTGGGTGAGACCTCGAGCTTTAACTTTGCATTTAAAAATCATGTTGAATTGATGCAAGCACATAAGATGCTCGACGTCGAGAGAGGTGTCAAAATCGCGGGGAGCAGATCGTATTTCTTAATCAATGATGGAGCTTTATTACATAGAGCAGTACAGCAGCTGGCAATCGATTTCTTGTACAAACGCGGCTATTCGCCGATGGTCGTACCTGTTCTCGTCAATGGGCTGGCACTAGAAGGGACAGGCTATTTCCCACTAGGAGAGGATCAAACCTTTCAATTGGAGAAGGATGAGAAATATCTCGTCGGTACTGCTGAAGTATCGTTGACATCGTTTCATCAGGGAGAGATCCTCGATGAGGCAGAACTACCAAAGCGCTATGCGGGTGTTTCAGATTGCTTCCGTCGTGAGGTCGGCTCTGCAGGTCGCGATGTGTATGGATTGTATCGCGTACACCAATTTTCTAAAGTGGAGCAAGTCGTTGTTAGTAAAAACGATCCCGAAGAATCCAAAAGATTCCATTACGAGCTACTTCAAAATGCCGAAGATCTTCTTGCTCTATTGGAAATTCCTTATCGAGTCGTTCAGGTATGTACAGGTGATATGGGTCAAGGACAGATTCGCAAGCATGACATCGAGTCATGGATGCCATCACGTGAGAACTATGGTGAAACTCACTCCTGCTCCACATTCCATGATTTCCAAGCACGTCGCTTGAAGATGCGTTATCGTGATGCTGAAGGGAATATACAATATTGTCATACATTAAATAATACTGCATTAGCGACACCAAGAATTCTCATTCCACTACTAGAGAATCATCAAATGGAGGATGGCCGCATTCGCATCCCCAAAGCTCTACAGCCTTATATGGGTAAAGAGTATATCGGTTAAGAACAATCTAAATCTACAAGATAAAATACTGTCACTGATTTTATAGTGGCAGTTTTTTTGTTTTCATAATCATTACAAAATAAGGAAACAATATTGACCTTTTGTAATATCAATGTAACAATACAGATCATTAAGAAAATTCAAATAAAAACCAAAGCAAAAATTTTAAGTTTGTTTCCAATAGGTACTACAAGTTTTTTGTTGGGATTTAGCAAGATAATTCGATAAAATTTGACAAGATAATTAATTATTCGACTTTATTAGAGAAAATACGCTATTGCATATTAGATATTAGCTCTCTATATTGTAATTATGAGAATTAAAAACGAATTCTGATAATTTACGAATATCAATATCGTCCTCTTTTAGAGAAGAAGATGGAGCGTGCAGCTATGACGAATAAACTATTAGAAATTAAAAACTTAAAAACGTATTTTTACTCGGACAAGAGAGAGATTAAGGCGGTAGATGGCGTAGATCTCTCTATTAATCATGGGGAAACGGTAGCGCTGGTTGGTGAATCAGGAAGTGGCAAGAGCATTACCTCTTTATCCATTATGAAGCTCATTCCTCAACCACCTGGAAAAATCGTAGACGGTGAAATCATTTTTGATGGAGATGATCTTGCGGATTTTAGTGATTATGAGATGAATAAAATTCGCGGAAATCGAATTGCAATGATCTTCCAAGAACCAATGACATCACTAAATCCGGTATTTACAATTGGAAATCAGATTATGGAACCATTAATGTTACATAAAAAAATGAGTAAGGATCAAGCGTTAAAGCGCACGGTTCAACTACTAGAATTAGTTGGTTTCGGACGTGCCAAAGAGATCGTTAATGAGTATCCTCACCAGCTCTCAGGTGGGATGAGGCAGCGTGCAATGATTGCTATGGCGATGGCGAATAGTCCATCATTATTGATTGCCGATGAGCCGACGACAGCTCTTGATGTGACGATTCAGGCTCAAATTCTTGATTTGATGCGAGAGTTAAAGGAAAAGACGAATACAGCAATATTGCTGATCACCCATGATCTCGGAGTTGTTGCAGAGATGGCTGATCGAGTGGCAGTAATGTATGCTGGACAGATTGTAGAAGAAGCAGATGTACGAACGCTTTTTCAAAATCCGAAGCATCCATATACTTTGGGCCTTATGAATTCCATTCCTAAATTAGAAGGAGACCAAGAACGATTAGAGTCGATTCCAGGTATGGTCCCACCTGCCTATGCTTATCCAATTGGCTGTCGATTTGCACCACGTTGCAAATTTGCAACTGAAGAGTGCAAACAAGATCAAGTCCTCAGAATGATAGAGCCTGGGCATAAAGTGCGTTGTGTACATGTATAAGGGGGATCAGAGATGTCACGAATATTAGAGGTAAAAAACCTTCGCAAGCTATTCCCGATTACAGGTGGTTTTTTTAGACGAGCGGTAGGTCATATACGAGCCGTAGATGACGTTTCCTTTGAGATGGAAGAAGGAGAAACATTGGGGATTGTAGGGGAGTCCGGATCGGGAAAGTCTACCTTAGGAAGAACGATTATCCGCTTATATGAACCTACTGAAGGCCATATTATTTTTGATGGGAATGACATTAGCCATTTATCGCGTAAACACCTACGTAGTGCTCGAAAAAATATACAGATGGTTTTCCAAGACCCATACGCATCGTTGAATCCTCGTATGACGATTGGCGAACTCATCGATGAACCACTTATGGTACATACACCCTACTCCAAACAAGAACGCTTGGAAAAAACTAAGGAGCTCTTGGAGTTAGTTGGTCTCAATCAAGAATCATATAGTCGCTATCCCCATGAGTTTTCCGGTGGACAACGCCAGCGTATCGGTATTGCTCGTGCAATTGCCATACGTCCGAAGATGATTATTGCAGATGAGCCTGTATCTGCGCTAGATGTATCGATTCAATCACAAGTAATCAATCTCATGATGGATTTACAGGCGGAATTTGGTCTATCATATCTCTTTATTGCTCATGATTTAAGCGTCGTAAAACATATTAGTGATCGTATCGGCGTAATGTATCTAGGGAAAATGGTAGAAATGGCTCCCAAAGATGGCCTTTTCAAAGATCCATTGCATCCATATACACAGGCATTGCTATCGGCAGTTCCTGTTCCAGACCCTATGGTTAAAAAAGATCGAATTATCTTAAAAGGAGATATCCCAAGCGCTGCAAAACCACCTTCTGGATGCGTTTTCCATACTCGTTGTCCTCGTGTGATGGATTCATGTAAAGAGATGATACCAGAGTTTAAAGAGGTAGCACCCAAGCACTATGTTGCTTGTCATTTATATAATTAACATCAATGTTCAATAAGAGCGGGTGTTAACGATCATTTAGAAGGAGAGTGATATTCTCAACTAAAAAGCATTATAAAGTGACGCAATATTCTGTAACTTATTTCTAAACAATTTAAAGGGGGTTTTAAGAAGTATGAGAAAGATGTCAAAAAGCGTATTGATGCTACTTGTGTTAGTTCTCGCATTTGGTACGATCCTAGTAGCTTGTGGAAAAGATAAGTCGGTTACACAGGATCCACCTGCAAATACGAATACTCCTCCAGCAACAAGTGGTGGTGATACTACTCCTCCAGCTGGTGAGCAAGTTGAAAAGGGCGGAGTTGTAAACTTTGCAATGTTCTCCGCACCAGGTGGGGTATTTAACCCAATTTTCTATAGCGATAAGTATGAGTCCAATATTATTGGTAACATTTTCTCCGGTATTTTTGATATGGCAGATGATCTCTCCTATATCCCGTATATCGCTGAATCTTGGACATTTAGTGATGACTATAAGGATCTCACTGTAAAGCTTCGCAATGATGTGAAATGGCATGATGGCGAGCCATTTACAGCGAAAGACGTATATTATACGTATTCTACATTAGCTGATGGGGCGTATAATGGAAACCGATCCAGCTATGCTGATGTATTGGTTGGTTATGAAGAGTATAATTCCGGTGCGGAATCTACCTTTAGAGGTGTTGAAGTAAAAGGAGATTATGAAGTGGTATTCCGCTTTAAAGAGGCGACACCAGTTGCTTTGGAATCTGCTAACTTTTTGATTATTCCGGAGCATATCTATGGCAAGTATTCTTTAGAAGAAATGCAAAGTGCTCCCGAAACGCTTGATTTTGACAAGCTAGTTGGAGTTGGTCCGTTTAAGCCAAGTAAGTATGTTGCAAACGAGTCCTATGAATTAGCAAGTAACCCAGACTATTTCCTAGGTGCACCTCATATTGATGGTATCGTTTGGCGCGTAGTAGATGCAGCCGTAGCGATCGGTATGCTAGAAACTGGCGAGATCGATTACTATGACGCAGTTACACCAGCAGACTACGATATGGTTAAGGCGATTCCAGGTGTCGAAATCTGGGAGACTCCATCCTTCTCATATCAATACATGGGAATCATGATGAACATTCGTCCTAAAGACGCGATAGCTAATGAAGATTATTCTCAACCAGATACTTGGGTACCAAATCCGAAGTTTGCCGATAAGAAGCTACGTCAAGCTATGGCATATGCAATGGATCGCCAAGGTGTTGTTGAAGGTCTCATCAATGGACATGGAACTGTAATGAATGCTCCTATGCCTCCAGTGAGCTGGGCAGCTGCATCTCCGGATCAATTAAATCAATATCCTTTCGATCCAGAGAAGGCAAAGCAATTGCTTGACGAAGCAGGATATAAGGATATTGATGGCGATGGCTTCCGTGAGGACCCACAAGGAAATAAGTGGTCTGCAAAAATCGACTATCCAAATGGAAACCCAGTTCGTTTCCAAGCAGCACCTTTATTTGCACAAAACCTACGTGATGTTGGTTTAAATGTAGAGTTAAATGCTCCACGTGATGCTGGAACCCACTTTGGTGGATTAGACTTTGACGAGTCAGAGCTCTTCTTTGCTGGATGGTCACTCTCTATCGATCCAGATCCAATCGGTATTTGGAGAACTACAGAGCCATACAACAACTCTCGTTGGTATAGCAAGGAGAGTAACCAGTTAATGAATGATGGAATCAGCACCAAGGCGTTACTCGATCAAAGCTTCCGTGAGGAAACATATATTAAATGGCAGAAATTGATCAATGATGAGCTTCCATACGTTTTCTTATACAGCCAAAACGAAATGTATGCTTATAGCTCCAAGATTCAAAATGTAAAGCCAGGTCCATTAGGAGTTACACGTGATATGCACGAATGGTGGATCAAGAAGTAATCAATAAACATTACGAATGATTTAACTATAAATGGCATGTAGCTATGTGCTACATGCCATTTCACACCATCGAAGGGAGGGACCATCATGCTGCAATATACCATCCGTAGAATACTGGGTATGATCCCAATTTTAATCATAATCTCAATAATTATATTTGGATTTGCCAAGCTAGCACCAGGAGATCCCTTCTCAGGAGACCCTGATCCTCGTGTTCGTAAAGCCCAGCTTGATAAGCAAAGAGAGATGTGGGGCCTTAATGATCCCATTCCAGTACAGTATATATCATGGGCAAGCAAGGTAGTCCAAGGGGATTTCGGAGTTAGTATCCGTCACCGTAAGCCCGCGTTGGATGTTATTGGTGAACGCATTGGAAATACTGTATTTTTAGGAGCGTTAAGTTTATTTATTACTCTAATTATCGCCATACCATTTGGTATTGCTGCAGGGCGACGACCCTATTCTATGCTAGATTACTCTGGAACTGTTTTTAGTAATTTAGGGCTAGCGACTCCCAATTTCTTTTTAGGGCTATTATTAATATTCTTTTTTGCTTTCAAGCTTGGCATGTTCCCGTCACAAGGGTCAGTATCGACGAGTGTAAACTATACAGGTTTTCGTCTTTTTCTAGATAAGCTACATCATTTCTTGTTGCCTGCCTTTACTATAGGTACAGGTGGAGCAGCTGCATATTTCCGTTATTTGCGCTCCGAGATTCTAGAAGTTACTGGAAAGGATTTTATTCGTACTGCTAGAGCAAAAGGAGTAAGCAGTAGGGGTGTTATGTACAAACATACACTTAGAAATGCGATGATTCCGATTATTACTTTGCTTGGCTTCGAACTTTCAGGGTTGGTGGGCGGTGCTATTATTACAGAGTCGGTGTTTTCCATCCCAGGCATAGGACGATTGTTTATAGAATCGATTGGAAATCGCGATTATCCTATAATTATGGCGATTGGCATGCTATCTGCTGTTGCGATTTTGATTGGCAATCTACTTGCAGACATTCTCTATTCAGTAATAGACCCACGCATACGTTATGATTAAGGAGGAATAATCGTGGAGACATCAGTTAAACCATCTAATAACCCTGTATCGATAACGAAAGTCGAGAAGTCACTAGGCTTATGGCAGCTTGCTGCGCGCAAGTTTTTCAAAAATAAAACGGCGGTCTTTGGACTTATCGTATTATTTTTAATAACGATAGTAGCGGTCTTTGCTCCTTATATCGCAACACACGACCCTGAAAGAAGCGTACTGACAAAGGTTAATAAACCACCTAGTGAAGAGCACAAATTGGGTACAGATGGATCGGGTAGAGATGCATTCTCACGTCTCATCTATGGCGCTCGTTTATCTCTACTCATCGGATTTAGTGCAATGGTGTTTACCAGTGTTATAGGGATTACATTAGGTGCAATATCCGGTTACTTCGGTCGCTGGGTGGATTCACTCATCATGAGGGCTACAGATATCATGCTGAACTTTCCGTTTTTATTGCTTGTATTGATTGTTGTTTCTATATTAAAAAATATTAATGTAACGATATTTGTTACGGTTATCGCACTTACATCTTGGCCGACGCTGACGAGGATTATCCGTGCGAATTTCCTGTCCTTGCGAGAGCAAGAGTTTATCATGAGTGCGCAGACATTAGGTCTATCGAATGCACGTATTATTTTTAGGCATTTATTGCCGAATGCTATGGGGCCAATTATCGTAAACGCTACTTTATTCATGGCAGGAATGATCATCGCCGAGTCTGCACTTAGCTTTATCGGTTTTGGTATCCCGCAACCAACACCAACCTGGGGCAATATGCTTACAGACGCACAATCACTTCGAGTGTTGAGAACGCAGCCTTGGTTATGGATTCCACCAGGAATAGCGATTGTGATTACGGTGCTCTCGATTAACTTTGTAGGAGACGGCCTTCGCGATGCTCTTGACCCTCGATTTAATAAAGACAATAAGTAAAATCATTTGATTTTATTTCAAAAAGTGTGGTACCATGATTCACGGTAAGGTCCCGTAGCTCAGCGGATAGAGCGTCGGTTTCCTAAACCGTGCGTCGGAGGTTCGATTCCTCTCGGGGCCGCCATAATAAATGCAATAATAACGCGGATTGCCAATGATTTTGGGATTCGCGTTTTTGTATTTTCCTCACAATTTCAATATTTGCCGTAATCAACTGAAAGCTGGTCTATATTAGATATTTTTGATATATTTGAATTTATGGAAAGATAGGCATATTAGTAGATATAAATAGGGGGAGAAAAATGCGTGCAGGTATACAAATTCTACGATCGGTAGGACACTATTTATTTGTTATGGCAATGATTATTTTACTTGTCTTGTTCCCGAGAACTCCGCAAACGACTATCCAGACATTTAAATTGCCCGACGGAAGAACTGTTACTAGTGCAGTTACCTCGAGTAGTAGTTATAGCTTGGAGGGGCATTGGGCAAATATTAAAAACTTCTTTAGTCAGGCAATCGAAAATAAGAGCTTAGGTCAAACCAGATTTAATGTTACGGTTGAATATGAGATTTTTACTTCGATATCAAATAGTTTAATGATTATTATAGGAGCACTCGTCATTAGTTTTTTCCTAGGAATTATGAAGGGGATCTTTGATTTTAAAGTAGGGAGAAAGAAATTAAGTATATTTGGTAATTGGACTACATGGATATCCCAATCAATTCCAGATTTTTTTGTTATTCTCTTTATTCAATGGTTGTTAATTCGACATTTTCCGATTACGAAGTTCTTTGAGAGAGATGGCTGGGATGCATTTCTATTACCAGCTCTATTAGTAGCAATCTTCCCTTTGATGTATATTGCTAGAATTACATCTACAGCTATCGCAGGTCAAGTAGGCCAACTTTATATCCAGGTGGCGAGAGCTAAAGGAATAAGTGAGCGAATGATTTTATATAAACATATTTTTCGCAACTGTATCAGTACCATTTTAAGTCATCTATCATCATTAATGGTCTATATACTGTCTAATTTATTAATGGTAGAGTATTTTATGAACTATCCCGGTGCTGCGAATCGGTTATTTTTAGCAATTGATTATGACCCTAGATATGGTACGGGAATGAAATATGAACCTGGTCTAATTATTGGCATCACCTTTTTCTTTATGATCCTAATACTAATCGTTCAAATCATCAGTCACTTTTCTAAGAGATATTTTGAACCAAGAGTAGGGGGGAACTAGAGATGAAGAATACAGTCTTGTGGATCGGTGTGATCATGTTGATATGCTTGTTATTTTTCATGTATGCTGGTCCATATCTGCCGTTTGTAGACCGAGAATTAACGCAAGAAAAACATCGATTTACGAATATAGAGGGAAAAAGATTGCAATTGCCAGCATATACGCCTTCAGCTAAAAATCCACTTGGTAGTGATAAAAAAGGCGTAGATAACTTGAGTAAAATGATACTCGGGATGAAAGAAACGGTTTATGTAGTATTTGCTGTTGCTCTAGTCCGTTATATATTAGCTGTACCACTTGGAATTTTGGCGTATAAACAGAAAGGTGTAGCACATTTTATACTTACAAGTCTTAATCGTCTGTTTTCTTATATACCTACAATTATTGCTGCAATTCTCTTGCTTAGTTTGCCAGCTTTTCTAAATTCACCAAATCGTATGGTGTGGGCAATTTTCTTTTTGGCGTTACTCGAGGTTGGACGTGTGGCTTATATTGTGCAACAACAAACTTTCAAGATCTCACACGAGCCTTTTGTAGATGCGGGAGTTTCCCTAGGATTGAGTGCAAAGCGTCTATCAACAAAATACTATACACCTGCATTACTTCCCGAAATTGTCGTAAACTTTTGCGTCGATATTGGAAAAGTAATGCTTCTCGTAGGTCAACTGGGAGTATTGAATATTTTCCTTTCGCATAAATGGGCGGACACTACTGGCTTTGGAAATTACCAATTTGTAAATACGAGTACGAATTGGTTTGTATTACTTTCAGAACACAGATTAGATATTTACTATAATAAATTCGCTTTTGTATTTTTCCCTGCACTAGCGATTATGTTTGTAATATTGACATTTAATGTACTAGGAGAGGGATTACGACAGCATTTTAATCGTAAAATGAATATATATTTATGATCAAAAATTGGATGAAGTGTATACCATTATTAATGGTAATTAAACAAAAGTTGTGAAAGGATTGACCCAATTTGACTGATGAGGATTGGATGAAGCTTGCTTTACTAGAGGCCAGCAAGGCAGCTGAGATTGGTGAGGTTCCGATTGGAGCTATCATTGTACAGGATGGTACAATTGTAGGCAGTGGTTATAATCGCCGAGAAATCGATCGTGATCCAACGGCTCATGCAGAGATGATCGCGATTCGTGAGGCCAGTCGTAATCTAGGCGGTTGGAGGTTGTTGAATTCTACGTTATATGTAACATTGGAGCCTTGTCAGATGTGTGCTGGTGCTATTGTGCAAGGAAGAGTTGAACGTGTCGTCTATGGTGCGAGCGATCCTAAGGCAGGCTGTGCAGGTACGCTAATGAATTTGTTACAAGAGGAACGTTTCAATCATCAAGTTCATTTAGTTAGAGGAGTCTTAGAAGAAGAGTGTAGTCAGGTGCTAAAGGATTTCTTCCGTCATTTACGAAATAAACCGAATTCCTAAACTAACCCTTCTTTTCCATGGAAATCCGTTGCGTTATATAGCTTGCTGGTGGTATACTATCCTGTGTAAAAATGGAGACGTACCCAAGAGGCTGAAGGGGGCTGACTCGAAATCAGCTAGGGCGTGCAAGCGCCGCGGGGGTTCAAATCCTCTCGTCTCCGCCATTCCTATCATCTTTTTATTTACATATATATGATGAATAATAAAAAAAGCAGTTATCACAGTTCACACTGTGCTAATTTATTGCTTGATGATGCTGGTAATTATAGGACTTCCAATTACTAAAAGCATACAGGTCAAAAGTCATGGGCTAACAACATGATAAGAAACGTTACCGAATGAATAAATACACATAATTATGAATATCCATACATAGATTAAACGACAAAATGCAATAATTGCACTTAAGAGATTACATAATAATTTATTTTTCCCCTAGTGAAATTTCAATTTTAAGCAAAAAATGAAATTAATTCTTACGAAATTTTAAAGTTTTAGTATACATTTTTTTAAAAACATGATATTCTCGTATTTGTCAGACTAATCTACTAATTATAAAGAGGGGGACAAAGAAATTGAGAAAAGTTTTCTCTTTGCTCGTGAGTATCTTACTCATTAGTGCACTACTCTTATCCGCTTGTGGTAAAACAAATGAACCAGCTAAAGAGGATAATAAGGGAACAGAACAAGGTGGACAAGCTTCAACACCTGCAACTCCAGAAACACCTGCTGTAGAAGAAGCTCCAGCTGAATTAGGATTTATCAAAGCTAGTGATCCATCCAAAGTTCCAGCAGCTTCAAAATTACGTACAGATACCATGATTGTTGGTATGCATGCAACGAATGGATTGTACTCTCCATTCTTCTATGACACAGCATATGACAACTATGTTATGGGAACAATTTTTGAAGGATTAGCATCTGTTTCTCAAGACGGATCGCTCGTTCCTGATCTTGCTACTTGGGAAACTTCAGAAGATGGATTGGTTTGGACTTTCCACATCGATCCAAAGGCTACTTTCTCTGATGGAAAACCTGTAACAGCACAAGACGCTGAATTCTCTTTCTATGTATTCTTAGACCCAACATATGATGGACGTTCTAACTTGACAATTCCAAAGATTAAAGGTACAGAAGCATATAAAAATGGCGATGCTACAACTATCGAAGGAATTAAAGTTATTAATGAGAAAACTCTTGAAATTACTGTAGATGAAGTAAATGCATTAACACTTGTATACCTTGGAACAACTGTTGTTCCTAAGCATTACTATGGTGAAGGCTTTAGCAAAGGTAACTTAGCAGGAGTTAAGGCTAAGAACAATAGCCCACTTGGTAGTGGACCATATGTATTCAAGAAGGATGTTCCTGGACAAGAAGTTCAACTTGTAGCTAATGAGAACTATTGGAAGGGTACAAACGCTAAAGTTAAAAACTTAATTTTCAAGGCTACAACTCAAGAAACATATATTCAATTGCTTGAAACTGGAGAGACTGACTTCGAAGAAGGAATCTCTGTAAACAAGGATAATGTTGAACTACTTGAATCACTTGGATTCTTGGATCTAAGCTTACTTCTTAACAATGGTTATGGCTACATTGCTGTAAACCATAACAATCCTAAATTTGCTGACAAGAGTGTTCGTCAAGCGCTTACTTACGGCTTGGATCGTGAATCGATCGTTTATGCGTACTCTCAAGGTTATGCAAACGTAATTGATGTACCACAATCTAAATTATCATGGGCATTCCCAGATGTATCTAAAGTAACAAAGTATAACTATGACCCTGAGAAAGCAGCTCAACTTCTTGATGAAGCTGGTTGGGTAATGGGTACTGATGGTTTCCGTTATAAAGATGGCGAGAAGTTCACAATCCATTTCTCAGCATCTTCACCAAACGCAGTTAACGATGCATTGATTCCAATCGCTGTAGAGAATTACAAAGATTTAGGAATTGAGTTCATCGCTGAACAATTAGAGTTCAACGCTGTTGTTGAAAAGCGTAATGCTGGTGAGCATGAAATGGCATTCTTGGCTGTTGGATTATCAAAGGCAGATCCAGATCCATTTGGTCTCTTCCATACTAAGGGTGGATCAAACAAAGACTTCTACTCTAACCCAAGAGTTGACGAGTTGATCGAAGCTGGTCAAAAAGAATTGGATATAGAAAAGCGTAAAGTAATTTACAACGAAGTATATCAAATCCTTAACGATGAGCTACCTGTGATCTTCATGTACCAGCGTTATAACATGAACACAATCAACTCTAGACTTCAAGGATGGGATATTACTCCATACTATGATTTCCCTGCATCAATTCATGAAGTAGAGATTGCTCAATAATTTGCTGCAACATTAATAATTTCAATATGCTCAGCCTCATGGGCTGAGCATATTGTTTAATTTGGGAGGAAACAAATGAAGCAGTTCATTATACGTCGACTTCTCCAGAGTATTCCCACGATCATTGGTGCCTCCATTGTTATTTTTCTGGTGTTTTCCCTAGCGCCTGGCGATTTCATCACGGGGAAATTCTCCGAAGATCCCACTATGACTCCCGAGCGTCTAGCAGAATTAAAGGCATTATATGGTTTGGAAGGTACTCTTCCAGAAAGATATATTAGTTGGATGGGTGGAATTCTCTCAGGTGATCTCGGAGAGTCATTTTCACATCGAAGATCTGTACCTGATGTTATAAATACATTTGTTTGGAATTCATTTTTGATCGCTATAAGTGTAACCGTCTTACAATGGATGATTGCTGGAATTGTTGGGGTTTTTGCTGCACTCAAGCAATATTCGATTTATGACTCATTGATTACTCTTTTTGTGTTTATTTTTTGGTCTTTTCCGACCTTTTTCTTTGGGTTATTACTTCTCAAATGGTTTGCGGTAGACTATAAGATCTTCCCGCTTGGTGGAATGATTACAACGGGTATGAATTATGAGGGGCTAGCACATGTATGGGATGTTATCAAACATTTGGCTCTTCCTGTAATTACCCTAACACTTCTTGGAATGGGAAGTCTTACTCGTTATATTCGTACCAATATGCTCGAAGTCATTCGTCAGGACTATGTGCGTACAGCACGTGCAAAAGGCTTGAAGGAACGCGTCGTTATTTTTAAGCATGCTCTTCGCAATGCACTATTACCATTGATCACGCTTATGGCACTTGAACTTCCTGGACTATTTGGTGGAGCGATTATTACAGAGAAAATCTTTAACTGGCCAGGAATTGGACAGGTTGTTCTGAATGGAATCTTCGTTCGCGATTATCCTCTCATTATGGGATTCACGTTACTCATTGCAGTAATAACTTTACTTGCAAATATATTGGCAGACGTACTCTATGGAGTAGCCGATCCGCGCATTCGACTTAAATAGGGGGGGAAGAAGATGAGTCAACAAGCAAATACAGACATGGCAATGACAAAAAAACAAAAAGTCAAAAGCGACTCCCCGTGGCGAACAGCGTTTCGTAGACTTCGAAAAAATAAATTTGCGATGGCGGGTTTAGCTGTACTCATATTTATGGTTTTATTCTCATTTGTTGGTCCCTTCTTTTCAGAATGGAAGGATGCCAAGATTAGTGTAAAGGATCGTCATCTAGCTCCTAGCGCAGATCATTGGTTAGGAACTGACGCCCTTGGCCGAGATGTGATGTTACGATTAATGGAAGCAGGTCAAATTTCGATTCTAGTCGGCGTTGTGGCTGCTGCTGTTATTGTCTTAATAGGTGGAACATTAGGTGCCATTGCTGGTTATTATGGTCGCTGGGTAGACACCTTGATTATGAGAATTGCAGATATTTTATTTGCTGTTCCGACATTACCGATTCTCATCACATTAGGAGCTGTATTCTCAGATCTCAAGGTTCCGCCAGATAAGCGTATTTATTTGGTTATGTTCATTATCGGGATCATCGGCTGGATGAGTCTGGCGCGTCTTGTACGAAGTCAGATCCTAAGTCTTAAGGAACAAGAATTCATGTTGGCGAATGAAGTTCTCGGTATTCGTGATCGTCGTAAAATTTTTGGTCACTTACTTCCAAATACAGTTCCAATCATCATTGTTGTTGCTACATTAGGTGTTGGGGGCGCGATGCTTACAGAGTCCACATTAAGCTGGCTTGGTTTAGGGGTAGTACCACCTACGCCGTCATGGGGACAGATGCTATCAGCAGCAAACAATATGATTGACTTTTCGAAGCGTCCGTGGTTATGGATTCCTCCTGGAATAGCGATTCTCATCACGATCGTATCCATTAACTTAATCGGAGATGGTTTAAGAGATGCCTTCGATCCAAAACAGAAAAGGTAGGAGAAGTTGGAGATGACAAAGAACTTATTAGAGTTTCGTAACTTACAAACACACTTCTTTACTGAGGCTGGCGTGGTTAAGGCGGTCAATGATGTGAGTTTCTCCATTCGTGAGGGTGAAACAGTAGGAGTCGTTGGTGAGTCAGGTTGTGGCAAAAGTATCACTGCGATGTCATTAATGCGTCTTGTCGCCTCACCTCCTGGAAAGATTGTTGGTGGTGAAGTTATTTTTGAAGGACAAGATCTGTTGAAATTAAGAAATGAAGAAATGCGCATGATACGTGGGAATGAGATCGCGATGATCTTCCAAGAACCGATGTCTTCGCTTAATCCAGTTCTTAAAATTGGCGAGCAGATTATGGAACCATTAATTGAGCATAAGTTTCTCACCAAAGCAGAAGCTCGGAAGAAAGCAATTGAATTAATTGAACAAGTGGGAATTCCGCGTGCAAGTGAGATTGTAGATGCGTATCCACATGAATTGAGTGGTGGGATGCGTCAACGGATTATGATCGCGATTGCACTTAGCTGTGACCCTAAGCTACTTATTGCGGATGAGCCTACTACGGCACTTGACGTAACGATTCAAGCGCAAATTTTGGATCTTCTTCGTCAGATCAAGAAAGACCGAAATATGTCTATGATGCTGATCACTCATGATCTTGGTGTCGTTGCTGAGATGGCGGATTATGTAGTCGTTATGTATGCAGGTAAAGTGATTGAACAAGCACCTGTACATGAGATCTTTAAAAATCCACGTCATCCTTATACTCGCGGATTATTAAATGCTAAACCAATCATTGGACAGCGTAAGGAACGTCTATATAACATTCCTGGTCAAGTTCCGAATCCGATCGGCTTACCGGATAATTGTGCATTTAGCGATCGCTGTGAACACTGTATGCAAATCTGTCTAGATAAAACACCAGTACTGAAAAAAGATGAAAAAGGCAACAAGGTTGCGTGCTGGTTATACGAAGGAGAGGAAGTATCATGAAACAGCCATTACTGGAAGTTAAAGATCTAAAAAAATACTTTCCGATTCGGGCGGGTGTTTTTCAGCGTACAGTAGGTCATGTCAAAGCAGTTGATGGTGTTAGCTTTTCGGTTAATAAAGGGCAAACGATCGGACTAGTTGGTGAGTCTGGCTGTGGAAAAAGTACAGTAGGACGTACAATGGTACGACTCTATGATCGTACAGCTGGTAGTGTAATCTATAATGGACAGGATATTCATACGTTGTCCAAGAAAGAACTACGTGCTCTGCGACCTAAAATGCAATATGTATTCCAAGATCCATTTAGCTCTTTGAATCCTCGTATTAAAGTAGGGGAAGCAATAGGGGAAGCATTGGTTGATCATGGAATCGCTAGTGAAAAGGAAATGCGTGAAAAGGTACTCACTGTAATGGATATTTGTGGACTTGCTCCGTACCATTACGACCGTTACCCTCATGAATTTTCGGGTGGGCAAAGACAAAGGATCGGAATCGCACGTGCATTGATTCTAAATCCTGATTTTATTATTTTGGATGAGCCAGTTTCAGCACTGGACGTATCCATTCAAGCACAAATTATTAACTTACTAACAGATCTTCAAGAACGTGCGGATTTAACCTATTTATTTATTTCGCATGATTTAAGTGTTGTTGAGCATATTTGTGATACAGTTGCGGTTATGTATTTAGGATCTATCGTTGAAATGGCCGCACGAGATGAGATTTTTAGTAATCCACTTCATCCTTATACGAAGGCGTTATTATCTGCCGTACCTGTTCCTGATCCTACGTTAAAACGTGATCGGATTGTACTGCAAGGGGATATTCCAAGTCCAGCGAACCCTCCAAAAGGCTGTAAGTTCCATACCCGTTGTCCAATTGCTACAAGTATTTGTAGTGAACAAATTCCAGAGTATCGCGATGTCGGTAATGGTCACTCTGTTGCTTGTCATTTAGTGTAAGCGGATAATTATATTTTATTGACAAAGAAGATTCAGTATAAAAGATTATGTAGGAAACTCGTAATCTTTTTCCTTTTATATATTCATCGTAAGTGATGGTTGCTGTTATCGTAATGGATGTCTACTCATTAGAGTACGACATCCTTTTTGTTTTTTTAGAATAAGATCATTAAACTGTGGGGTATATGGATTATTTCTTCATAATTCAATATACTTTTTGCAAAGAGGAATTTTTAGGGAGAGTGTAACATGATAAATCAATACATTTTATCCTTGGATCAAGGTACAACCAGTTCTCGTGCGATGTTGTTCAATCAAAAAGGTGAGGTAGTTCATGTAGCGCAAAAGGAATTTAGACAAATATTTCCACAACCTGGATGGGTTGAGCATAATGCGAATGAGATCTGGGCTTCGATCTTGGCTGTTATTGCTACAGTACTGACTGAGTCGAATACAAAACCCGAACAGATTGCTGCGATCGGTATTACAAATCAACGTGAGACCACTGTAGTCTGGGATAAAAAGACTGGTACTCCGATTTATAATGC